>JAEEGF010729068.1_pt1 | contig 23659 bp, 15 predicted proteins | sample 9134171 | NCBI WGS metagenome assembly JAEEGF01 (sample SAMN16246542, study PRJNA631951) | gut metagenome | biome: gut microbiome; feature: rumen; material: AP-attached | host: Bos | place: Iran: Karaj | collected 2018-10
GTAAGTGAAGAATGAGGCTGTACGAATCTATGGATGGATTCAGCGCCTTCCTTACCACATGCAATAGCGTCGATAGCAAATCTAGGACCATAGAACATATCTCCACCAACGAAGATATCCTTAACTGTAGTCTGGAATGTAACCTTATCAGCTACAGGAGCTGGTCCTCTAAACTCAACAGCTTCGTCCTTGAGAAGGTCTCCCCATACAGTTGCCTGTCCAACAGAAAGAATTACGTTAGAACATGCAATCTCCATAGTCTCATTCTCATCATACTGAGGATCGAAACGTCCCTCAGCATTCTTAACCTGAGTACACTTCTTGAATACAATACCCTTAACCTTACCATTTTCTGTAAGGATTTCCTTAGGTCCCCAGCCGCCTCTGAACTCAATGCCTTCAGATTCAGCAAGCTCGATCTCTTCAGGAAGAGCTGGCATGATATCACGAGTTTCAAGTGAAACCTGTGTGATCTTAGGTGAACCACAACGAATTGCTGTACGGCTTACGTCGATAGCAACGTTACCACCACCGATAACTACTGTATCGCCAGTGAGCTTGTAGCTCTCATCATCAATAACATCATGAAGAATATCTACACCCTTGATAACGCCCTCAGCGTCCTCACCAGGAACATTTACGCCGCGGCCACCCTGACATCCAATAGCGATGTAGAATGCCTTGTAACCCTGCTCTCTGAGCTCTTTAAGAGTGATATCCTTACCAACCTCAACACCGAGGCGAATATCAACACCGAGGTCTCTGAGTACATCAACCTCAGCCTCGATAATATCTTTTTCCATAACGAATGAAGGAATACCATAAGTAACCATTCCGCCTGGCTTCTTGTTCTTCTCGAACAATGTAGGCTTGTATCCCTTAAGTGCAAGATAGTAAGCACAGGAAATACCTGCAGGACCTGCACCAATGATAGCTACCTTCTCATCAAAGCCGCCATCAAGCTTAGGAATAACCTTATTAGGCACATATCTTGTCTCTGCCTTGAGATCTCTCATAGCAACAAACTTCTTGATCTCATCGATAGCAAGCGCCTGATCGATTGTTCCTCTTGTACAAGCATCCTCACAACGTCTGTTACATACATGTCCACAAACAGCTGGAAGTGGATTGTACTTCTTGATAAGCGCAAGAGCTTCATCATATCTACCCTGTGAAGCCATCTTGATATATCCCTGTACAGGTAAGTGTGCAGGACAAGCTGTCTTACAAGGAGCTGTACCAGTCTTGTGAGTGTTGATACGGTTGATGTCTCTATAATCCTCTGTCCACATCTCACGTGACCACTTCTGCTCTGTAGGAAGAGGCATCTTAGGATAAACAACCTCGCTGCCATCCTTCTTGCAAAGCTTCTGACCAAGTGTAGCTGCACCAGCAGGACAAACCTCTACGCATCGTCCACAAGCTACGCACTTTTCTTTGCTAACATGTGCTACATAAGCTGAACGAGACATGTTAGGTGTGTTGAACAGCTGTGAAGTACGAAGAGCATAACATACATTTACATTACAGTTACAGATAGCAAAGATCTTGTTCTGTCCGTCAATGTTAGTGATCTGATGAACGAATCCATTATCTTCAGCCTTCTTAAAGATCTCAAGAGCCTCTTCCTTAGTGATATAGTGGCCATCCTTCTGAGTCTCAACAACATAGTCAGCCATATCACCGACAGCGATACACCAGCCCTCTGGATCATCAGCACAGCCCTGCTCAAATGTCTTTCTGGATCTTCTACATGAACATGGAGATGCTGCATACTTGCCTTCATAGTAATCAAGCCAGTATGAAATCTTTTCAAGGTTGATAGCCTCACCCTGCATCTCAATTGCCTTCTCAACAGGGATTACATGCATACCAACACCAGCGCCGCCCATAGGAACCATGTGTGTAAGTCCCTCAAGAGGAATACGGCTCATTCTCTCAAAGAAAGCACCAGCCTCTGGATGCTCCTCAAGAACCTTGTGGTTCATATTACCAAACTCAGCTGAACCAGGAACGTACATAGGAAGTACATACTGCTTCTCATGCTGAGGATTCTCATAGTTCCACTCGATAACGCCATGATAAGACATATCATCGAGCTGTTTCTGAAGTTCTTCTCTTGTATATTCAGGACAAAGAGCAGCAATCTGCTCGAAAGTCTTAGGCTTACGTTTTTCAAGTTTAAGAGCTATCTCACACTGCTCATCAGTGATCAGATTATAAAGACCCCAATATTCAGGACTCTCTTTTGTTATCTTCTCAAGACCAAGCTTGATTTCTTTTCTATCCGTTACAGCCTTAGAAAACTTAGCCAGTGGCTCACGGAAAGGTGCATTCAAATCCACAGTGTCAGGAATAATGCCTGCACGAGGATCTTCTCTGTTACGATTAGGATCCAATGAATAAGGAGTCATCAGATCATTCATATCGAAATTATTTTTATCCATCTCTCTACCCTTGCCTTTCAAATCGTCATATTTATGTGGCCGATATCTCTTTTATCATGAACTCATTCCCCTTTAAGAGATATGTGTGTTCACTGCCACAATTAGGACAAATCTTGCCATGTTTAACTGTTTCATATTCAGTCTTGCAGTCCTCGCAGTAAGTAACTGCAGGAAGCGTCTCTATAATAAGTTCAGCACCATTCATAAGCTCAGTCTTGGCAGCCGCCCATTTCCATGCATCTGTCAGAAGTTCAGGAACAACTCCTGATACCTCGCCAAGCTGAAGTGTAACTGAATGAATCTTTTCTATATCGTTCTCTTTGCCGACCTCAGTAAGGTCATCAATTATATGAAAAACAACGCCTAATTCGTGCATATAATAATCCTATTTCAAATAAACTAAACACTACTTAACAAATGATAATACACTACTTAACAAATGATAATTTCATAGAAATGATTTTCAATGAAATAATAAGCCAGGCGATATAGCAAGGATAAAGATAAACTTCCCCTTGTTTATCGCCTGGCATTTAATCAGATTTATAGCCAATTACTTAATTGCTTCATCAATCTGCTCTGAAAGCCATGCTGCCCAAGCCTCGATTCCCTCGCCTGTCTTAGCACAGATAGGAATTATCTTAGCCTTAGGATTACGCATGAGAATGTATTCCTTACATTTCTCAAGATCAAAATCGAAATATGGAGCTACATCCATCTTGTTGATGAGAACAACATCGCAAATGGAAAACATAAGCGGGTACTTAAGAGGCTTATCATGTCCCTCTGGAACAGAAAGTATCATAGCATTCTTGGTACTTCCTGTATCAAATTCAGCAGGACAAACAAGGTTTCCAACGTTCTCTAAAATAGCAAAATCAACATCAGAAACATCAAGCTCTTTGATTCCCTGTCTGGTCATATCAGCATCGAGATGGCACATTCCACCAGTGTGAAGCTGGATAGACTTAACACCTAATTCTGCAATAGCCTTGGCGTCTACATCTGAATCAATATCAGCTTCCATAACACCAATCCTGTACTTATCCTTAAGAGTTTCGATTGTTCTCTTGAGCGTTGTTGTCTTACCTGATCCAGGTGAAGACATAAGGTTCAAAAGAAATGTCTTGGACTCTTTAAGCTCGCCTCTGAGCTTATCAGCATCCTGATCGTTACTCTCAAAAATACTTCTCTTCACTTCAATGACTCTAACATTATCCATAATTACTCCGCACGCTCCATAGCAAGTTTGAAATCTTTGGTATCGCCAAATACTTCGTTAGCATATGGGTTCTTGCCGAGCTTGCAAGATCTCTTAATGATCTCTGCAATGCAGATTACGTTGATTGCAATTGAAAGGATTGCAACAACACCCTGTGATGTAGGGTTAGCTGTGATACCCATGCTCTCGATGATCTGACCAGCCTGAGCTGTCTTACCATTACCAGCATTATAAAGTGCAATTGCCTTCTCGTAAAGGTCCATTGTTGTAATACCATTCTCTGTAGCTCCGCCATAAACAGAAGGAAGAGCTGCTGCAAACTTAGAGCTAAGCTGGAATCCAGGTACAACCTGAGCAAACATACACCAGATAGCAAGTGTGTTAGCACGGTTCTGAATCCAAGCGCCCTTGTTCCAGAATGCATTAGCAAATGTAGGAGCAAGAAGAAGTGCAACACCGCAATACCATGAGTGTGTAGGAAGGTTAAGATATGTGTACTCAAAGTTCCATACATCATAAGCGATGATGAACCAAACAGTCATATCAGGCCAAAGCATATCTGCGTGGTTCTTGTCCTTGGATGAATAAAGGTGTACGCAACCTGTCATGCAGAAGATATTGATCATACCAGCAAGTGCGTTAACAACGTTCCACCATCCACCATAGATGAATACGCCTTCGTTAGAAGCCCACCAAGCACCTGAAAGGTTGCCTGTGATTGAGAAAGCTGCAAGAGCTGACTCCATATCAGAAACGTTAGCGATCATAATGTTAGCTGCAACGATGAACCATGGGAACCATGCAAACCATTTCTCTTTGCCGATGCCCCATTTGTACTTGATCATCATGAAACCAACGCAGCCGATATCAGCAGCATAGAGTTTGAAATAGTGGAACCAGCCGTCCATGAATGCAACTGTAGGATTCTGAGCTCCTCCAAACATTCCAAGATGTGCCAAAATGAAATATACAGTAAGGATACATGGAATAACTACGAATACGATCATTCCACCTACCTTTGTTCTACGGCCAATCTCATTCATGATGATAAGTCCGCAGAATACCATTACCCAACCAAGTAACTGCATAGCAGCATGGTCGCTATAAAGTTGGAATAGCATATAAACCTCCTTGTGATATTGCAGTTTCTATTTTTCAGCAATATCGTCATATTTTTGACAATAGTATAGCATGTTGCACAATTAAATACAATATTACCGCATCCCATGTATACAATGTGGGGTACTGAATATTTTAGGATTAGTTTCCGATTATTTAATCTTTTTTATACTTTTTTGAACAATTATCAAACAATTATCAATCTGATGTTAATAAAATAGTTTTCTTAAACGATTTTTTTAGTCAAAAGTAACATAAATAGACTATTTGAACAGATTATTTTTTCTGTCTATCATTTCAAGAATATTTTCCATGTACAGCTTGATATCCTTAACATTATCGCAGCGTTCAATCCTTCCGTTGCCGTAAACACGCTTGGTTACTGTACCTGCGCCAAGCGCTACTATAGACTGTACCTCTTCATTGATTAAAATATTATAAATTCCTGCTTTATTTTTTCTCGCATAGCCAGTATTTTCAAAGTTTCCGCTGATATTCTTCTGTCTGTACAGGTAATATGGTTCAAGTCCCAGATCTGCAGCGCCCTTTGCTGCAATATCCATCATTTCTTCAGTATTATTGATGGATTCAAGGATTGGTACTTTGAGTTCTCCCTTTAGTTCTTTTTCATGGAGAACCTCAGCAAGCTTAGATCCTCTCTTGATTGCAAGAGAATGAACTGTCAGATCATCAGGATCAAGCTTTTTGATCTCATCAATTGTATATCTGACATCCTCTGCAGTTTCTCCAGGAAGACCAAGGATAATATCCATATTGATATTATCAAAGCCTTCTTCCCTTGCCATGTGGAAGGAGTCAATGAGCTGCGCTACAGTATGTCTCCTGCCAATTAACTTAAGAGTCTCATCTCTCATAGTCTGAGGATTAACAGATATTCTGTTAACTCCCATCTTCTTCATGGTGGACAGCTTCTCTCTCGTTATGGAATCTGGTCTTCCAGACTCTACAGTAAACTCCTTAACGTGGGATGTATCAAGTTTTTTCTGAATATAGCCAATAAGTCTTTCAAGTTGATGTGGTTCTAAAGTTGTAGGAGTTCCACCACCAATATAAATAGTATCAAGAGTCTTATCAGCAAAATTCTCAGCAACATAGTCGATCTCTTTTTCAAGACATGAAATGTAATCATCAACCACCTTGCTATATGCGCCTATAGGATAAGAAGTAAATGAGCAATACAGACATGTTGTAGGGCAGAATGGAATTCCTATATAAAGGCTGTATCCGTTCTCGTAGTCGATATCCTTAAGGATTTCTTTCTCTCTTCTTGCAATTGAGATGCTGAGTCTTATTTTCTCATCGCTGACAAAATAAGTATTCTTCATATATTCAAAGATTTCTTCATCGCTCTTACCATTATCTATTAGATTCATAGCAATGCGAGTAGGCCTTATTCCTGTAAGATTTCCCCATGGAAGGTCACGGCCTGTCACTTCACGCAGTGCAAGATAAATGGCTTTTTTGACGGCGTTCTTACTGGTATCTACGATGCTATCTTCGCCGCTTGTAGAGGCATTATCATTCTTGCTAGTTGTGAGATAATCAGTAAACTCAACCTCTTTACAAATTCCCTGAACTGAAACTGTAACTTTTCCACTTACAAATTCATCTGTTTCTGATTCCGTCAGGATGTATACTTTAGCGAAGCAATCTTCTACATAATCAAAAACAACCTTAACATCCTCATTGCCATAAAAAGCTTTAAATAATGAATGTATGTCATATTGATACTTATCTACATTTAAAAAAACTTTTATCATAAATACTTCCTTTTTCAATTGTTTCACATTCTTACATCATAATTCTTTTTATGTCGTAACCAGGTGAGCCTTCAAGATTATACTACAGAGGCAAAAAATATGCACACTGAAGCGAATTAGTGCTACAGAGCAAAGACATACACATCGAAAGTGCCCATGCACGCATCGATGTGTGCTTATGGCTTTGCGCCGTGTTTAGCACTACTGAGCTTCAATGTGCATATTTTGCCTCCTAACATAACCTTCATGGCTCACCGTCCTACCAGCCAAGTACAAATGGATTATATTCCTTCTCATGCTCGATAGTTGTGGTCTCGCCGTGTCCAGGATAAACCAGCGTTTCGTCTGGAAGTGTAAAGAGCTTATCATTGATTGAGCGAAGGAGATCACTTGTTGAGCTTGTAGGGAAATCAGTTCTGCCTACAGATTCTTCAAAAAGAGTATCACCTGCAATAACAAACTTGCCCTCTTCGCAGTAATAGCAGCAACCACCAGAAGTATGTCCCGGTGTAAATAATACCTTGAAGGAAAGACCAGCCACCTCGATGATATCTCCATCCTTATAGGTGATATCCGGTGTAACCTTCAGGTGCATTCCATAATCATTGGAAAGATTAAGGTACGCATCCTTGCACATAGCCTGCTCTTTTTCATGACAGCCAAGCTTGGCTCCGGTAAGGTTTCTAAGCTCCTCAGCACCACCAATATGGTCAAAATGTCCGTGAGTTAAAAGTATCAGATCAATAACAAATCCCTTAGAAGTCAAAGTCTCATATATTCTGCCGCCCTGATCAGCTGGATCAAATAAAACTCCGTGTTTCTTACCATCTGCGTCAGCATTTCTTTCGTCAAATACAAAGAAACAGTTAGTGCCAACCATTCCAAGTGTCATACATGCAACCTGAATATTTTTTGTCCCCATATTGTCCTCGCCTTTCTGATCATGAAGTTATCTTAAGTAAAAGAAAAACTACAGCTATTACCCTGTAGTTCTCTCTATATCAATAACACTATCAATCTGTCTGATCTTATCAACTATCTCACGAAGCTGATCTCTTGATGATACCTGGAAAGAAGTCTCCATAGTAGCAAGACCCTGCTTGCTGGTTCTGGTATTCATAGAGATGATATCGATATCCTTCTCAGACAATGTTCTGGAAATATCTGCAAGAAGTCCGCTTCTGTTATTAGCAAAGATCTTGATGGTAGCAGCATATTTGCCACCCGGTCCTGAAGTATCTGACTGCCACTTGGCTTCTATGAGTCTAGTTCTATCCTCTTCCTGCATCTTGATAACATTGACGCAGTCCTTACGATGGATAGATACTCCTCTTCCGCGTGTTACGAAACCGCAGATATCATCGCCAGGTACTGGGTTACAGCACTTAGAAAAACGAACAGCTACATCATGAACACCCTTAACAATAATGGCGTTATCAGAGCTGGAGATCTGAGGAGTCACATTGGACTCAGCTACAGCAGCCAAAACCTCTTCATCGGTAATATTACGTTTATGTTCCTTATCACCAAGCTCCAGCATCTTGTTGATAATCTGGCCTTCACGAAGTCCGCCATGACCAACTGCAGCAAGCACAGCCTCCCAATCATGGAAGCCATATTTCCTGGTGATAATATCCTGAAACTCAGGTTTGGATATAGCAAAAAGATCTATGCCCTTACTCTTACAGTACTCTATGAGCTGTTCACGTCCTCTTGCTATGTTTTCTTCTTTTAATTCATGTCTGAACCACTGATTGATCTTGTTCTTGGTAGAAGTAGCCTTGGCAATTGAAAGCCAGTCTCTACTTGGTCCTCTTGAATTCTGGCTGGTAACAATTTCAATTCTGTCACCATTCTGAATCTTGTAATCAATAGGAACAAGCTTGCCATTAACCTTGGCGCCAATCATCTTGTTGCCAACAGCACTGTGTACACTATAAGCAAAATCTATAGGTGTGGAGCCTGCTGGAAGGTTCTTAACTTCTCCAGTAGGAGTAAAGCAGTAAACATCATCAGAAAACAGGTTCAGATCGCTCTTAAGGAGGTTCATGAATTCCTGGTTATCTGACATGTCCTGTTGCCATTCAAGAATCTGACGAAGCCAAATGAGCTTCTCTTCCTCACCATTCTCAGCCTTCTTGCCATCCGATGCTTCCTTATATTTCCAGTGAGCAGCGATACCGTATTCAGCAGCCTTATGCATATCATAAGTTCTGATCTGAATCTCAAATGGCTGACCAGTCTGACCGATCAGAGTCGTATGAAGAGACTGATACATATTAGGCTTGGGCATAGCGATGTAATCTTTGAATCTACCTGGAATAGGCTTATAGAGCTCATGAATTACACCAAGAGCCGCGTAACAATCCTTGACTGTACCAACAATGATTCTGATAGCAAACAGATCATAGATTTGGTCAAGAGTCTTGTTCTGGTTACGCATTTTCTTATAAATACTGAAGAAATGCTTAACTCGTCCGTTTACTTCGCCATCAATACCGGCAGCCTTAATAGCATCGCGAACATTCTCGCAAATGTCCTCGACATATTTCTCTCTTTCACTTTTTCTGATGGAAACCTTATCTACAAGATCGTAGTAGACATCAGGCTTGAGATATTTCAAAGAAAGGTCGTCAAGTTCAACCTTAATCCTGCTGATACCTAATCTACCTGCAATAGGTGAATAGATATCAAGAGTTTCCTGGGCAATCCTCTGCTGTTTCTCAGGAGGCATATGTCCAAGAGTTCTCATATTATGCAGTCTATCTGCCAATTTGATCAGAATAACTCTGATATCCTTGGCCATAGCCAGGAACATCTTACGCAGATTCTGCGCCTGCATATCAATCTGTTCCTGCGTCTTATTGGTATTATCTGTAGAGAGCTGCAAAGCTGTCAATTTGGTAACACCATCTACAAGAAGCGCTACGTCAGCTCCAAAGCTCTCTTCTATTTCTTCCTTGGTACAGATAGTATCTTCAACGACATCATGAAGAAGCCCTGCTGCTATGGTCTCTTTGTCCATTTCCAAATCAGCAAGGATTATTGCAACACAAAGCGGGTGAATGATATATGGCTCACCAGATTTGCGTAGCTGTCCATGATGGGCTTCTGCCGCCTGATTGTATGCCTTCTCAATAAGGGAAATATCATCCGAAGGATGATATTTCCTAACTCTCATGATCAGTCCTTCATACAGGGAATCAGGTGTCTGAAACTCTTCAATGGCTTCAATTTTTCCATCGTCGAAATTCTGGGGCATCTAATTACTTCCCTTCGTAACTAATAGCTGCATCAAGTCTGTAATTCTTAATTCTCTCTCTGCCGTTAAGTCCCTTGAGCTCCATGAGAACTGCAACACCAGCAACTTCTCCGCCAAGCTTCTCAACAAGTTTGATCATAGCTTCAATTGTACCACCTGTAGCCATAAGGTCATCTACAAGAAGGACCTTCTGTCCTGGCTTGATAGCATCCTTGTGAAGCTCTAAAACAGCCTTGCCATACTCAAGGTCATACTCAACCTCGATTGTCTCGCATGGAAGCTTACCTTTTTTACGTACTGGAACAAGTGCCTTGCCTCTGTTGAAAGCAATAGGAGCACTGAAGATAAATCCTCTTGACTCTGCTCCGAGAACTACATCAAAGTCAAGATCCTTAACCATGTCCTGCATCTTCTCGATAGCAAGATGGAATCCGTCTGGATCCTGAAGTACAGAGGTGATGTCTCTGAACATGATTCCTTTCTCTGGGAAATCAGGTATTGTTCTTACGTAATCTTTTAAATCTTTCATTTCTTATCCTCTCTATATTATTACTCCGCTTCACACCACATGAGACCAGAGTAATTTGTTTTATGAAATATTAATTCAACTTACATTATATCACAAAATAAAAAAGCTGGAAAAGGGACTCGAACCCTCGACCTACTGATTACGAATCAGTTGCGCTACCAACTGCGCCATTCCAGCTTGTGACAAAACACAAATCATATTATACAACAGCCCTCCTACAGGCTGCAATACCTGAGGAGGGCTAAATATCACTTCTTATCAGATTTATTTGTTGTTTTCCTAGCTGTAGACTTAGCTGCGCTCTTACTACCAGTTTTAGCAGTAGTCTTCTTCGCAGTTGTAGTCTTAGCAGTCTTCTTCGCAGTAGAAGCCTTCTTGCCGGCACTAAGGCCCTTTACAGCTTCGTCAGTCACAATACTAAAGATTCTCTCTTCCTCGATCTTTTCGTATTTTTCTTCGATAGCCTTTTCCTGCTCAGCAAGTTCTTTTTCATATTTGAGCTTAAGCTGTTCAAGAAGCTTCTGCTCTTCAAGACTTTGCTTCTGTTTAAGAGCTTCTAAGGCTTCCTGACGCTCTTTTTCTTTCCTGAGCTCCTCTTCCTCCTTGATAGCACGGATTTTCTTTTCCTGCTCTGTATAAGGAGTAAAGCTAAAGATAGCAAGAGAAACTGGTGCAATCTTGATAGAGATGCTATAGTTTCTGCCGTCTATATCATTTCTCTTGGATTCAATGCGTCCTTCGTTAAGAAGTCCGCTTCCGCCAAAGTTAAGGTTGTCACTGTTAAATATCTCAGTATATCTGCCGTCTACAGGTACACCAATCTCGTATTCTCTCTCAACACCAGCCATATTAGCAACTACAAGTAAAGTCTCTCTGTCATTAGTACTCTTTCTGACAAAAGAAAGCATGCACTGGTCTGAAGCCATATTGTTGATCCACTCAAAGCCGCTGTCTGAGCCATCCAGCTCGTGAAGCGCATCATGATCAAAGTAGAGCTCATTGAGCTTCTTGAGAATATTCTCAACAAACACTGACTGGTCAATAGTAAGTGCATCTGGTGACATGTACAGGTGCTTTCTTCCTGGATGAACCATCATAAATGACAGTGCAAGGCGAAGGTTAGCCATCTTCTGTGAAGAATCACCAGGCATCAGATAATATAAGCCCTCAAGACCCTTTTCTACATCCTCATGCGTAAAAGCAAGAACAAATCTTTCTGTATAGCTGTAAATAAGGCTGAAGGTAAGCTCATCGTGGTGACCAGCTCTGAAAAGAGGATCATTCTGCATATAAGACAAGAAATCTCTGGTCCAGCCATTATTCCACTTAAAGTCAAAGCCAAGACCGCCCTCGTCAACACTGTCTGTAAGCTGAGGCCAGCAGGCTGTTTCCTTGGTAATAGTAATAACACCTGGATTGTTCTTGTGAACTATAGTGTTAAACTGCTTGAGGAACTCGAGAGCTTCAAGATTCTCATTACCTCCGTAGATATTAGGCATCCACTCTCCCGGCTTCCTGTCGTAGTCAAGGTACAGAATCCTTGATATATCAGAAGTTCTAAGACCATCGATATGGAAGTTCTCAATCCAGTAAAGTGCATTGGAAATAAGGAAGTTTGTTACTTCCTTTCTACCATAGTCAAAAATCATATCTCCAGACTTGGGGTGTATTCCAATTCGTGGATCTTCATATTCAAATAAAGTTCTGCCATCAAAATCGCTAAGGCCACATGATGACTTAGGGAAGAATGTAGGAACCCAGTCAAGGATGACTCTCACACCAGCATTATGCATCGTATTAACAAATGTCATGAATTCGTTAGTACTTCCGCTTGAATTATCAAGGGCAAAGAAATCCATAATGTGATAAAAATGCCCTGGAAGATGCTTCATTACAGGCATAAGCTCAATAGTATTAAATCCATGATTCTTGACATACTCAAGGATATCAGCAGTAATATCCTTCATGCTGCTCTTCTCGTCATGTCTGTCCGCAAAAGCCTCCAGAGAAATCTCGCAGATTGATAACGGATCCTCATCAAGGTCAAATTTTCTGCGGTTAGCAAGCCACTTCTCGTCAGTCCATCTAATCTGCTTGAGGCTTCTAACTACAGAAATAACACCATTTTCGCCCTTGGATTCAAAAGCAAATGGATCAGGTCTCTTATATACAAGACCGCTTCTTGTCTTAATCTCGAACTGGTAGCCATCATTTTCCTTGGCACCAGGAACAAATATCTCAAAAATACCGATAGGATCAAGCCTGTGCATCTGACAGGTTCTGCCATCCCAGTTATTGAAATCACCAATAACACTAACTCTTGCTGCTGTTGGAGCCCATACCGCAAACTCAGTTCCAGCAACACCGTTTCTGACCATAGGATGAGCGCCAAGCTTCTCATAAATATGGTAGTGAATGCCACTTCCAAATTTTATGAAATCCTCTCTGTCCATGAGAGGTCCAAAAGCATAAGGATCCTCTACAGTATGTTCTTTACCTTCAGCATCCTTGATGATGTACTGATATTTGAGCTTATCGACGTAAGGAATAATAGCAGCAAAAAAACCTGCCTCATCAGCCAGCTCCATCTCATATTCCTTGCCAGTCTGCTCCACCCTCACTTTAATAGTATCTGCATCAGGATAAAAAGCCTGAACCAGATAACTGTTTCCTACTTTATGTGCACCGAGAATTCTGTGAGGATTATCACCATCAGAATAGATAATCTCCTCAATCTCAGGCCAATTCATCATTTTATACAGTTTACTAGTCACTGCATTCCCCTCCAAAATGAATATTTTTCAGAACTTATCTAATTTTATCATTAATTGTATGAATAAATAACCCACTAAGTAGCTTAGGTTCAAACCATGTAGACTTAGGAGGCATGAGAAGTCCGGCGTCTGCCACATCAAAGAGTTCAGCTATTGATGTAGGATAAAGAGAAAACGCTAATTTGCAGTCTGTATGGCATCTCTTTTCCAGTTCATCAAGGCCTCTGATTCCGCCCACAAAGTCAATTCTCTTGTCTGTTCTCGGATCCCCTATACCAAGGACCGGGCCAAGTACATTGTTCTGAAGCACAGATACGTCAAGCCCCTCAACAGGATCAGAATTCTTAATGCTGTCTTTGGCATTTAACCTGTACCATTTATCCTCAAGGAAAAGACCATACTCCCCTTTCTGAGAAGGCTTAACCAGAGCATCAGACTCTTTTACCTCAAACATCTCTGAAAGCTTAGCCATAAAGTCATTTGCTGATAAGCCGTTTAAATCCTTAACCACTCTGTTGTAGTCCATGATCATAAGCTCATCATCAGGGAAAAGAACTGACAAAAAGTAATCAGACTGAAGTTTTCCCTTGATCTGGCCCTTTAGTTCTTCTCTTTTCCTAAGGCCAACCTTAACTGCTGATGCACATCTGTGGTGACCGTCAGCAATATAGATTGAATCTATAGTAGTAAATACTCTGCAGATTGTTTCTGTCTCTTCAAGGTCAGAAATAACGAAGATTCGGTTGCGAACTCCATCCTCAGAGACGAAATCATATACAGGTTCATCCATCTCTTTTACCTTATCAACAAGGTCGGCGATCAGCTTGTTCTTCCTATAGCACAGGAAAATAGGTCCTGTCTGGGCTTCACAGGTATAGACATGATTTATTCTGTCCTGCTCTTTTTCTTCTCTTGTATTCTCATGCTTCTTGATGACATTATTGAGATAATCATCAATTGAAGCACAGGCCACAATACCAGTCTGGGTGCGGCCATTCATTGTCTGCTCATATATATAGTAGCAAGGAGTTTCATCCTGGATAAAAGAGCCATCGGAAATCTTCCCCCAAAGCATTTCCTTGGCTTTATCGTACACTTCCTGTGCATACATATCCTGATCAGGTGCAAACTGCGTCTCAGGTCTGTCTATAGCAAGAAAAGAATCAGGTTCTCTCTGAACCTTCTCATAAGCCTCCTGTCTGTTAAAAACATCATAAGGAAGCGAAGCTATTTTTTCTTCAAGTCCTGAAGCAGGTCTATACGCCTTAAAAGGCTTGATATCTGCCATAATTCATCCTCCAACAATACTCATGTAGTCATAAATATAATAATATCGGGCAGGAACCGCGATTCCCACCCGATTATTATAACATATATAGGGAGTTTTATACGTCCTTGCGAACGATTCTTACTCTGATAACATCATCAATCTTCTCGATTTTGCTAACGATAGCATCCTCAATCTCATCCTCAAGATCGATAAGTGTATAAGCATAGTCACCACGTGACTTATTGCTCATGTCTTTGATGTTGTAGCCAGCATTTCCAAGGAAGGAAGTGAACTGACTGATCATGTTAGCTACATTCTTGTGAATGATAGCAAGTCTTGGGCCAGCACATACGCCCATATCACAGTTAGGAAGGTTAACTGAGTTGTTGATGTTACCATTCTCAAGATAATCCTTGAGCTCAAGTACAGCTTTAACAGCGCAGTTATCCTCAGATTCCTCTGTAGAAGCTCCAAGATGAGGAATTACGATACATCCATCGTGACCAGCAATTGTAGGATTTGGGAAATCTGTTACGTACTTGCGGATCTTACCTGAATTGATTCCTGCAAGGACATCAGCTTCATTGCAGAGAATATCTCTAGCAAGGTTAATGAGGATAACACCCTTCTTCATCTTGGCAATAGCTGCCTCATTGATCATTCCCTTAGTAGAATCAAGAGCAGGTACATGAATTGTAATGATATCGCACTTTGAATAGATATCATCTACATTTGTAACGTGCTTAACATCTGAAGAAAGTCTCCATGCTGCGTCAATTGAAAGATATGGATCATAGCCATAAACTTCCATACCCAGCTGACGAGCAGCGTTAGCAACTCTTACGCCGATAGCTCCAAGTCCAATGATACCGAGCTTTTTACCAAAGATTTCAGTTCCAGCAAATTTCTTTTTGCTTTTCTCTGTAAGCTTGGCAATATCAGGATCACCAGCATTAGCCTTAACCCACTCAGTTCCACCGATGATATCACGGCTTGCGATGAGCATAGCTGCAAGAACCATCTCTTTTACGCCGTTGGCATTAGCACCTGGTGTATTGAAAACAACGATACCCTTCTTGGCACAATCATCTGTAGGAATATTATTAACACCAGCGCCAGCTCTTGCGATAGCAAGAAGGTTATCAGAAAATTCCATTTCAAGCATGTTGGCACTTCTAACGAGAATGCCATCAGCATCATCTACATTATCAACAGCCTCGTACTGATCTGTAAAATTATTAAGACCAATCTTGGCAATTGGATTCATACACTTATACTTGTACACGGTTAGTTCCCTCCTATATCCCATCAATTATTCTTTTCAAACTCATTCATGAAATCAACAAGCTTCTGAACACCTTCCTGAGGCATTGCATTGTAGATACTAGCTCTCATACCGCCTACAGTTCTGTGTCCCTTAAGACTTACAAATCCTGCCTTAGTAGCTTCTGCAATGAACTTGGCATTGAGTTCTTCGCTGTCTGTTACAAATGGAACATTCATAAGTGAACGGTCCTCAGGTCTTACTGTTCCCTTGAACATCTTGCTCTGGTCGAGATAATCATAAAGGATCTTAGCCTTTGCTTCGTTTCTCTTCTTCATCTCCTCGAGACCGCCCTGAGCCTTAAGCCACTTGAACACAAGACCGCACATGTAGATGCTCCAGCAGTTAGGTGTGTTGTATAAAGAACCATTGTCTGCCTGTGTCTTCCACTTGAGCATTGTAGGTGTGTAAGAAGGAACATCATCTGTGATGAGATCTTCTCTGATAATGCTGATAACAAGACCAGCAGGTCCTACGTTCTTCTGAACACCGCCATAGATTACGCCATACTTGGTAACATCTACAGGCTCTGACAGGAAGCATGATGAAACGTCAGATACAAGGATATGTCCCTTGGTGTTAGGAAGTGTCTTGAACTTTGTTCCATAGATTGTATTGTTCTCGCAGATATATACATAGTCGAGATCATCTGGAATATCAAGATCTGAACAATCCGGGATATATGAGAAAGTCTTATCTGCACTAGATGCAAGCTCAATAGCCTCACCGTACTTCTGAGCTTCCTGATATGCCTTCTTAGCCCACTGACCTGTGATGATATATCCAGCCTTTTTATTCTTCATAAGGTTAAGAGGAACAGCTGCGAACTGCTGGCTTGCGCCACCCTGTAAAAAAAGAACCTTGTAGTTATCAGGGATATTCATAAGATCTCTGATGTCCTGCTCTGCAGTCTGAATAACCTTGTCAAATGTCTTGGATCTATGGCTCATCTCATTGATAGACATTCCGCATCCATCATAATCAAGCATCTCTGCAGCTGCCTGCTTAAGTACTTCCTCTGGCAGAACCGCTGGGCCTGCTGAAAAATTGTAAACTCGTGACATTTCGTTGCTCCTCCTAATTATTCCTTATGTTTTTATTCATTTTTATCGAATTAGTGATAAAATACTTTGTCGGTTTAAATCGATAAAACAATCCTTAAAAATCATTTTACTTTCAAAATATTTTTTGTCAATATCGTTATTCAATAATTAATGTTATTGAATTATTTTTTTGTAATAAAAAGCACCAGATAATTCACTTTGTAATTATGAATTATCCGATGCCATATTCGTTTAGCACTATATGTAAAATTCTTCCTGACAGCTTAATTTAAGCCGCTTACGTACGTATTTAATGATTGACAATATAGCACAAAACCAGCAATCCAATCATGTACATTACCCAAAGAAATCCGCCGATGATCGCTGCAATTTTTGCAATTACCACAAGTCCGATTATTATGTAAATCATACCCTTGCGCTCATATTTTTCCTTGAGATCTGTATTGTCTTCCTTGCCATTTTCAAGCCATGACATGTTGCATCTAATTGAACCATATAGCCATAATAGATGCAGATTTCCAGTAGATTCAAGTATTGAGTGCATCGATAATAGCAAAATGAATAGAATTGATGCAATTCAATTTAAAAATGGGCCAAAATAAAAAACACACCAGCGCGCAAGCACTGATGTGTTCTAACAATTCAAAAATATAATAGATAAACCGTTCTCTGGTCCAGCGACCAATTGTACAATTCATCATCAATAATGCAGAATAACCGGTGTTCCAACCTCTGCAACTTCCCAGAGAACAGAAACCTTATCTTCAGGACAATTTATACATCCATGCGAACCGTCAGTTTTGTAAATCTCATCACCAAATTCACTGCGCCAGTTAGCATCATGAATGCCTACTCCCTTATTAACTCCGAGCCAATAATTAACGTAGGACACGTAATCAACGCCTCGAAGATAGGTGTGATATCGTTTGTTGTAGATATCAAAGATACCTGTAGGAGTAGCTCTTCCTCTATTAACATTGCCTGTAACAACAGGCATATCCATATTAAGAGCGCCGTCTACATAGTAGTACAGATGCTGCTTGTTCATATCAACTTCGATGTATGTGTCACCCAGCATCTCTCTAGCATTATATTCTTTGGTTCCCTTTACAAAAATATCGCTTCCCGAATCCTTGTCAGAAAGTTTTTCATCTTCTCCGTCTAGAAAAGCATTGCAGATACTATCATACAGAGCCTTGCCATCTATGAGCGAGCCATCACCCTTTTTGCCACTGCTGATAAGTACCTGATCAGAGATTCCCTGTCTGTATCTGTCCATGCACCAGCCAGTTGTATACTGATCAGCCAGATTCATGGCATATTCATAAATTCTACTCTCAGAGATTATGAGATTTCCATTCTCATCCTCAATAAGTCCCTGATTATCATAAAAACTGTCTTCTTCAGAGATCTCTTTTTCCTGACCACCTATAATAAATAAGCCAGAACCAGGTTTGTTCTTATCCTTCTCCTCTAAGAGAGCCTCTTCCAGTTCTCCGTTTGCCAGTATGAAATCACTAATATCGCCTGCATCAACGACAATTTTCTCATCAAACAGGGTAAAAGAAATATCGCGTGACTGAAGTGCATCGATCTTGGCAAATTCTGTGGCAATATCCTCGTGATCGTAAATAAGCTGTTCCGAAATATCCGTGTAGTTCTCATTCGTATACTCATCAACACCACTTGTCTCGAGTTTGTATCTTTGAGTCAGATCAAATTCCGGTTCAAACCTATAGATTGCATCCTTAATGTTGTAATAGATGTTATCCATTATAGGCAGGTAACTGTAATTTGATTCAATCTTGTAGCCGTTATCCCCTTTAACAAGCTGAGCATAAAGTTCATCATAAGATGTCAGTGCATCCCATTCCTGAAGTCTGTATAAGAGCTCTGTTTCATCAAAAGAAACATGTGGCATTATCTCACTAGCAAGATTCTTCTTCCTGTAAAGAGTCTGCCACCATTTAAAGCCTCCTCTACACGTCATAATGGTATTAAGTGAAGGTTCAAAGGTGTAAACCATCTTGATATCGTCGCCTGATATAAACAGTTCCTCGCCATTTATATCAATTACCCTGATACCATCATATGGATACTTTTTAATAAGCTCAGCATCAACTTCTTCTACAGTTTTACCGGTACAATAAATATCGTCAATCCAGATAAACGCTGGAAAGACGCCCTCATACCATAAACTTAGGAATACATAGAGCGAACCACACACAACCAAAACGCATGCGCATATAAGCGCTGCTATCAGGCCTCTTTTTTTCATTTTTCTCCTCAAAACAATACTTTTTTATTACAAGATCACTTGGACTTTGCAGATAAATCTTTCTCATCAAAAGCATCGCTAATAGAAGCTCCCGCAGGAACCATAGGAAATACTTTATCGTCCTCCTCTATTATACAATCAATAAGCACAGGTTTGTCAGATTTAAGTGCTTTTTTTAACGCTGGAGCGACCTCACTCTTCTTGGTAACACGAATAGCCTCGCAACCAAGCCCCTCAGCGACCTTGCAGTAATCAACTTTATCAGAAAAAATGGTCTGTGAATAGTGTTTCTCGTAAAAAAGTGTCTGCCACTGCCTAACCATACCAAGAACGCTATTGTTGATAACAATCTCAATAATAGGCAGATTGTATCTGGATGCAGTAGCCAGCTCGTTCATATTCATTCTAAAGCAGCCATCACCAGCGATATTGATAACCTGCTTGTCAGGATTGCCAACCTTGGCACCAATGCAGGCTCCGAGACCATAGCCCATTGTTCCAAGTCCGCCACTTGTCAGGAATGTTCGAGGATTCTTATATTTATAATACTGTGCAGCCCACATCTGATGCTGTCCAACATCTGTAGTGATAATGGCATCATCTTTTGTGAGTTTATCAAGTTCTTCAATGATATATGGGCAGGTAAGTTTACCCTCATCATAGAAAAGAGGGAATTTCTTCTTGTAATCATCAATCTTAGCAAGCCATTCGCTGTGATCCATCTGTTCAAGTTTGCTGTTAAGAGCACTCAAAACAAGCTTGAGGTCTCCAACAACAGCATAATTAACGCGAATGTTCTTGTTGATCTCAGCCGCATCCACATCTATCTGCAGTATCTTGGCCTTAGAAGCAAAGGTCTTGGCATTACCGGTAACTCTGTCTGAGAATCTGGCACCTAGTGTAATTAAAAGGTCGCACTCACTAACTCCAAAGTTAGAAGTCTTGGTTCCATGCATACCGATCATGCCTGTATATAGCTTGTGAGTACCATCAAAAGCGCCCTTACCCATAAGAGTGTCGCATACGGGAGCCTGAATGAGTTCCGCAAACTTTTTTAACTCCTTGGAAGCACCTGAAATAACAGCGCCGCCTCCAACATAGATATATGGTCTCTTGGAAGCTTTGATCATCTTGATAGCTGTATTGATATCATCAGTTTTAAAAGTCTTTTCTGGTTCTTCATCTGCAATAACTACAGGTCTGAAATCACAGGTTTTAGCTGTTACATCCTTAGTAATATCAACAAGGACAGGTCCAGGCCTGCCTGTTCTGGCAATTTTGAAAGCTTTACGAATTGTATCAGCAAGCTCTTTTACATCCTTGACGATATATCCATGCTTGGTAATAGGCATAGTAATACCTGCAATATCAACCTCCTGGAAAGAATCCTTACCAAGTAGAGGAAGATTTACATTACAGGTAATAGCGACCATAGGAACTGAATCCATATATGCTGTAGCAATACCTGTTACAAGATTTGTTGAACCAGGGCCACTGGTAGCAAAGCATACGCCAACCTTACCTGTAGATCTTGCATAACCATCAGCAGCGTGGGCTGCACCCTGCTCATGGCTTGTAAGAACATGCAAAAAATCATCACCCTGTTTATATAATTCATCGTAAATGTTAAGGATTGTTCCGCCAGGATAACCAAAAATAGTATCAACGCCCTGTTCTTTCAAACATTCCAATACAATCTGCGCACCAGTTAACTGCATCTTTTCATACTCCTCTTTGAATTATTTGATTTCAAGGATAGCTCCACGGTTACCACTTGTTACAAGCTCTCTGTAGCGAGCAAGATATCCAGTGTTAACCTTAGGCTCTCTAGGCTGCCATTTCTCTCTTCTCTTAGCAAGCTCTTCATCAGAAACCTTAACATTAAGTGAATTGTTAGGTATATCAATACTGATGATATCACCCTCTTCGATAAGCGCAATAGGTCCACCTACAGCAGCTTCTGGAGATACGTGTCCAATAGAAGCACCACGACTTGCGCCAGAGAATCTACCATCTGTAATAAGAGCAACAGTTGAGCCAAGTCCCATTCCGGCAATAGCTGATGTAGGATTGAGCATCTCTCTCATACCAGGTCCGCCCTTAGGTCCTTCATATCTGATGACAACAACGTCTCCAGCAACAATCTTGCCGCCAAGGATTGCAGCGATAGCATCCTCTTCGCAGTCAAATACTCTTGCCGGTCCTTCATGTGTCATCATCTCAGGAGCAACAGCTGATTTTTTAACAATACCTGTATCAGGAGCAATGTTGCCCTTAAGGACTGCAATACCGCCTGACTGCATGTATGGATTCTCGATAGGTCTGATAACCTCTGGATTAAGGTTACGTACGCCTTCAAGGTTCTCTTTTACCGTCTTACCTGTAGCTGTGATTACATCTGTGTTAATGAGATTCTTCTTAACAAGCTCGCTCATAACAGCAAGTACGCCGCCTGCCTCGTTGAGGTCTTCCATATATGTTGGACCTGCAGGAGCAAGGTGGCAAAGGTTAGGAGTCTTAGCTGATACCTCATTGGCAATTTCCATATCAAGCTCAACGCCTGCTTCATGTGCAATAGCAGGAAGATGAAGCATTGTGTTTGTAGAACAGCCAAGTGCCATATCCATAGCCATAGCATTCATGAATGCTTCCTTGGTCATGATGTCCTTAGGTCTGATGTTCTTCTCGATGAGGTTCATTACAGCGTAACCAGCATGCTTAGCAAGTCTGATACGTGCTGAATATACAGCAGGGATAGTTCCATTTCCTGGAAGTCCCATACCAATAGCCTCTGTGAGGCAGTTCATTGAGTTAGCTGTGTACATACCTGAACATGAGCCACAGGTAGGACAAGCTTTCTCTTCATATTCGCAGAGCTTCTCGTTAGTCATCTTGCCTGCTGATACGCTACCTACCGCCTCAAACATAGATGAAAGAGAAGTCTTATGACCATCAACTCTACCAGCCATCATAGGGCCGCCTGATACAAATACTGTAGGAATATTAACTCTTGCAGCAGCCATCAGAAGTCCGGGAACATTCTTGTCGCAGTTAGGAATGCATACCATACCATCGAAGGCATGAGCCTTGGCAAGACACTCTGTACTATCAGCAATAAGGTCTCTTGTTACAAGTGAATACTTCATTCCGATATGTCCCATAGCAATACCATCGCATACAGCAATAGCAGGAACAACAACTGGCATACCGCCAGCCTCAGCAACTGCAAGCTTAACAGCTTCTGTGATCTTATCAAGATTCATGTGTCCTGGAACGATCTCGTTATATGAACTAACAATACCAATAAGAGGTTTTCTTCTCTCTTCCTCTGTAAATCCAAGAGCATTAAACAAACTTCTGTGAGGAGCCTGCTGAAGGCCTTCCATTACTCTGTCACTATTCATAGCCATTTTACTTCTCTCCTTTACTTTGTATATAAAATTATTGAATCATTTTCATATTGAATATGCATAGTATCAAGATATTCCCAGTTGATTGTCTCATACACCTGATAAAACCTTGATAAAAACTCACCTTTATATCCAGAATCCATCATATTCTTGTCCAGAATAACCACATCACAGTCTGTAACATCTGTTTTCGTACAGTCTATTCCGAAAGCAAAATTTAAAAGATAGTCCTGATCCACATCAAGAACACATGGATTCTTCTTATGTGCTATATCTGCAATGTACATGGCATTCAGAATATCATTTTCTCTAGTATCCGCCTGAGATGTATATGCCTTGTCTCCAAGTCTGGTAATGAATAGAATCATTATAAGAGCAACCGGTAAATACACGCCTATTCCATCATACCATTTGCCTGTACCCTTGACATATTCGTTCTCATTATGTGTCACAGCCTGATTACCATCTGATACAAAATACTTGTTATATATCCTGACAGTAACATTAGTAAGCTTCTCTAAGGTGGAACAGACACATATCGTCATGATAAAAGAGCCATATCCAAAGCCTCGAAGCGACGGCAGATTATGCGTACTAAAGAGCACCAGCAAAATATATCCTATGTTAATAATAGCCATCAGATTGAGGACTGTTCTACTATATTCAAAGTGTCTGACACACTCTGTGATCATAATCGCCAGACCGCTTATGATAAAGCCAAATAATATAAACCACATTCCCGGAATCATATAGTTAAGCAGATCCACCAGCCATGTAAGGAACATATCTCTAAACAGATCAACGTCTCCTACACTGATCCTGCGCTGATCAGCCATATACTGAATACCGGTCCCGAGCGCCTGCACAGGGTTCCTGATAAGTACCGTCATGTCTGTGTCACCAAAAAACTGTGACCCTTCTGTTCTGACCAGCTCCCTTGCTCCAACCATAAGCCAGAGAATTGTGTATAGAGTAAGGCAAGCAAAAATACTCACTCCAACGGAAGCTATAAAGCTGTTAAGCTTCTTAAGATATATATTCTCTGAATCGCTTGCATATACTCTCCTACTTCTGAAACCATTTATAAAAAGATATACAAGAGCCGTAAGACATAATGGAATCGCCCAGTATATGCTGCTGGGAGTTGTGTAAACGCCATAGACAATACATATTACAAAG
>JAEEGF012255791.1_pt1 | contig 23659 bp, 6 predicted proteins | sample 9134171 | NCBI WGS metagenome assembly JAEEGF01 (sample SAMN16246542, study PRJNA631951) | gut metagenome | biome: gut microbiome; feature: rumen; material: AP-attached | host: Bos | place: Iran: Karaj | collected 2018-10
GAATATCTTTAACTTTTTCCTATGGGTTGGTGTTTGGTTACTTCTTTACTCGCTTCTGTCCGTTCTCGATGTAGACGCCCTTCTTCAGCGTGGAGCGCTGCACGCCCTCGGCCTGGCGGTAGACGCGGCGGCCCTGCAGGTCGTACAGCTCGCTGCCGGCCGTGTCGCCGTTCAGGTTGCTGATGCCTGTCAACAAGGCGTTCAGGATGACGGGCTCGTCAATGGTGCCAGTGATGGCATTGCTGGCATATTCCAGCGTGGCATCACAGTCAACCGGGGTGTCGCCGTCGGCTATGCGGAACGCCAGCTGCGTACGTCCATCTCCGGGTATGGTCAGGAACACGAGGCCCTCGTCACTGCTGATGCCGGCTGCGCGGCATTCCTCGCCTGCGAACACACCTACTTCCACTCCGCTGGCGGGCAGTCCGTCAGTCATGACACGTGCGATGACCGTCATGTTGTCGGCATAGTTGTGGAAGTCGACAGGCGTGAAGAAGACGGGCTGATCCACGTACTCGAATGCTAGTCGTGCATTAGCCACAGCCGTGGCCTTCGGATAGCGGAACGTACGGGCATCGGACACCTTGATCATGTAGCCTTGTCCGGGGATAAGCGTAGTCAGGCTGCCCATCCACTTGCCTCTCTTGTAGGAAGCAAATCCTATCTGCCCCTTCACATAGTCGCCATCCTGGGGATCCATATCGGCGAGGGCATCGGTGACGCTCATAGTCTGCGAGACATTGTAAGCCACCCAGTTCCAGCCTGCGCTGAGGCTGATGGGCTTCTCCTGCGGGTTCACCTTCTTTCCCCTAAGGGTGATGGTGCGTGCCTCATTCATCTTCACTTGATACATCGACTGGTTGCCCAGTGAGAACTGCTTTCCTAACCACGAGCCGTCGGAGTAGCTCAGGTAGCTACGCTGGTTCTTCACGATGCTGACGGCATCGGTCACCGATGCGAAGACGACAGGCACCTTCATATCATCGGATTCCACAAATAGCGAGAACCATGTCCAGCCCGTGCCTAGAGCCAGCTGTTGCTCCTGCACGTTGACAGCCGAGAGCACAAGCGGATCGTCAAAGTCACCCGCCAAGGAGTATGCCTCAAACTTCACTGGCTGGCTTGTTTGTACCACGGGATAGGTTTCGCCCGTCGATGCATCGTAGACCTTGAAGACTACCTCCTTGCCAGAATCGCGGCCGTTGCCGAAGATATCCATCATCACGAAGTAGAAGTCGAAGTCTTTGTCATACTTCGGATGTGCCACACCGCGGCATTCGTCATCAATGAAGGCACCCACAATGTCATCGGCGTCCTCACTGGGAACACCCATAATCTCAAGGCTTCCGATGAGGTTCATCGAGCCCTCGAAGGCTGTCTCATCGACGGTCCACGTAGGCTCATCGCCCTTGACGATGACACGGATGGTAAGCGGTGTCTCGATGCCGTCAGTGCCTGTGAGGTAGATAGTCTCCTCATACTTGCCGACAGGTGTGGCCTCGGTGACGGTGAAGGTCACCTTTGTCTCGGCCAGCGGGTTGGTAGTGCCACTCTCCGTGCTAGCAGTCATCCATGCTGGGATGCCGCTCAGTGTCCACATCTGCATCGTGCCGCCCTTGTTGATGATGGTGGCAGTGACTGTGCTCGAACTGTTGGCTTTCTGGTCCACTGCCAGTTCCTCATCCTTCCAGACGAGAGTGTTGCAGTTGACGAAGGCGCTCCAGACGGCGGGCAAGGAGTAGTTGCCGTTCTCGTCGCTCACGTCTTGAACGCTGAAGTTCAGCGTTGTGCCTTCGATGGTGGCAGGATCCTCATCGATGTTGATGACAATCTTCGTGTCAGAGGCCACATATGAGAAGCTGACGTTGGTTTCCGTTGGCTTCGTCCGTAGTGCGGGTGCCTCGTCGGTGTAGTTGAGCGTTGTGGGCTCAGAGTTGGGAGTGACGAGCTGGGCCACCTTTCCGCTGCCAGTGAGGTCGTCGGGTATAGTGAGGGTAATCGGCTGGTTGTTGCCGTCGAGCCCCTTCTCCTCGAAGGGGAAGTAGGCCATCAGACCGCTTTCCTTGCCTCCTAGTCGCACCTTGCGGTTACTGCTCAGCTTTTCGGCATTGAGTGTAGCGCCCCAGATGCGGAGCTCGTCGATCTGCCCCTTGAACAAGCGGTCATAGCTGTAGTCGATACCGGTGGCGAACGTCGTGCGGCGAACACCCATCAGCAGACGGTCGGAGGCTATCGTTCCTACGTTCGAAGCATTGGTCGTCAGCACACGTTGACCATCGACATAAACGGCGGCTGCACCCTGTCGCAGCACGTTGAGTGCCACATGGTGCCAGGCATTGTCGGTCAGGCTGGGGCTGTTAGTGGCAAGCACGGTAGCATCAGCATCGTTGTATGCCTGTTTGCCAGTCAGCTGCAGCTGTCCTGTTGCATTCATCCAAAGGGCAACATCTCCCATCTGCAACAGCTGTGTCTCAGCGGTCTGCTTGTCGCTTCGCATCCAGAACTCAACTGCATAGTCATCGTCGGAGAAGATGCCTAAGTCAGCAGTTGGAACGGTCAGATAGTTGCTGCCGCTGAGTGCGACGGCCTTGTTCACATTGTTTAGGTACCATGTCTCGGCAGACATCGTCATGTGGCGGTTGCGGGCATAGTCGCGTATGCTGGTGCCCTCGCCTTCGTCCATCTTCCAGTAGCCGATGAGATGACGCGTCGACGGGTTCTTCGTCTTTGAGCGGTTCAGCAGGGCGGTAGACAGGTCGTGGGCCTCGTCCCAGAGCAGTAGCTCATGGATGGCTCCGCTGAGGTTCTTACCCACAGCGATTGGTCCTGCGCCCTCGTAGGCAGCAACTGCGATGCCGTTGAAAAGTGTGATGGGCTTATCATCCGAGGCAACAGAAGCGCTGAGGTTGCCTCCTGCGTCGGCTTTCGCGTAGCTTAAGGTCAGGAAGGCCCACTTTGCGGTAGGTACGGAAGCGTTCGATGTATAGGTGTTGTTGCCCAGTGTGACTACGAGCTGGCCGTTAGCATTGGTGCCGATGGTCATCTTCGAGGCTCCCGATCCGTGGCTGAGGATGGTTCCTGCGCCCTGGACGTTCACCCACATGTCGGCTGAGAAGTCCTTGCCGGCAAGTGTGATGCTGGCCTCGGTCTGGGCGGTTGTCTCAGTATCTTGCATGGAGAGAGCCGTTTCGTGGGCAATTTCTGATCCGTTGAGTACACCAGTCACGAAGAAGTTGGCCTCCTTTGTCAGCTTACCTCGGAGGATGGTCTCGTTGAAGGTTAAACTGATCTCGTCACCTGCCTGCAAGATGCCGTCGGCGGGTTCGGGCAGTCCGAGCGGAGTCGGGCGGCGCATATCCTTTGTCAGGGCTATCTCGTCGCTGTAGCGATAGATCTCGTCATTACCGTAGGTGCTGACAGAGACGCAGCGGAAGAGATAGTCGCCGTCAGGGTCTGACATATTGTAATGATAGGTGACCGAAGCGCCTGTGGCAGGTAGCAGCTCTTTGCTTTGGGAGACTTCACCCTTGTCGGTGACATACTCGTGGAGTATTGTCCAGTTGCTGTTACCTGGCTTCTTGTACTGCAGGCGGAAGGCTTTCAGTCCGCGGTAGTTGCGGTCGAAGCCCGAGAAGGTCAGGTCGAGGTTGGTACCCGTCTGCGTGTTCATCGTCGTGTTCGACAATGCGAAGTCGACGGGCGATGATGACGGCACGAAGTGTGCCGATATCCTGATAGTGTCGGAGATGACGTCCCAAGTGCTTGTCGGGTCGAACTGACATTGCGAAGCGAGCACCACTGCTATGTTCTCATAGTCGAGGATGCCGGTGTTGGTCTGCTTCAGTTGCAACTGCTTGGTGACGGTCTGTCCGGCAGGAATCTTGATGATGCGGCTGTCGGTGACAGGACGGCCGTCGATCATCAGGTTGGCGCCATAGGGGTTCGACTCATCGTCGACCAACAATCGGTAGTAGACATCCTCGTCGATTTCTGAGTTATTGCTTAGTCGCAGCGTGTAGTCAGCTGTGGAGCCAGTAGGAATGTCGCTCAGGATGGGCACGTCTACATTGATCTTAGGCACCTCGATTTGCATCGTGGCCTCCATGATGGTGGTGCCAGGTTTGTAGTATTTGGTCTCAGTCTTTCCTTCGTACGGGCAGCAGGTCTGTCCGCCACGTGTGCGGAAGATGAGTCCGTAGTCGCCATACTTCAGCACGTCGACCGACAGGGCATCGTCATCGCCATCCTCGGCGAGAGTGAAGCTGAAGGTACGCTCGTGGTGGTAGAGCGTGTCGGTGACGTGATGCTCACCGCCAAATGTCTCGTCCTGGATGTGGATGTTGAATCCGAAGCTGTTGATAGCCAGTCCGAATGTGTTGTCGAGCACAAGGCCACCCGATATTGTCCAGTCGCGCGTCGTCGTGGTGTCGTTCTCCACCGTCGTCTCGTAGTTGTAGGTTGTGCCGGAGTCGAACGAGAGGTTGTCGCCGACGAGATAGTCCTTACGCTTTTGGAATGCCTTCACCTTTTCCATTTCGTTGTCATAGAGGCGGGCTTTCCAGTTGGTCAACTGCTGGTTGATCCATGCTACGGAGTCCTCACAATAGGCATCCTGTGGCGACTTGAAAATCTTGTAGGTTCCCTCAGTGCCAAATTTCGGGTCATTGGACGAGAGAGTGGTGTAATAGACCGTGTGGTCGGTGTTGTTGACGTAACTGTTGATCTCTTCCTGTGTTTTTGTCTTCAAGAAATTCTTGCGCATCAGTTCGTAGTTGGGCAGCATGACGTTCTCGATGTAGTTCTGGGTGTACATGAACATCGTCTTGAAGTCAATGCTCGTCTGAATGATGTCATCCAGACCAAGGTCGACGGTGCCTGTAGCCTGACGTCGGAGGTCGAGGTTACGCACTTTTCCGAATATGAGGTTCGTAGAGTTACCGATGAAGACATCGCCTTGGGCACCTACGTATTCGGGTGCGGCCGAGGTGCTGATGGTCTTGGTGACGCTAGTCGTCTCGGTCCACGTCGTAGAACTCTCATTTTCGTATTCCGTCTTGGCTCCAACCTCGAGGTCATCGCACGACTCGATGGATTCTACCGTTGCGATACCCGTACCGATGACGATGGCTTTCTCAAAGCCGAAGCGGTGTTTGAAGCTCAGCTGGGCACTCTCGTGGAATGTTGTGCCGGTGACCTTGCTGGTGGTCTTCGTCGAGCCGCTCTTCCACTCAGCAAACGAGTTGGTGCCCGGCGGGTCACGCAGGACCATGGTCACCTTCTCAGGACCTGCGGTAACGAAGTTGTTGCCTGTCGGCAGGCTGCCCAGGATAATGCCTTCCATACCGTTGCCACTCCAGGGGTAGAGGCGTCCGTCGATGTCGTAATTGATAGATATTGTACGCGTGTAGGGTTCAGAGATATTGGGCAGGCCGGCCTTCCACTTGTAGACGGCTTGGCCAAGGCTGTCGAGTACCAGCTGGTTTTCCTCCAAGCCGGCAGTGTCGCCAGGTTTGTGTTCGTCGATTTTCTCGAAGTATACTTTCTGCTCGGAAGAGAGCGCGTTGCTGATAGTGACGACATTGCCAACCAAGGGCACGTGGTCAGCCACATTGTTGTCAGCATTGATGTATTCCTCGTATCCTTCGATGAGGAAGGTGTAGGGGTCGCCCTGCACGAACAGCGGGGCTTTGTGGCCGGTGACACCGTAGTTGTAGCTGAGCGTACCGTTCTTTACGCTGTACACATTGTCGATTTTGAGCTCGCCCTGTTCGTCGGTCAGCGTGTAGCTGTCGATACCGAACGAACCGTCGTCGCGACCTTGCTGCTTGACGGTGAACGTGGCATCAGCGTGGTAGACTTGATTGACTTTGGTGTTGTACTCGTAGAGCTCATAGCTCGAGCGGTCGTCGTTGTAGAGGGTGTCGCTGAGGATGTAGTTCGGATTTGTCAGGTCGATTGTCATGGGGTCGCCCACCTTCATGTTGCTCTTCTTCACCTTCAAGCTATCGATACTATACTTCAGCGGAGGCAACATAGCCGAGAATTCACCCGTCTCAGGGTCGGTCTCGATGATAATCTTCTGGCAGTCGGGAATCGTCTTTCCGCCATTTCGATAGGACGTGCTGGCGATTCGCTCCGTTGAGGAGGCAATATCGACATCCTTCTCGTTGTTGACATACCTGAAAGTGCCCAAGGTGTCTTTCTTGACGACGTTCAGGCGGTAGGTGTCGTCCTGTGGCGAGAGCACGATTCTGCTGACACCGAGATTGTTATTGCTCAAGCCGAAGCCAACGGGTTTGTCGCCCTGTATGCTGCCACCCACGATGCGACCGGTGAAGTTGACCAATGTCTCGTCAAAGAAGTCCATGTTCTTCTTCTCGTCGTCGAAGGTCACTTTCTTGCCCGTGTTGTTGGGATCGGCAGGATAGCGTCCGCCATCCGCAAACACATGGCCGCTCTTCTCAACGCGGATGAAGTGGTCGCCGATGGGTACACTGATGGTGTAAGAGCCGTCCTCGCCTGTCTGGATCACCTCGCCGTCCTTGGCGCAAATGGTGCCGTCGACGTAGAAGAAGGCTCCCTCAACGGGATAGTCAGTGCCTGCGTAGTACACCTTTCCGCTGACGGGGAACGACGAGACGTCCTCGAAGTCGACACCGCTGTGGTTCAGCGACGACATGCTGACGAAGCGTGACTGTGCCGAGGGCGAGAACTCGTGGATACCCAGCGTAGGGATGATGGTGTAGCTGGTGCCTTCGCCCGAGAAGGGCACGCCACGTACGGTGTAGTTGCCGATGGAGTCGGTGTAGGCCATCAGGCTCAACTGGTTGTCAGAGGGAGTCTGGTCGACGCTGGTAGCTGGCACCTTCGCCAATGCGTGGCGGCCGTTGGCAGCACCGTTGGTCTTCGAGAAGTCGTAGGCCAGCGTCTGCGATGCAATGCCTTCATCCAGTGGGTAGTAGATGGCCAGATTGGGCTCGTTGCCTGCCAGCGGGTGGTTGTAGTTCTGGGCAATTTCCTTGTCGCTCAGGGCTTTAGTGAAGAAGCGTACCTCGTCGACGAAACCACGATAATTATGGGAATCGTCCATTCCCGCTGAATTTCCGACGACGATGTTGGTAGCTTGCTTGGCTTTGGCGGTCCAAGCAAATTTTGCGCTTATGAGTTTTGTCATCGTTGTGTCGGGCGTATGGACTACGACCTTCAGACTGTCATTCTGCTGACTGTCAGCTGAACGTTTGAGTACGAGGGTGACATGGCTCCACTGGTTGCCCGGGATATAGATTCCCGATGACAAGTAGTCCTGCAACCAGGGTTGAAGCTCGAAACGTTTATTATTGGTATCAGCTATCAGACGCAGGCTGAAAACATTGTAGCTGTCGAAAACGAGATAACTTTTGTTGTTCTCTTTCATTTCCTCAGAGGCAGGGTTGAGGTACATCTGAACGGTGAAGTCGTCGTTGTAGAGTTGCCTGATGGTAGCGGTGTCGGTCTGATACTTAAGACCTGCTCCTGCACCAGTGAGCCGCAGGGCATGCATGCCCGTAGTCAGTTTACCATCAGCGGCCTGCTGCTTCAGCGTCACTTTGGCATCGTTGACGGCAGCCCCTGTGCCGTAGGTGACGCGTCCGCTGATGATACCTGTGGCGACGCTAAATCCATCGACAGTCTCCTCTAAGCCTGGCACTTGCGTCTCGCCGTTCATCATCCAGACAGCCACCTTGTATTCGTTAAAGCTGCCGGGCAAGGCCGTCACGTCGTCGTAACTGTAGCTGGCAGCAGTGCCCGAGGTGGAGTAGACCTCAGCCCAATCGCGTTCATTGGTGCTGCCCAAGGGACGACGGTAGAGGGTGAAATAGGTTGTGTTGGTGCCCACCTGCTTAACCATCCACCTTAGCTTCACCATATTGCTGTAGGTGCCTCGGGTGGCGGTGAACTCGGTCACCTTCGACATGCCTTCGAGCTGTCCGGTGATGGGTTCCGTCTCGTAGGTCTTTCCCATCACGTTGATGCGCAAGCGATAAAAGTAGGTGACGAACAACTGTAGGTCTTGTCTGTCCTCGAAGCTGCCGCCGGTAGTGTTCGGGTCGTCGATGGGAATGGTTTTCATGGTCGTCCAGGTTTGCTTGTTGTCGCTGGAACGTTCGACGGTCAAGTTGATGGGCTGTGTGCCGCTGGCATTCTCGATTCCACTATGCGACCATGAGAAGATAATCTTGTCTTCGTAGGAGTTGGAGGCCGACAAGTTGGAGAAGAATGATTGCGGTCGGGTGAAGTCGACTTCCTGCTCACACGTCAGCTCCTTACGCGTGGTGCCTGCTGGTGATCCCGTGGGCACGAATACCACCTTGTAAGTGTATTTCGTGTCGTAGGCAAGGTCGCTGGATTTGTCGTCATACGACCAGGGTTCATTATAGGTAATGCCGCTTTTGAGCAGCGTCGAGCCCCTATAGATACTCCAGGTGCCTGCCTTGCTTCTGCCGCCCGATTCGTCGGCTGTCCATTCGAGGTGGATATACTTGTCATAGAAGTATCTGATGTAGCTGATGCTCTTAGCACGTACGAAGCCCGCAGCCGTCACCGGGTACCACTGATAGATTTTCACCTCGGGCATCGTCGTGTTTTCAATCGTTGCTTTGTCAGTGACAATATACTCCACATACTTCGTCTCACTGTTCCAGAAATTGGTACGCTCGTCGAATTTCACTTCGCCGGTGAAAGTGGCAAGGCCTTTGTTAAACGGGCCGCAATAGCTGGTCAGGTTGTCAGTCCAGCCCAGTCCGGAGCTGGTGGCTCCGCTGTAAGTTCCTACGGTCGTTGGGCCATAGTCGGCCTTCAGGTTGCCGCTGATCTCCATCTTGTCGTAGGCTGTCATCACAGCCGAAGGGCTGCTGACTCCGAGTGAACCCAATTTTGACAACTTCAACCTGGTATCGGTGGCCGTAGTAGAGAATGTCACCTCTCTCCAGTCAATACTGCCGGAGTTAGTCTTCCAGCGTCCCTTCACACGAATGTTATGATCAGAGTTTACCTGCATCTTACTGATGAATACAAGCATCTGTACAGTACGTTGGCCACTGGTCTTGTCAGAGTTGTCGTTACATTTGGGATTCCAGAATTTCACTGTATAGGTGATGCCGTTGACGGTCTTTGAGTAGCCGTCGCCCCACCACTTGTCGTAAGTGTTACAGTCCTCCCAGCATGCCTTGCCGCTGCCGTCACCGCCATCGTCACTGCTAGAATCAGGCCAGGCTAACTCGTAGTCGGGCGAGCAGATGTAGTTGCCATCGACATAGACGGCCGGACCCTTGTTGTTGCCTTCGGTCTTGTTGTGACAGAAGAAAGAGTCGTGGCTGTCGGCATCGTAGAACAAAATTTGTACAGTGAAGCAAGGACGAGCCAACGTGGGGCCGCTGACGACCTTCGTGTAGCTCGATGTCGCAAAGTTCTCCGTGGTTGCCCACGCCGGACTGATGCCTCCAATGAGGCACATGAGAAGCAGTAGCGGCACCCGCCACCAATGCTTCGTTTTTCGTAATTTTCTTTCCATATCGCTAAATATTTAAAGTTAATAATTATTTATAAATAAGGAGGATAATATAATGATGTTTTGGTTTCAGAACACGGCAGCACGCGAGATCCTGCGCCGCAGCTCCTCGCGGAGCTTGACGTTCTCCTGGATCTCGCGGATGATGGCATCGTTCTTCTCACGCAGCTCACGTTGGTTGCGCAGATTGCGCCACAGCAGCACGCTGATGATGACAACGAGCATGGCGATGATGCCGATGAGAAGGATGTTTGTTTCAGATTGCATACGTACGTAAAATGATGGTGCAAAGATAGGTGTTTTTTTTCGTACGCACAATAGTTCAGACGAATTCACGGACGTTTTCAGACGAATTCACGGATGAAAAGACGAATTCACGGATGGTTCAGACAGATTCAAGGAAGATGATATGCTTTGAAACGTATGAAAAAATGGTCAAAACTTTGAGACATATAGAAAAGTAGGAGCTGCCCAAAGCTCTTTGGAAGAGAGAACGCAGCTGAAGGGAAGAGAGAACGTAGCTGAAGGTGAGAGAGAACGTAGCTGAAGAGGTGAGAGAACGTAGCAACCAGATATGCAGCTTCCGCTGATAATAATGGCAGCACCCGCTGCCAATAATGGCGGCGGGCGGGAAACTTATTGGCAGCGGTCGCTGCCAACCTTTTCTAGTAGACTTTACAATTAGCTTTGCTCTTGCTGCTCTCTAAACTGAGTAGGCGTGATGGCATATTTCTGCCGGAAGTTACGGCTGAAAGTGTCAGCACTGGAGAATCCACTCTGGCGGGCAATGTCGGCGACGGAGAGATCGGGGCGTTCGGTGAGCAGCTTGGCTGCGTAAGGCAGTCGACAGTCGGTGAGGAAGTCGATGAGCGACTTGAATGGACTGCCCTTGCTGAAGGCGGCGCCGATGCGCTCCTTGGGCAGGTTGAAGCGTTCGACAAGTGCCTGGCGGTCGAGCTGGGGATCGAGATAGAGCTGGTCGCGCAGGATGACTTCGCGTAGTTGCTGGAAGAGGGAAACTTCTTCCGTCTCTTCGTTGTCTACAGATATTCCCGACTCTCCCGTTTCCTCTATTTCTCCAGGAAGGGAGTCTTCTCCTGCTAAAGTGGAACTGTAGGCCTGACTATTCTCCCACATCTCCTTATATTTGATGGCCTCAGCTATCTCGCGTGCAAGCACATGGTTCTTCTTGTTGGTCTCGCGCCGCTTGTAGAAAAAATACACAGCGAAGGCGATAGCGGCCAGTAGACCTACGATGATGGCTATAGTCAGCAGGCGGAAAAAGCGGGCATTGGCCTCGGCTTCCTGACGGGCAACCTGCTCTTCCTGCAGGTGATAGACAGTGGCGAGCTCGGCTAGCTGCTCTTGCATCTGTCGATTATCGAGCGAGTCTTTGATGGTATAGGCACGCTCCATGAGGTCGAGAGCCTCGATGGTGCGTCCGCGCCGCTTCGAGGCCAAGCTCTTGTTGATGAGATTAACCAAAAAAGCATGAGAAAGGGTGTCCTTGAAGGAAGCTTCCGACCTAGCAAAAACTTTATCCAACTCATCCCAGTCGCCAATCGCCAGATAGGTGGTCACCATCATGCGATCGCAGTCGAGGGTGTGGCTCCACTCTGTGCGCCGCATCTCTGCCTCGTAGCGTCGCACCTCGTCCTTGCTACCCATCGTGGCATAGGCAGCGCAGAAAAATGCGTATGTCTGCCCAAGAGCGAAATCAACGTAGTCGTTGAGGTCGAGATTCTCGGGTATCTCAAAGTGCTCAGGATGGTCGGCCAGCTCGTTCAACCGGTCGAGCATAGCCTGACACACGGGTGGCATCTCGTCATAGCGGGCTTCGTCGAGCAGGAAATGGAGTAGTCTCTTGCTGCATGTGTGATAGGCATTCACACCGTAGAAAGAGTCCACCTCCCGCAGCTCGTCGATGGTTTTCTTGTAGAGGACTTCCGCCTCGGCTTTCTGTCCTCGATGTTCGAGCACAGAGGCGATATCACATGCCATGGTGGCCACCTCATTAGGGTTATTCAACGCGTGGGCCAATTTCGAGGCTTCCGTCGCATAGTGCATGAGCTCGACCTCATTGCCCGTAGAGCTGCTGATGGCGACCATCATCGCGTAGACGGACTCGAGCATCGCTGTGTCGCGGGCTACGGCAGGCGATGCTATCATATCCTTGCATAGCTGGCGTGCTGTGGCCATATCTCCCACACCGTTGTAATAGGTGAGTGCCTTCAGATACTGTCCGCGTTCTTGTGTGACATTGCCAATGCTGACGGCTGAGTCGATGACCACGAGCGCCCGGTCAGGATTGGCCCGAAAGAGGCTCATGACCAGTTTCTCGGTATAGATGGTGTCAGCACCTTGTCCGTCGACCTTTTCCTGCTGATTGCCCGAGCAGGCGGTCAACAACAACATGACTGTAACTATAATGAGTAAGTTTCTTATCATCGGTAGTAGGTTTTCTGGCTGCAAAGGTACGAATAAGTAAAGGAAAAACCAAATAAATTTGAATTTTTCCTAATGAAATAACTTCGAATACAGGTCAAGAAACGAAAAAACATGTCATCCGCGTCATCCGTGCCTGAAAGATTTGGCACGGAAGAACGCAGATGACACGGCTTGGGCGATTTGGACTGTCAGTCTGGCATGACCGATCTAGTACCACTCATTCTCGTCTTCTTCTTCGTCATCCCAGATTCTGCGGTTGCGATAACGGCTGAAGTTGTCCTCTGTGGTCAGTGTCGGGTCTGCACTCATCGAATAGAGTACGCTGCCACTGGTGCGCAAGTCAGTGATGAGCACTGCAGGCGTGATATAGTTCTTTTTCATGACGTTTCAGTGTTTAATGGGTTCGACATCATCTGACTATGTATTTCCTGCCGTTACGGATGTACAGGCCAGGCCCCTGGACGCTCACGCGACGGCCCTGAAGGTCGTAGACGGAGGTGTCTGTGGCATCCGTGAAGGGCACCTCGGCGATGGCCGTCAGTGTAAGGTCATCGAAGCTCACGCCACGCGATCCGGCCGTGAATTCGGCAATGTATGCCCTGTTGGCGGCGATGGCGGTACCCGTGTAGCACCAGAACCCCAGCTTCTGCTCGCCATCCTTGGTGGTGTATCCCAGGGTGAGCACGCTTTTGGCTTCTACATCTTTTGGCTCGAGTGTTCCCACGAACTTGTTTTCCGTGATTGCTGCGGTCGGCTCTGTCACTGTAGCGCACCATGCGATGCTCTCCGTCCCGGCTTTAGCCTTCACCAATAGGCCTGTCTCCTTAGGGAGCACGCTGCCCGTGATCTTCTCCAGGGCTAACTTGCCGTCTGAGAGGTCCTTGGCGCAGAATGCCGTGACGCCGTCGGGAATCCTGGCGTTGAAGGGCAGGCAGGTTGTGGCATAGCCTTCCTTCGTCAGGTTGCTGGTGATGGGTGCGGGCAGGTCGATGTAGTATGGGGCATCGATATCACCCACGCTACCATCATTCTTGAACACCAGCCCCTGGTCCACCTCAATGATGTTCCCTTCGGTATACACCTTGAACACCAGTGGTTCGCTGCCCGTCCCTATGATGGTCAGCCACAAGATGTTGCCATATATCTCGTCATACACCGGGCGGTCCTTTCCCCTGATCTCATCACCGGCATAGACTGCCACCAGTGCCTTGTTGTCCAGTACAACGCCATCCAGCCTGACCTGTGCGGTAACGGTCATGTTGCCGCTGTGAGAGCCAAAATCCAGGAAGTCGAAAATCTTGTCGGGATCCACATCTGCGTTGTGCTCCTCACTGGTGGTTTGCGCGGTGATGCCGGCAGGCCATAGCATCAGGCCTGCCAGCAGCATCATACTCCATTTCATTGTTCTTTTCATATTGCTTGCTTTTATGGTTATTTCACTCTCTTCTGTCCGTTCTCGATGTATACTCCCTTCTTCAGCGTCGAGCGCTGCACACCCTCTGTATGACGGTATACGCGTCGTCCCTGGAGGTCGTAGAGGCTGTTGCCAGCCGTGTCCGCATTGACATCGTTTATGCCCGTAGGCACTGCGTTGAGGATGAAGGGTGCGTCGACGGAGCCTATGCACTCGTCATTGCCGTAGGTAAGTACCTCGCTGCACTGTGTCTCCGACTGTCCGTCACTCACGCGGAACGTCAGGCTTGCCTGTCCGTCGCCAGGTATGGTGAGGAATACGTATCCGTCTTGATCGCTCACCTCAGCTGAGCGGCATTCCTTGCCAGCGAACACGCCCACTTCCACTCCGCTGACGGGCATTCCGTCCGAGAGCACCTGTGCGATGACGGTCATGTTGCTGGGATAGTTTTGGAAGTCGACGGGTGTGAAGTAGACGGGCGATTCGCCATATTCCTGGTACATGCGGGCTCCGGCGGTGGCCGTTGCCTTCGGATAGCGGAACGTACGGCTGGTGACGCTTTGGATCATGTATCCCTGTCCGGGAACGACTGACTTCAGCGTACCCAGCCAGATACCTCCTCTATAGGTAGCGAACTTCGATTGACCCTTCACCTGGTCGCCGTCCTGTGGCTCCATGTCGGCAAAGGCATCGGTGATGCTCATGGTCTGGCTGCCGTTGTAAGCCACCCAGTTCCAGCCTGTGCTGAGGCTGATGGGTTTCTCCTGCGGGTTGACCTTGCTTCCGATGATACTGATGGTCTTTTTCTCGGCCATGTTCACCTTGTACATGGTCAGGTTGTTCAGTGTCATCTGCTTTCCAGACCATCTTCCGCCAGAATAGTTCATGAAGTTGATCTGGTTCTTGATCTGGCTGATGGATCCCTCAAGTTCCTTCAGTACGACGGGAACGGCCATGTCTTTGGTCTCGACGAAGAGTGATATCCACGACCATCCCTTGCTCAGTGCCAGCTGCTGCTCCTGCATGTCAAGGGCTGAGATCAGGAGCGGATTGTCGTAGTCGCCCTTCAGGCTGTTGGCCTCGTAAGCGACGGGCTCTGAGGTCTGCACGATAGGATATGTCTCGCCTGTCGACGCATCGTAGACTTTGAAGGTTACTTCCAAGCCAGAATCATCATTATTCTCATCTGTGTTACCGTAGATATCCATCGTAACGAAGTATGCATCGAAGATGGAAATATACTCCGGATGTGCTACTCCTCGGCACTCATCACCGATAAATGCAGCCACGATGTCATCGGCATCTTCACTAGGCACGCCTAGGATCTCAAGGTTTCCGATGATGTTCATCGAGCTCTCGAAGTCCTTCTCGTTTACAGCCCAGTCAGGCTCCTCGCCCTTCACGGTGACACGAATGGTCAGCGGCACTTCGATGCCGTCGGTGCCAGTGAGGTAGATGGTCTCCTCATACTTGCCGATAGGTGTCGACTCAGTCACCGTGAAGGTCACGTTGGTCTTTGCCAGCGGGTTGGTGTCGCCGCCGGTGACGCTGGCTCTCATCCATGAAGGTATACCATTGAGTGTCCACGACTGCATCGTTCCGCCATTATTCTGAATGGTGGCTGTGACGGTGGTCGAGCTATTCGCAGGTTGCTCCACAGTCAGTTCGTCGGTTTCCCAAACTAGACGGTTTTGGTTGACGAATGCAGACCATATTGCTGGCAATGAATAGTTGCCGTTCTCGTCACGAACATCGCGAACAGTAAAGTTCAGAGTGCATCCCTCGATTGTTGCGGGATTCTCGTCAATTGTTACTACTACCTTAGTGTCGCTGGCCACGTAGGTGAAGCTCACGTTGGTTTCCGTTGGCTTTGCACGCAGAGCAGGAGCTTCATCGGTGTAGTTAAGCGTTGAGGGTTCAGAGTTAAGAGTTAAGAGCTGGGCCTTGACTGTACTGCCGGTGAGACAAGAGTCAGTGCCAAGTGTTACCACCTGATTGTATTTGTCAAGCGTCTTCGTTTCAAACGGATAGTAGGCTGCTAGTCCATCTTCACTACCAGTTAAGCGAACCTTGCGTTGCTTGGCCAACCGGTCTGCGTTCATCGAGGCGCTCCAAACGCGTATTTCATCCACTTGTCCGTTGAACGAGTGACTAAATGTATGAACGTAGGATGAATCGATAACTGTTACTCCCGGTTCGGGCTCTGTTTCTATACTGGTGGTACGACGTGCGCCGAGCAATAGTTTGTCAGAAGCGATACTACCCACATTGGCTGCATTCGTAGTCAGTACACGTTTACCATCGACGTATACGGCAGCAGCTCCCTGACGCAAGGTATTCAAGGCAATGTGATGCCAGGTGTTATCCAGGATGTCACCGCTTGAAGTGGTCAGCGTAGTCATTTGATTAGCGGGTTTAGAGGCACCCTTGCCAGTCAAATGAAGTGTACCATCTCCAGCAGTCCAAAGCCCTACTTCGCCCATTTGCATGAGCTGGGTTTCGCTAGTCTGCTTGCCACCTCGCATCCAGAACTCAACGGCATAGTCATCACCCTCGAAGGTCTGAAGCGTTGAAGTGTTGATGGCAATATAGTGACTACCATCAAGGCTGACAGCCTTATTATCATTGTTCAGGTACCATGTCTCGTCGGGCATAGTCATGTGGCGGTTGCGTGCATAGTCGCGGATGGTCGTACCTTCACCTTCGTTCATTTTCCAATAGCCGATGAGGTGTCTTGTCATCGGGTTCTTTGTCTTCGAGCGGTTTAGCAGAGCTGTTGTAAGGTCGTGTGCCTCATCCCAGAGCAGCAGCTCATGGATGGCACCCTTTATATGTCTGCCTACGGAAAGTGGGCCAACACCCTCGTAGGCTGCCACTGCCCGATAGCTGAAAAGTGTATCTACATCGGCATCGCTAGCTACAGAGGCATTGAGGTAGCCTCCTGTTTTGTTCTTTTGATAATTCAAGGTGAGGAATGACCACTTGTTCATTGGTACTACATTAGTAGATACATATGTATTGCCTCCCAGTGTAACTGCCAGCTTGTCGTCTGCATCGATGGCAATTGTCATCTTCGAGGCACCTGATCCGTGTGTCAAAATGGTTCCTGCCCCCTGGATGTACACCCACATGTCAGCGGAGAAGTCCTTATTGGATAGGGTGATGCTGGCTTCGGTGGCAGCTGTTGTCTCAGTATTCTGCATGCTAAGTGCTGTTTCATGAGCAACTTCAGCACCATTCAGTACTCCAGTCACCAAGAAATTGGCTTCCTTGGTCAATTCGCCCTTGAGGATAGTCTCGTTGAATGTTACACTGACCTCATCGCCAGCATCGAGAATGCCATCACTGGGTTCAGGTAGTCCAAGCGGCGTTGGGCGCTGCATGTCCTTCACCAAAGCAATCTCGTCGCTATAGCGGTAAACCTCTCCTGTGCCGTGAGTGCTAGCGGACACACAACGGAATAAGTAGTTGCCGTCGCTAAATGAGGCCATAGGCAACATATAATCCACCTTGGCACCTGATGGCAAGAATTCGTTGTTGTCGTTCTTGTCAGCAGCATTCAGCACATACTCCTTCAGCAGCGTCCAATCGGTACTACCTTGTTTCTTGTACTGCAAGCGGAAGGCTTTCAGGTTATGGTAGTTGCGATCGAAATTGCTGAATGTCAACTTAAGGCCAGTACCCGTCTGCGTGTTCATCGTGGTGTTCGACAGCGCTAAGTCAACTGCTGACGATGACGGTGTAAAGAAGGCTTTAATGAAGACGGTGTCGGCAATCTCCTCGGGTTGCGACTCTGAAGCGAATACAATGCCGATGCCCTTGCCATAAAGGTCGCTGTATTCATGATTGGTACCCTCATACTCCAGGATACTGATGTCTCCCTGGCGCAATTGAAGCGTCTTGGTCAGCGTCTGGTTGCCTGGCACCTTAATAAGACGTCCCTCGCCAGTCAGCGTCTTGCCATCGAGGATGAGTTGTGCAGTATTGGGATTTGTCTCGTCGAGCAAGAATAGCTTGTAGGTCACATCCTCGCCAATCTCCGAGGCATTGCCAAGACGCAACGTGTAGTTAGCGGCTGAACCGGTGGGGATATCGCTTATGATAGGCACATCAACATCGATTTGGGGTACCTCTATCTGCATCGTCGCCTCCATGATGGTGGTACCAGGCTCATAGTACTGTGTCACTACCTTGCCCTCATACGGGTTGCAGGTTTGCCCACCACGCGTTCGGAAGATGGGACTAAATGAACCATATTGGTAGACATCAACAGTTAAAGCATCACTGCCTTCCTCCTTCAATGTATAATTGAAGGATACTGTTGTTGCATCGGAGGATTCAGTCGTTATATGTGAGCCTCCCCCCGTCTCTGTCTCAAACTCCCATTCCGTGCCGACTTTGTTATAAGAAGCACCGAACTTGGTACCCACGATTGCTACGGCTGTCACATTGACATCATATGTGTTGGTTTTCGCCTCAGTCACCTCGTGGCTATTGGTAACTGTTGAGCCAGCATCGAAAGAGTAGTTTTGGGCTGAGTCGCCGCGCTGTTCGAAGGCCTGAACTTTCTCAGCTTCGTTCAGAGCCAAATACGATTGCCAGATTCTAATCTGATTGTTGCACCACTCCAAACTGTCCTCAAAGACTTCGTCGTCCTTAGCATTCGCAGGTTCGAACATATAATACGATGGTCCTTCACTCGACACCTTCTTTGCTGCTAAGTTACCCCAGACGGTCTGGTCGTTATTACTGGAACCATATTTCGGATCGTCTTCGTTCAGCGTCGTCACATACCTCACACGATTTTGGTCGTTCTTAAAGCCCTCGATAGTTGTCACTTTCTCAAGTTTGGAGTTGCGCATTGCCACAAAGTTCGGGATAAGTGAATTCTCAATGTAGCTTTGAGTGTAGCTAAACTCCGTGCCGAAGCTCAAGCCAGTAGTGATAACATCGTTTAGCTTCAGTTCAGCCTTCTTCGTGTCTGTTTCGGAACGATAAAGGTCGAGATTGCGTGCCTTACCGAAGATAATGTTTGTGGCTGAGCCGATAAAGACATCACCGTCGGCACCCACATAGGATGGATCATCACTCGTGGTGATTGTCTTTGTGGTCGTCACCTCGCGGCTCCAACCATAGATGTCTTCACCTGAGCAGCTAGCCTTGATACCTATCGTAAGATCGTTTTTTGCTGCAACTTCTTGGATTACCCACATGCCTAATCCCGTCGCTGTTACTGCCTCAACACCTAGGTGGGTGGTGGTCTTCACGGAGTTGTCTGAGGTCCATGTTCCACCTTGTGCTTTTGTCTTGGATTTTACTGTGCCTGTGGTCCACTCTGCTGAAGATCCAGTTCCTGGCGGATCGCGCAGAATCATGTCGAGCATATCCGGTCCGCTGGTGACGAAGTTGTTACCCGTTGGCAGCGAGCCTAGAACAATCCCCTCCATAGGTACTTCCATCCAAGAGTAATCCACGCCACCTATATTATAATAAATATTGAGTGTGCGCTTGTGGGGATACGTAATATTTGGCAGACCAGCTTTCCATTTGTAAGTGGCTTTACCATCTTGATCAAGCATCAATTGGTTTTCAGCTAAGTTGGGAACACTTCCTGGCTCATAATCAGGATTTTCCAAACCGCAGACCTCCTGTTCTGAGGAAAGGGCGTTAACAATAGTGACAACGACTTCCGACAAAGGTACTTTGTCGAGTTCCCCCGTATCGGCATTGACATATTCTTCATAACCCTCTAAGTTGAAGACATACGGGTTCATCCCTATGAACACAGGGGCACCATGGGTATATGTACCAGTAGAAACATCATAGAAATCGGTAAGGGTCAGCTCTCCTTGGGCATCCTCGATGGTATATTCACTAATGCCAAAACCGCCGTCTTCACGGTCCTCCTGACTAACATTAAAGATTGGTTTGCTATGGTATGTTTGCTGAAGGATGGTGTTGTATTTATATGTACTATAGCTGTTGTCTTCACTATAGAGTGTGTCGGTTTGAGTTTTGTTTGGGTCGCTCAAGTCGATGCTCACAGAAGGACCAACTTCCAAGTCTGGATTGTTCACAAGTTTGATGGCATCCACCTTGTACATTAGTGGCGGTACCATTGCCGAGAATTCACCGGTGAGAGGATCGGTGTGTATAATGATTCTTTGGCAGTCGGCCTTGGTCAAACCACCAGTTCGCCAAGAAGTACTGTTGATAATCGAAGTGTCGGAAGCCACCACCACGTTGTCAGGGTTGTTCTTGTAGTCCAACGTAGTGCCTGTTACGTCTTTCAATACATTCAGACGATAGGAATCGTTAGTGGCTGAAAGCACTAATTCGGCAACACCGATGTTGTTCTTGCTCAGTCCGAAACCGGTCTGCTTGTTGCCCTCAATATCACCGCCGACCACATGACCAGTGAAGTTCACCAGTGTGATGTCTTGGAACTCCATATTTTTCTTTTCTTCCTTAAAGGGGTAGCGTGTGCCCGTGTTGTTCGGATCGGGGGGAAAGCGGCCGCCATTGGCAAACTCATGTCCGTTTTTCTCAATGCGGATAAAGTGGTCGCCGATGGGTACGCTAATGGTGAATTCACCATCGCTGTTAGTTTCTATCATCTTGCCGTCTTTTGAACAGATGGTGCCGTCGACATAGAAGGTCACGCCTTCCACAGGATAGTCGGTACCATCATAGAATACCTTGCCACTAACGGGGAATGATGAGATGTCCTCGAAGTCAACGCCACTATGAATGAGCGACGATTGGCTGACGAAGCGCGACGATGCCGATGGCGAGAACTCGTGTATTCCTAATGAAGGTATAATGCTATAAGCCGTACCCTCACCCTTGAAGTACACACCGCGGATGGTATAGTTGCCCAGCGTGTCGGTGTAGGCCATCAGGCTCAGCTGCTCTGGATTGGGGAGTACATCGTCATAGCTGGTTGCAGGAACATCATCGTTTGTGGCATGGCGCCCGTTGGCAACACCATTGGTCTTAGAATAGTCGTAGGCTATCTTCTGCTGTCCTAGGCCCTCGTCGAAGGGATAGTAGATGGCTAGGCCAGCCTCGTTGCCTGCCAGCGGGTGGTTTAAGTTGCGCATAATCTCGCCCTCCGTCAGTGCTTTTGTGAAGAAGCGGAACTCGTCGACGTAGCCACGATAATTGTTTGCATTTGTCATACTGCCGCCATTGCCTATGGCCACGGTATTGGCCTTCAGCGCATTGCCCGTCCATTCCACCTGTTTGCCTGAAAGGATGGTGGCTTTCATGAGAGTATCGGCAGTGGCGACATAGACATAGGTCTTTTTGTTAGCATGCGAATGTACGAAAGTCAGCTGGCTCCATTCGTTGCTTTTAATCTTAATTGATGTCTTTTCGTTGGCGGTCATCCAGCCTCCCACCGTGAAGGTAGAGTCGGCACTGTTGTACCACAGCCTGACAGTGAAAACGTTCACGGCATCGAAGAGCAGATAGTCCTGATTGTTTGAGGCCATTTCTTCCCTGACGGGCTTCACAAACAGCTGTACAGAGAAGTCACCGCCGAAGAGCTCCTGAATCTCGGCATTGTCAGTACGGTAGGCCATGCCGGCTCCTTCACCGGTGAATCGCAGCGAGCTCATGCCGGAGGCAGCCTCCTCACCCTCAGCGTTCTGCTGCTTCAGCGTCACCTTGACACTATCGACGGCGGTTCCTGTTCCGTAGGTGATGCGGCCGCTGACCACACCAGTGGCGAAAGTGAAGCCATCAGTATACATGCTAGAGTAGCTCTTTAGCACATTTCCTTCCATTCCCACGATGGACACCTTGTATTCATTGAAGGTACCCGTCAGGACAGTATTATCATCGTAGCTGTAATTTGAACCCGTACCCGACGTAGTGTAGATTTGTTTCCAGTCCTTTTCGTCTTCCGAACCAAGGGGGCGACGGTAGAGAATAAAGCTCGTCTCATTGACACCCACTTGCTTTACTGTCCAGGAAAGTTTTACCATATTAGAATATGTACCGCGCGTAGCTGCGAAATCCATCAATGTAGATCCGCCTAACCGTATACCGTCAATGCTGTATTCAAAGTCTTTTTCCAATAAGGTGATTAACAATCGGTATTGATACGTATGGTTAGAGATCAACCCGTCTTTGTCAAGATAGGAACCGTTCTTGATAGAGGAGCTACTGATTGTAAAGGTCTTGATGGGCTCCCACTTAGAACTCGTCTGGCTTAAGTCCTTGCGTTCTAGCTTCAGCTCATAGGAGTTTTGTGACGAAGCATTGCCGATGGTTGTGTGGCTCCATGTCAGATTGATGTGTGTGTCATCATCGACAAGCTCGCCCTTGAACGAGGTGATGGACCAGTTACGATTCAAACTTTTCTTTTTGCTTACTGACAGCTGACTTATATACGTGCCGCTTTGTGAGCCATCGGGGACAAAGGCCACAACGTAGGTATACTCTTTATCGTAATCAGGAACGTTGTCTGTATATTCAGTCTTTGAGTAGTCCACATCTGCAATCTGTGTGCCATCGCGGAAGATTCGCCACTTGCCCTTATCGCTTCGGTTATTGCTGTTCTCCTTCTTCCATGTCAGCTTGATGGCTTTGTCCCACACGAATTCGTCAGCCTGAAGGTCGTAGGGCTTGACGAAACCAGGCACCGTGATATTGTACCATTTGTAGAAGTTCGTAGTGAAACCATTGTCTTCACGGGATGTCAAGTATTCCACGCCCATCTTGGATCCGTCGTATTGATGGGCATTGCTGCGGTTGTGGGTGCCTGTCTTTGTGAACGTCGACTGGCTTTCAAACTTTTGCTTTCCTTCAGGAGTATCGACATAGCCTCCAGAGGCTTCGCCCTCACTAGTGCTATTGAAGCCAATGAAAGTGGGATAACTGCTGTTGAGCGGACCCGTCACAGAAACGGTGTTGATTCCTGTCATATTTGCCGTTGGCACGGTATTACCCCAGGGATATGGCACCGCATCGGTAGTCATCGTATGATTGATCTCGTAAGTCCTGTCTTTATTGATTTTCCAATAGCCATGGATATTAATTGTGTGTCTCGAACCAATCTCCATATGGCTGATATAGACGCGCATATGAATACGATATCGGTCTGTAGGTTTTTCATAGGGGTCATAGAACCGGACGCGGTAGGTCACACCATTGTACGTTTTTTCGTACGTATTCCCAACCCAACTGTCATTTTTAGTGTATGAATAGGCTTCGGTATCGTTGCCGCCTTCAGTAGCGCCAGGCCATGCCAACTCATCGTCGGCAGAGCCCACATAATTACCATCGACGTAAATGGCTGGACCAGCCACATCGACCCATCCGCCTCCATCCTTAGGCACCCAAGACTTTTGATGAGTGAAGAAACTATCATTACCACTCTCATCGTAATAAGCCATATCAATGTCGATGTAGGGACTACCCACGGAGGGTTGTGAGCTGATATAGCATTGTGGTTCAAAACTGACTGATGCCCTCAGGCCACTATGGCCTCCAAAGAGACAGACAATAAGGATGAGTGGCACCCGCCACCATCGCTTCGATTTTTGTAGTTTTCTTTCCATATAGCTAAATATTTAAAGTTGTTGATTATTTATAAAAGGAGGATAATATAATGATGTTATTGTTTCAGAACACGGCAGCATGGGGAATCCTGCGTCGTAGCTCCTCGCGGAGCTTGACGTTCTCCTGAATCTCGCGTATGATGGCATCATTCTTCTCACGCAGTTCACGCTGACTGCGTAGATTGCGCCACAGCAGCACGCTGATGATGACAACGAGCATGGCGATGATGCCGATGAAAAGGATGTTTGTTTCAGATTGCATACGTACGTAAATTGATGGTGCAAAGATAGGCTTTTTTTCTCGTACGCGCAATAGTTCAGACGAATTCACGGACGTTTTCAGACGAATTCACGGATGAAAAGACGAATTCACGGATGATCTCAGACGAATTAGCGGAAGCAAATGCGAATTCATGAAAGCAGGCTGTCCGGATATTGATTCCGAACAGCCTGCTTGTCAAATTGATACTTTGAGGCTCGAGTCGCGAGTTCTGCTATAGAACACTATTGACGATGGCCACAGCATCTGAGATGGTGATGTTACCATCTTTGTTTACGTCGGCAGCGGTCTTGACGAAGGTTGCTGGTGGCGTGCCTATGATGTAGTTTGCAATGGCTACTGCATCGGCGGCGTCCACCTTGCCGTCGGCATTGACGTCACCGAGAATAACTGGATCCTTC
>JAEEGF012247695.1_pt1 | contig 23652 bp, 25 predicted proteins | sample 9134171 | NCBI WGS metagenome assembly JAEEGF01 (sample SAMN16246542, study PRJNA631951) | gut metagenome | biome: gut microbiome; feature: rumen; material: AP-attached | host: Bos | place: Iran: Karaj | collected 2018-10
ACAGATGGGCATTATGCTTCAGGATAGCTTTATATTCTCAGGCACCATTGAAGATAACATCAGGTACGGTAAGCTTGATGCCACAAAAGAAGAAATTGAAAAGGCTTCAGAAACCGTATGTGCTTCAGCTTTTATCGAAAGATTTCCTAACGGATATCAGACTGAAGTTAAGGAAAGAGGCTCGTTACTTAGCCAAGGCCAAAAGCAGCTGGTTTCTTTTGCCAGAACCTTACTTTCAGATCCTAAGATATTGGTGCTTGATGAAGCTACTTCTAGTATCGATGTTCAGACTGAGAAAGCTTTACAGAAAGGCCTTGATGCAATGCTTAAAGGACGTACATCCTTTATCATTGCCCACAGACTATCCACCATTCGTAACTGTGATAAGATAATGTACATAGACGATGGCGGTATAAAAGAATGCGGCACTCACGATGAGTTAATGGCTAAGAAAGGCCTTTACTATCATCTCTACACCGCACAGATGGACGATATAGCATAAAAAATGGAGGGAAACATTGGGGATGGAAACAGAAAACACTAAAGAACAAAGCAACGCAGAGAACGACACTGAAGAAGTTATTGAATCTAATTTCGATTACGTAAAGGCCTTTAAGCCCAAGGATCCGCTGGCGGGTGTGCCTGAAAACTTGCGCCCGGTAATGAGCCTACCCTACTTTGCTCAGTGGGGGCTTATATTTAGGGTACTTGTAGTGGCTACAGTTGTAAATAAGCTGTTTGAACTCTATTATTTAATTTCAGGGGATTACTACGATCGATATGGTGTTTCAGCGCAGTGGGTCTATGAAACGTATGGTGATGCGCTTCGCTATAACGATATATTTCATGGAACACTATTGCTGTTTACAGCAATTTGTGGAGTAATAGCTTTTTTTGCCATTAAGGGATTTAAGAAAACATCTTATCCTTTGGTATTAGCGACATATCTTTCTTGCATTATTAATGGCGTGGTTACTGCGGCTGTTCGCACTAACATTACACAGTCAGATTTCTTTATCTTTTGGGTTAAGTTGAGTATTATCGGCTCTCTTATTCTAATTATTGGGGAAGGAATAGTATTTCATAAGTACAAATCTTATTTTGATAAATAGGTGGTTTACGTACATTTGTCTATGAAAAAATAAAACGAGTTTTGCAAATGCAGAACTCGTTTTTTGATTTATACAGAAGTCTTTCTCCACTTTACTTTTGCCGAAATCTTGAAAGGTTCGAAGTTACCGTTTCCTTCAATGGCTTCGATTAAATGTTGTGCCGCAATATAGCCTCTTTCATAGTTTGGTATATGGACGGTAGTAAGTTTTAATATCTGAGCAGTTTCTGTATCGTCAAAGCCTGTTACTGATATGTCTTCCGGTACTTTTATATTGTTCTCCCTAAAGGCTTTTAGCGCGCCCATTGCCATATCGTCGTTTGCACACACTAAGGCGTCCGGTAGGTGCTCAGTAAGCATTAAAAGCTTTGCGGCCTGATAACCGCTTTTTTCTCTGAAGTCTCCGGTATAATAGTCGTCTCTTCTTAAGGAAAGGCCGTTTTCTTTAAGGGCATCAACCGTTGCCTGGTATCTTTCTTGGTTATCTAAGGTATCTATGCCGCCTAAATAGGCAAAGCGCCTGCATCCTTTTTTAACAAGGCCTTCCACCAGTTCTTTTTGGGGAGCGTAGTTGTTTACAAGCATGCTCTTTACATTCGGAGCATCTATTACTCTGTCAAGCACCACAATAGGATAGTCGCTTGTGGCTTTTTTAATGATCATAGAATCCTGGGCACTTATATCAAGCATTATGCAACCTGCACTGAAAGTGTGATTCATATACTTTTCGCAGTTTTTGCTTGTGCAGATTAAAAGGTCGTATCCCTTGGTATAAATATAGTCGCTTATTCCCTGAATAATCTTTAAGTAAAACTGCCTGTCAAAGTCACTGAAGTTAAATAAAATAGTCTTTGAAGTGCCGCTTTTTAAGCTTTTGCCGCTGATATTCGGTTCATAGTCATTTTCTTTACAAAGCTTAAGTATTAAATTCTTTGTTTCTTCCCCAACGTTTTTCTTTCCGTTTAAAACATTTGAAACCGTAGAGGGCGACACGCCCGCAAGCTTAGCGATATCTTTTATTCTTACCATTTTTAAATCCCCAAAAACAAATAGTAAACAATAGTTATCCGATTTACTTTGATTTTACATGCAAAATTTACCCTTAGCAAGTAAAATTTACTTTTGTTTACTAAGCGTTTACTAGATGTTTATGACAAAATGCACAAAAACAGAAGCTGATATAAACAGAAATGACATATTTTAACAAAGAAACTTGATGGTAAATATCTAGTAGCCTAGAATCTAGGTGTAACGATTTATTAAAGGTATTTCCACGAAAGGGAGAGGAAAATGAAAAAGAAAACTATAGCTATGATTATTGCCATGACAATGGCATTTGGCTGTATTACAGGATGCGGAAGCACGGCACCTGCAGCTCAGCCTACAGAAAACAAGGCAGAGGTTAGTGAAACAAAAACTCCCGAAGCCGCACCCGAAGAATCATCCGATGAATTCGGAAAACTTGTTATTTTCCAGAGTAAAACAGAAATCATGGATAAGTTAAATAAGTGTGCCGAAGATTTCACAGATGAAACAGGAATCGAAGTTGAAGTTTGGGAAACTTCAGGTGATAAGTACTTTACAGACTTAAAGACAGACCTTTCAACAGAAGCAGGTCCCACACTTTTCTCACTTGCACCCGGTTCTGAATCAGTTGAGATGGCTGACTATCTTGAAGATGTTTCAGATTTAAGCTTCATTGATAAGGTTAGCGCCGGAATGGTTGATGAAGTAAACGGTAAGAAGGTTGGTATTCCTTACACATTGGAAGGTTTCGGACTTGTTTACAACGCTGACTTGGTTGATGTTTCAACACTTACATCTACAGATGCACTTGTTTCATTCTTAGAAAAAGCAAAGGCTGACGGCATCAACGGATTAGGATTTTCACAGGAAGATTACTTCCTTATCATGCACGTTTTAAACACTCCTTTTGCGATTCAGGACGATCCCGCAGATTACCTTTCTAAGGTTTTGGCAGGTGAAGTAAGAATGATCGACAACGATGCATTTAAGGAATTTGGTAAATTCATGGAAGCTGTAAGAGCTAACTGCAAGAACCCTGCGGATATCACCTACGATAACAACTGCGGTGACTTTGCAACAGGTAAGACAGCTATGATTCATCAGGGTAACTGGTGCTACAGCATGTTTGCAGACTACGACGTTAACTTTAACATGGGAATCACAGCTCTTCCTCTTTTAGGAAACAATAAGGTGGCTGTATCAGTTCCCGCTGCTTGGTACATTAACACAGATGCAGACGCAGCTTCAAAGAACTCAGCAAAGAAGTTCCTTGAATGGCTCTACACATCAGAAACCGGAAAGAACTACCTTATGGCAGAATTCGGATTTGTACCTGTAGTTGAAGGAATGACAAGCGAATCTTTGGATCCCATTTCAGCATCAGTTGCAGAAGTAGCAGCTAAGGGCGACACAATTCCTTGGAGCATGGCTAACTGGCCCGCAGGTATTTCAACATCACTTGCTCCCATAGTTATGCAGTTCTATGTATCAGACATGACAGGCGAAGAACTTGTTAATCAGTTAAACGATGCTTTTGTATCAGCTAACAAATAGGTAAAAGGGTTTCCTTCCGCGGTGTAAGCCGCGGAAGGTTTTATAAAAAGAGAGAGGTTTTCATGAAAATTAGAAAAGGATGGTACGCATTATTTACATTCCCGTTAATGTTCATATTCTTCGTGGTTGTGATTATCCCCTTTGCAATCGGTATAGGCTTTTCTTTTGTTGAGTGGGACGGGCTTGCAAAGCACGCAATGAGCTTCGTGGGATTTGATAATTATTTAAGAGTATTTACAGATGCAAGATTTTTGCAATCCGCAGGACGCACCACTGTTTATACCTTGATAAGTGTAGTTTTTGTAAATGTTGTGGGTTTAATCTTTGCACTGATAGTTACCACAAAGCTTAAGACCGCAAATATAGCAAGAACAATGCTTTTCGTGCCTTACCTTATCGGCGGTCTTATTTTGGGTTACATTTGGAAGAGCGTTTTTTCAGAATTCTTTCTTTCTATAGACTGGGGTAACTGGCTTACAGACAAGACAAAAGCAATGATTGCCATGATAGTGGTAACAACCTGGCAGATGGCAGGATATGTAATGATAGTTTACATAACAGGAATTATGGCAATCCCGGATGACGTTTTGGAAGCCGCAAACGTAGACGGAGCAAGTTTTTTAAGAACCTTGTTTTCCGTTAAGTTTCCGCTTTTAATGCCTTCCTTCACAATCTGTTTATTCCTTACCTTGTCAAACTGTTTCAAGGTATACGACGTAAACATAGCCCTAACGGGAGCAGGCCCCAACTATCAATCCGAAATGTTTTCTTTAAACATATACAACGAAATCTTTGACTTAAGTAACTTTGGATACGGCCAGGCGAAAGCCATCATATTCTTCTTGATCATAGCCGTAATCACCTTGATTCAGGTTAGTATCACTAAGAAGAGGGAGGTGGCAATGTAATGAAAACTGCAAAGACTTCAAAGATATTTGCAAACATAGCCCTTATGGTTTTTTGCCTCCTTTACTTATTTCCCATATATCTCATTTTGACTAACTCATTTAAGTCAAGATCTGAAATGTATGAAAACATGGTGGCCCTTCCTTCAAAGCTTTCTTTAAAGTATTACGAGAGCGCTTTAGGCAAAATGAACTTTGCCATTTCAATTAAGAATTCACTTATTCTTACACTTGTATCCATCGCTATCCTTGTGGTTCTTTGCTCAATGACAGCCTGGATGTTTGTAAGAAGCAAAAATAAATTATCGGGGGCATTGTTTGGAATATTGGTTGCAACCATGCTTATTCCTTTCCAGACAATCATGATGCCTCTTATGCAGGAAATGAACTGGATAGGTAACCACATGGGAGTAAAGATGACAGACACAATCCCCGGCCTTGTGTTTATGTACATAGGCTTTGGCGCAGGTATGGGTGTGTTTTTATATCATGGGTTTATTTCATCCATTCCGGTTTCTTTGGAAGAAGCCGCCATTATTGACGGATGCAACACATGGGGCGTTTTTTGGAAAATTGTTTTCCCTATGTTAAAGCCCACCACCATGACGGTTATTATTTTGGACGTTATCTGGATTTGGAACGATTACCTTCTTCCTTCCCTTACTTTAAAGGCTAAGGCAAACAGGACAATCCCCATTTCCACAGCCAAGTTTTTCGGACAATACACAATCAGCTGGAATGAAGCAATGGCAGCACTTGTTGTCACCATCATCCCCGTTGCGATTTTCTATCTGGCATGCCAGAAATACATTATTAAAGGCGTTGCAGCCGGAGCCGTAAAAGGCTAAGAGGAACTTTTAGTGAACAAGATCATCACCAAAACATATACACAATTTAATGAAGAAGAAAACTTTTTAAGCGAAACTCTGTTTCACAATGCAAACGGATATATAGGTGTAAGAGGCTCTTTGGAAGAGGGCGTAAAAAACGGCGTCGATACCATGAGAGGCACCTACATTAACGGCTTTTACGACATTATCCCCATGAAGCAGGCAGAGATGCTTTGCAATTTCGTGGATAAAAAAGAAACCATGTTAAACGTGGCTGATACTATGTCCATAAGCTGCATTGTGGACGGCGAATTGTTTGATTTAAATTCGGGTAAAGTAATTAGCCATAAAAGAACCCTTGATATGGAAAAGGGCATCACAAAGCGTGATATCATCTGGGAATCTTCGACCGGAAAGCAGGTTGAAATAACTGTCACAAGAATGACAAGCTTTGAAATGCTTTCTTTATTCTCAATCGAGTATAAGGTAACTGCCCTAAACTTTTCTGGGGATATTAAGTTTATTTCAACCCATAATCCGGATGTAACAAATTACTCAAATCCCAAGGACCCCCGCCTTGCCCAGGAGAGCCTTAAAAACTTAGAAGTAAAAGACTTTTATCTTGATGGAAAAAGCAGCATAGCAATTTCTGAAACAAGCGTTAGTAAGCTTAGAATGTGCTCTTTGGTGCACAATTCTTTGTATGCGGAAGATAATTCCTTATTAAAGGTGGAAGTTTCGGATATCATCGGCATGCAGGGAGTCTATACCGCAAGCGCGTCCGTTAAAAAAGGCGGAAGTACAAGGCTTGTAAAGCTTTCAATATTTGCAGACTCTGTAAGAAGCAAAGATTTACCGGGAAAAGTGCTTGGGGATTTGGAGACTGTTTTAGAAAACGGACTTAATCACTATTACAAAGCACAGGAAAAGTACATGTCCGATTTTTGGACCAATTGCGAAATGGAAATCGATGCAGATTCCGATATGAACAGTGCGGTTTCTTTTAACATGTACGAGCTTTTGCAATCATCCGCCAAAGACTCCTTTGCTTCAATAGCCGCAAAGGGCATGAGCGGAGAAGGCTATGAAGGCCACTATTTCTGGGATACCGAAACCTTCATTATGCCATTCTTTACACTCACAAACCCTGACTTATCAAAGATGTTACTTAGATACCGCTATTCAACCCTTAATAAGGCAAAAGAAAACGCGCTTCTTTTGGGCCATAGTAAAGGAGCCTTATTTCCTTGGCGCACAATAACCGGTACCGAGTGCTCGGGATATTTTGTGTCGGGAAGTGCCGCATATCATATAAACGCAGACATTGCATATGCTTTTATAAATTATTACATCACAACCGGCGACCTTGATTTTATGAGAGAGGCCGGTATGGAAGTGCTTCTTGAAACCTCCAGACTTTGGATGGATTTAGGGTGTTACGACCAAAAGGGAAACTTTGTATTAAACGTTGTGACAGGTCCCGATGAGTACACCTGCATGGTAAATAACAATTACTACACAAATGCAGCTGCAAAATATAACTTAAACTGGGCGGTTAAGCTTCACGAGATTTTAAAAGAAGCAGGCTTTGCAAGTGAGCTTGATAAAAAGCTAAACATCACGGAAGACGAGCTTAAGTCATTTAAAAAGGCTGCAAGCAAAATGCTTTTATTATACGATTCAAAACTTGGAATAAATCCTCAGGACGATTCATTTTTAAATAAGCCCCTGTGGGATTTAGAAAACACGCCAAAAGAAAACTTCCCGCTTTTGCTTCACTATCATCCTCTTCATCTTTACAGATATCAGGTATGTAAGCAGGCGGACACGGTTCTTTCTTATTTCATGTTTGAAAACGAGCAGCCAAGGGACGTAATGAAGAGAAGCTTTGAATACTATGAAAAGATCACCACTCACGATTCTTCCTTATCAACCTGCGTCTTTTCAATTGTGGCATCACGCCTTGGCATGAAGGAAAAGGCATATTCCTACTTTGGAGATTCCGCAAAGCTTGATTTAATGAACACTCACAACAACACAAAGCATGGCATCCACACAGCAAACATGGGCGGATGTTACATGGCAATCGTTAACGGCTTTGCAGGGCTTAGAGTGTCGGAAGAGGGCATTTCCATAGAGCCATCCCTTCCTAAAACCTGGAACGGCTTTAGATTTAAGTTTGTCTATAAAAAGAAACTAATTAAAGTCACTATAGACAAAGAAAATGTTACGGTTGAGCTTTTAAGCGGGAAAGAGCAGAAAATTAAAATCTTTTCAAAAGAATACACATTGACTGAGGGCGAAAAGACTTCAGTTAAAATGGAGGATTAAAATGATCACATCAGTGATTTTTGACCTTGACGGAGTAATCGTTTTTACAGATAAATATCATTATTTGGGCTGGAAGAAAATAGCAGACGAGCTTGGAATTTACTTTGACGAAGAAATAAATAATAGGCTCAGAGGCGTAAGTCGAATGGAGTCACTTGAAATCATACTTGAAAGATATGATGGTGCTCCTTTATCAGATGAAGAAAAGGTAAAGCTTGCGGATAGGAAGAATGAATACTACCGAGAGCTTTTAAATAACATGACGCCTTCCGATGTAACGGATTCGGTAAGACATACATTATCGGAGCTTAGAAAGAGAGGATATTTATTATCCGTAGGTTCTTCAAGTAAAAACGCAAAGTTTATTTTGGAAAAAGTAAATCTAACGGATGCCTTTGATGCCATATCCGATGGCACAAACATAGATAACTCAAAGCCTAACCCGGAAGTATTTGTAAAGGCCGCAAACTTTTTAAACATGCCTTGCAACAGATGCTTGGTGGTAGAAGATGCGGAAGCAGGCATTAAGGCCGCTAAGGCTGCGGGAATGGCAACAGTGGCAATTGGGGATGCAGCAAAAGCTAACATTGCGGATCATAACATAAACGAATTTTCCGATTTATTAAACATACTTCTGTAAGTACCTTCCATAAAAGAGAAAGCCAAAAGGCTTTCTTTTTTATTTTCTTTATATTTATAGTTTAGTAATTTTTTATAATTACTATATTGCATTATAGAATAGCAAGTGATACTATACTCAATGTAAGTGTTTTGTTTAAAACTTTTTACTATGAAAGGAGACGGGAGTGAACGCACAATTTAAAAAAGGAGCCCTTGAGCTTTGCGTCCTGGCCATGCTCTTAGACGATGATAAATACGGATACGAGCTTACGGATGAGATTTCTAAAAACTTGGAAATCGCCCCGGGAACATTGTACTTGGTGCTTAAAAGACTTAAGGATGATGATTTGGTAACCACATACTTAAAGGAATCAGATAACGGTCCCGCAAGAAAGTATTACCACTTGTCCGACGAAGGAAGAACTTATACTAACGAACTTAAAAACGAATGGATAGCTTTTGTAAAGGCTGTCGACGGTATCATAAACAACTAGGAGGGTAAAATGAATAAGGAGCAATACATGAAAGCACTCGTTGAAGCTCTTTCAAGCTTCGATGAGGAAATCAAAAACGAAATAGTGAGTGATTACGAGGAACACTTTGATAACGGCTTACAGGACGGAAAGACCGAAGAGCAGATTATCGCAGAGCTTGGTTCCATAGATGAACTTGTAAAAGAATTAAATGAAATGAAGAACGGTAAGGGCAGCGAAAGAAAAGCTACTTCAGGTGGAATCAATTTTGACTCACAGAAGGTTTCGGATACTATCAATGAAATCGCAAAGAACTTTGCTTCTTTACTCGGCACCATGGCAGCAGGCGTTGCAAACGGGGCCGAAAAGGTTGGCGATTCAATGAGTAACGGAGCCGAGAACTTTGCGAAAGATTTCAAAGAAGGCTTTGAAAACGTAAGCGAAAAAGTTGTAAATAAGACAACCGCATTTGCAAAGGAAATCTCAGAGAGTTACAAAGCAACAAGAAGCGCAGCAGAAGAAGCAGCTGCTTCTAAGGAAGAAGAAAAAGAAGATCGTGTGTATGATGATAACACTTCAGAAGTAAGACGCCTTGTGGTTGACATTGATAATGGTGAACTTACAATCAAGGAATCCGAAGATGGTTTGTTTCATGCAAACTATGAGAACTTCGGAAGTGCGAATCAGCAGTTAAGCTATGATTTCGATGTTTATAAGAAGGACGGTGTTCAGTACGTTACATTAAAGAGAAAGGGTGGCGCCACAAACTTCTTTAAAAACCTTTCGATGCCGAAGATTACCGTTGATGTTTTGGTTCCTAAGTATCTTGAAACATTATCTATTACCGATAAGGCCGGTAACTTCGAGGCAGAAAAGGTGGTTGCTTCAAAGGCAGACATTAACATTCTTGCAGGTAACATAGGCATTGAAGACTCTGAGTTTGAAGATCTTACCATCAGTGCTATGGCCGGTAATCTTGAGGCTGAAAGAACAAATGCGAAGAACGTATTTGTTAAGTCAATGGCAGGTAATGTTACAACGGAAGGTACTTTTAACACAGTTAAGATAACTTCTTCAGCCGGAAATATTAACATTGAAGGAAAAGTTAAAGAAGCAATCAAAGCAGTTTCAACAGTCGGTAACGTTAACATCGATCTTAAAGAATGCACAGGATACAAAGCCGACTTTAACGTAACAGTAGGACGAGGAAACTTAGTACAGGGCGAAAATAAAATTATAGGTTCAAGGAGCGGTGTTTATACCCTCGGAGACGGAAGCTTAAATATTAAGTGTTCTGCAGCAGCAGGAAATATTAATATCGACGGCTAAATGAATTAAACCGGTACCCAAAAGGGCTCATCTTAAGAAATTAGTAATTTCTTAAGAGGGTCCTTTTCCTTTTATTCTGTGCTATAATCGTTGAATAGGGAGAATTTAGAGGAATGATAGCGCATTACATTATTAATATGCTAATGCAGGCACCGAAGTTTACTAAAGAAGAAGTACGTAAGTGGGATGAGGATTTCCATATTGGCGATTGTTTTTCGGATTACGATACTCTTTGGGATCGTCATCCGTTTTCTTTGCAAAGTTTGGATGCGGAAATTAAAGGCGAGTACATCATAAATCCAAAGGATACCGGTGATGAAAAACACGTGGCAATTATAAGTCACGGCCTTTCCGCTATGCGAGATGCCTGCATCAAATATGCAAAAATATTTTATGATTACGGATACAATGTCGTAATCTACGATCAAAGACATTTTGGAGCTTCCACAGGGCCATATTGCACTATGAGCCAAAGAGAAGCCACAGATTTAAGAAAAGTAATATCTTTTTCAAAAGAAATATTCGGACAGAATATGATTTACGCTTTACATGGGGAATCTATGGGAGCGGCTACGGTTTTAAACGTTCTTGATAAGGAAACACCAAAATTCGTGGTGGCTGACTGCCCCTTTTCCGATTTGGGACGCTTAATTGACGAGCTTTCTTTCAAAAAGGCATGGATTTTAGGAAAGCCTGCCGCTAAAAAGGCAAGAAAGATTGGCATAAAAAGATATGATTTTGATTTTAGAACCGTTCGCCCGATAGACAGCGTAAAAGTAACTTCTGTTCCGATTCTTTTCATGCACGGAAAAAAGGATTCTTTGATAAACTGTAAGCATTCGGAGGATATGTTCTCTGTTTGTAAAAACCCTTTATCAAGGATCAAAATTTTCGATAAAGCGGAGCATGCCAGAAGCTATGCTTCTGACACAGAAGCGTACAAAGAAGAGATGCTTTCTTTTATAAAGGATGTTGAGAATTCGCAGTAAACGTTAGGAGAATGAAGTGAAAAAGGGCATCATTATATGTGTTTCCCTGATTCTTACATTGGGAATCTTTGTTTGCGGGTATAAGGTTTTTAATATGTCCGGAGAGATAGCAAGGCACAGGCTTGCGGAATCCAAGGCTTCTTCAGTTGTTTCGGAAGACGATTACGAGTATATAGAAGACGATGAAGAGGAAGAAAACTCTGCAATCAGCGTACGTGTCTTAAAGGCTAATTCAATTGAAAACTTTTTGGACCTTACCATAAAAATAGACGCAAAAGACACCTCGGTTGTGTCTTATATCTTAACTAAGGGAAAACGATTTGACACTCAAAGAATTATCAGCGATATAGCTTCTTATAGCTATGAGGATGTAGATCCTTACATCGGTAACGAGAATCAGCAAAGGCTTTGCTTTTTGATGGATTCAAAAAGAGGAGAGCCACCCATACTTGAAACAGGCTTTTATACATTGAGAGTGTGCTTTTTAAACGGTAAGTGCTGTGATTGCTCCTTTGAGCTTGATGGTTCGGCACCGGAAATGTTAAAGGTGAATGTGGGTAAAGAAATCAATGCCTTAGAAGGCGGAAAAGTAAGGATTAACACAATCTACCTTTTAAAGGACCGTTTCCTTGTTGATTTTACTCCATCGGTTGTGCTTGATGATAAAAACAAGTATGACTATATGTTCTTTGAAGATATAAAGGTAACATACGCATCAGGTATGAAGATTATAGGAGACATTCAGGCAGAAAATGTCAGAATATCAGATGACAGATTCTTTAATGAATATCTTTACAGCCCCTATAATTACGATAATTATTTAAACATTCAATCTTTTCTTATAAATGGATTGACCGTTGCTCCTGAAGATTATCATTGTGAGGAAGTGACCATTCGAGATATAGGCACTCCCAGAATTTACGGGGCTCAGGCTGAAATAAGCATGCCTGAAAGAGCCGTACAGGTAGACAATGTGGAGCTTTCTGACTATGGCTTTACATTTAATATTATTTTGGATGAAGAAAAAGTAAGGCCCACCGAAGCTTACATAGGAAAAGGAAACTCTTTTGAAGTGTCAGAGGCTTTCGAGGGTGCGGTATATTCTTTTATTGACGTCGACGCTCCTTTGGAAGAAACCTTTGCTGTCGAAGTTTATAACGGAGTCTTTGCTCCTCTTGGAGACTACTTTGTGAGAGTCTTCTACGAGGACGGCTCTTACGGAGATACAAGCCTTGCGCTTTATGCAGATCCCGACTCAAGATTATTGTCATATGCGGATGTAAAAACCTTTGACGGTTACGGCAATGAAATAACGGTAATAAGAATCGACGCCGTGAAGGATGCTGTGGGAATAACCTATTACTCTGACAAAGACGGTTATTCTATTGCCGAAAATGACAGTTTAAGTAATGTATATGTTGTCCTTAAAAACGGGGATGAAATTGAGGTTCTTGATTCCTTTGAATACTCAGTGGATGACTATAATTACAGGACAGATAAATATGAAATTCCCTATGATTTAAGGGGAAAATGTGAGTTAAAAGATTTTGAAGCAATTAAAATCGGGGATGTTGTAATTCCCTTTGGAGCATAAAAATAAAGTCTCTTACCGATTAGGTAAGAGACTTTTTATTATTATTTTGAAGCGTAAAGTTCGATGATATTAAGAATTATGTCAACCGCTTTATCCATTTGGTTTACACCGCAGCATTCATAAACGCCGTGGTAGTTGCAACCGCCTGTTCCAAGGTTTGGACAAGGAAGACCTTCGTAAGAGAGCCTTGCTCCGTCTGTGCCTCCTCTGATGGGAACATCCACAGGAGTAAGCCCTGCTTTCTTAATGGCTTCTTTTGCATTATCGATTAAGTGCATGTGAGGCTTAATCTTTTCAAGCATGTTATAGTATGAATCTTTAATTGTAAGTGTAAGAGTGCCTTCGCCGTACTTTTTATTAAGTGTATCAACGGCTTCTTTCAAGATTTCTTTCTTTTCTTCAAAAAGCTTAAAATCATGGTCTCTTATAATGTAGCTTGCCTTTGCGCTTGAAACGGTTCCCGAAAGAGCATGAAGATGGAAGAAACCTTCATATCCTTCAGTGTGCTCAGGGCGCATCTTTTCAGGAAGAAGTGCATTTAATTCCATTGCAACGAGGGAAGCATTCACCATTACATCCTTTGCAGAACCGGGATGTACGGAAACACCCTTTATTGCAATGTCTGCGCTTGCGGCATTAAAGTTTTCGTATTCAAGTTCATTTACGATTCCGCCGTCAACGGTGTAAGCAAACTCTGCGCCAAATCCCTTAACATCAAAAAAGTCAGCGCCTTCTCCGATTTCTTCGTCGGGAGTAAAGGCTACCCAGAGTTCTCCGTGAGGGATGTTTTCATTAATGATTCTTTCAAAAGCAGTCATGATTTCTGATACGCCTGCTTTGTCATCTGCACCAAGAAGAGTGGTTCCGTCTGTTGTAATAAGAGTATCTCCGATATAGTTCTTTAATTCGGGGAATCTTTTAACGCTTAATACGTCCTTACTGCCGCTAAGAATAATGTCTTCTCCTTGGTAGTTTTCATGAAGTTCAGGCTTTACATCTTTTCCCGATGCTTCGGGGGATGTGTCCATATGTGCGATAAAGCCAAGCTTTGTGGCATTTTCATAACCGGGAGTGGCCGGAAGATATGCATACACATAAGCCTGATCCGTTACCCTTGCATCCTTAAGGCCAAGGGAAGTAAGTTCTTCTTTTAACATATTTGCCAAGTTAAATTCGCCCACAAAGCTTGGATGAAGACCTGATTCTTCGCTTGATGTGGTGTGAACTTTTACGTATTTTAAAAGTCTTTCGTAAGCTCTCATTTTTATTTCCTTTCGTATTTCTTTAGACACAAAAATCAGTCTCAAAGAGGATTATATATTATTATTTAAGTTTTTTACAGTTTTATTGTCAGATTTATTACTTTTGTGGTAAAATCTATTGTATAGTATTGGAGGAAAAATTATGAATGCCGGAGTAATCGTTGCAGTAGCTGTATTTGCTGTGGTAGCGCTTATAGCCGTTATCGTGGCAGTAGTTGTCGTTTCCTCAGTTTCTTCAGTAGAGACAAGAGATAAAGAGGGCGAAAGAGAGTAATAATGATTTATGATAAGCAGGCCTATGGTCTGCTTAGTTTTTTTAATGAAAGGGTACTATAATGCCCTTATGGAGAAAACAATATGGATAATGTGATTACTTATATTAAATTCAGAGGCGATTTATCCTTAAAGCAATTTCCCTTTAACGAAATCGACGCCATGATCTTTACTTTAATTTCAGGCTTTGATTTTGAAGGGCTTTTTGAGGGGAAAATAACAATTTCGGAACTTTATAAAAGATACGTTGAAAGAAACGTAAGGGATACTTTAGACGATGAGCTTGAGCAAAAGGAAGACATTCTTTCAATGTGCGCAAAATCAGCCCGTTTTAAAGATGTGATAGTCTCAGACTACCTTAAAGAAATAAGCGATGAAGAAGAAAAGACCTTCTACGGCATGTGCTTTTATATTTCTAAAAAAGAAGCCGTTGTGACTTTCAGAGGAACTGACGGAAGCCTTCTTTCCTGGAAAGAAAACTTTGTGGGTATCCATACATTTCCAAATGCAGGCCATTACACGGCCTTAAAATATTTAAACGCAATCCTACAGCGTCGCTTTTTAAAAGTGTATGTAACGGGACATTCTAAGGGCGGTAATTTAGCACTTTATTCTTCCATATTTGCAGATGAGAGATTAAAGAAAAAAATAAAGCAGGTATATGTTTTTGATGCGCCGGGCTTCATAGACGATTTAAAAGAAAATCTTGGATTTTTACAGATTAAGGATAGGATAAAAGCTTTTATTCCCGTAAACAGTATCATAGGAAGGCTTATGATTCCTCCCTGCGAGCCAATAATCGTAAATGCTTTTGGCCCGGGGCTTTATCAGCATGATGTGTTTAACTGGGAGGTTTCTTTAAACGCGTTAGAGCGAATGGTTGGCACCACAGAATTTAGTGACGACGTTTCAAAACAGATTAACGACTGGATCAATTCGATACCAATGGATGAAAGAAAACGTGTGGTTGATGAATTCTTTGGCGTATTTTCAAAAAACGGCATAAATCATATAAACGATATGCTTCATGTTGACTTTAAAAAAGTTATTAGTTTAATTAAGTGTTTAACAAGCCTTTCTTCCGAAAACAGAGAGCTTTTGGGGCTTATAATTAAGCAGATTAGAAACGCAAAAACTTCCTAGCTCATTAATTTGATTTTAATATCTTCTTGCTATCATAATAATCGTCCTCTAGGGGATAATAAAAATTTGGGATAAGCCCAAGGCAAGGAGAAAAAATGTTTAAAGAAGCGAAGGATTTAAAGAGCATTATTTCGGGAATGTTGCTGGTAGGCGGGTTCATGGTATTCATTCTTTCAGCGGGAATGAGTATTTTCTAGGGTAAATATTTAATGATACTATTTAAGCTCGCTTCTTAATGAAGCGGGCTTTTATAGTTTATAATGAAAAAATAGTACTATGGTACTTTCTTTTTTCTTAAAAACCATATACAATGTTTAAAGAGGGTATAAAAATGGGAGACGAAAAGACTATCGAGGAAATCGTCGATTTGTTGGATAATTTTTCAAAATCGGAAACTTCGCGCATGAAGGTAAAGGTGAGCGAAGAATTGCCGGATGGTACACTTATAAGGGAATATCATCACGGTCGATGTGACATCAGGAGTCCTTTTGCAAAGGGCACACCTTTTGATGTCTTGGAAGATAAACGATGATTTTGACTAAGAGTGAGAATAAAATGTCTTAGGGGGCTTAGGCATGAAATTTTTACGAGGGATAGCATACACCATTATAGCGTTTTGCATGGCAGGAGTTGCCACCATTGTTATTTATGCTGCAAAGAATGACGGAAAGACCGTTCAATTGGTAGATGAATCCGTACCAAAGGAAGTTGTTGTTGAGGGCGGAGAGGTCACCATCAGCGATGTGCTTGACGCTGCAGGCGTCATTATTTCAGATGCAAAAGATGAGGTTGTGGGAGCGATTACGGCGCCCATTCAAACTCAAGGCACAAAGACCACTGATGTTTCCGAAAATAATTCAGGCGAAATCTCTTATGATGAAATTGTAAGGCTTCAGGAGCGTGAGGCCTTGGACGAACAGAAGGCATTGGTTAAAGAATCCAATGAGAAAAACGGTATTGTTACGTCCACATCTACATCAACATCAGCAAAAGAAGAAAACACAAAAGAATATAACTACGTAGTGAATAAGACCACAAAGCTTATTCATAGAAAAGGTTGCCTTTTAGAGCCTAACGGAGATAATGCAATCTACTATGAAAAGTTATCCGATGCCATAAGTGCCGGATATAAAGAGAAGTGTACCGTCTGCTCACCTTGATTGCTTTACGTTAATTGCCGAGGTTTATACTTGCAGAAAGAAAACACCTACAAGGAGAAAAACAAGTGGAACAACTTACCGGCAAAGAAATGGATATATTGGGAGAAATCGCCAATATCAGCATGGGAAATGCAGCAACAACACTTAGTTTAATGGTTAACCATGTAGTTAACATAACAACACCTCGTGTTGAGGTCATTAACAGAAGTGCAGCACTTGATGACTACGAAAAGACATGTTTGTTCGTACAGATTCATTACATAAAAGGCTTAACCGGAAATAACCTCTTCATCCTTAAAGAAAGGGATGTGGTTTGCATGGCAGACCTTATGATGGGCGGCCCCGGTAAGACAGAGGGTGAAATCGGAGAATTAGAGCAGAGTGCCATTTCCGAAGCCATGAACCAGATGATGGGAACAAGTGCCACATCTATGGCGACAATGATCGGTATACCCGTTGATATTTCAACGCCTGAAGTTAACACCATTGATGTTGAAAGTATCAAGGTATTTGAAAAGATTTTTGAAAACAGCCAGGATTTATTCGTAAAGGTTTCTTTTAAGGTAGATGTAGAAAACCTTATTGATTCCACTATGGTTCAGCTCTATCCCGTTGATTTTGCAAAGAACATGTGCAAAGTCTTCATGATAAACAAGGGTGAGACCGTATAAAAAGAAAGAATATTTAGGGGCAGGAAATTTATATTTCCTGCCTTTTATGTGTGTTGCGGGCATTCGCTTTTTGATATATACTGTTTTGGTAGTTTGATTTGGAGAAAAAATATGTCTGATAAAAACATTGTATTAATCGGCATGCCCGGTGTCGGAAAAAGCACCTTGGGCGTAGTGCTTGCAAAGGAACTTGGATTTGAATTTGTGGACGCTGATCTCTTGATTCAAAAAAGGGAGAAGCGTCTTTTAAAAGAGATAATAGCGGAAGACGGAGTTGACGGCTTTTTAAAGGTTGAAGAAGAAGTTAACGCAGATATCGAAGCAGAGCGCACCGTTATAGCTACAGGTGGAAGCGTGGTTTATTCCGCTAAGGCAATGGAGCATTTAAAGTCCATCGGCAAGGTGGTTTATTTAAAGCTAAACTTTGATGACTTAAACAACAGGCTTGGAAACTTAAAGGGAAGAGGCGTTGTATTAAAGGACGGCCAGACCCTTAAGTCATTATATGAAGAAAGAACTCCTCTTTATGAAAAGTACGCAGACATTACTGTTTCGGAAGACGGCTTAAATCTTGAAGAGACTCTTTCAATGGTTTTACAAAGACTTATATTTAATTAATTGGAGTATATATGTACGATTACGTGTTTTTTGACTTGGACGGAACATTGTCCGATTCTTTTGAAGGTGTATCAAAAGGAATTCAGATTGCTTTAAAGAGCGTTGGAATTGAAGAAGACAGATCGAATATGAGAAAATGCATGGGACCTCCCATCGAGTATTCCTTTAAAACCTTCTGGAACTTAAGTGATGAAGAAATAAAAATAGCAACAGCTTCTTATCGCGAATACTACAACAAAATTGGCTTGTTTGAAAACGTTCCTTATGAAGGAATAAAGGATGTGCTTTTAAAGATTAAAGAAAGCGGAAGAAAGCTTGCTGTTACAACAAGTAAGCCTGAAAAGTTTACAATTCCGATTCTTGATAAATTTGGAATGAACGGAATCTTTGATGTGATTGCTGCAGCCACTCTTGATGGAAAACGCACCACCAAGACAGACGTTTTGGAATATGCCCTTGAAGCTTTCGGAAATCCCGATAAATCAAAAGTTGTTTTAATCGGAGACACAAAGTTTGATGCAGAAGGCGCCAAAAACGTGGGCATTGATTGCATCGGTGTTTTATACGGATTCGGAACAAAAGAATCTTTGCTTGAAGCAGGCGTAAAAGACATTGCACCCACCGTTCAAGAGATATACAATCATATATAGATAAACATAAAAGGAGCTTTATTTTAAGGCTCCTTTAGTGTTTGAAAAATTGGAGGGTGTTTTTATGGGAAGTGAAAAAAAGGTTACGCCTCTTGGAGGCAAGGTATGGTTTAGCGCTATTTTCTTTGGACTTATCGGGCAGATAGCATGGATAGTTGAAAACATGTATTTTGCCACATTTGCCCAGGACGTGTTTGCAAATTCCGGAAGAAGCGACATGTCATACTGGGTTACCACCTGGATGGTTATTTTGTCGGCTGTAGCCGCAACCGTTACTACGATTTTTGCTGGTGCATGGTCCGATAAGGTGGGAAAAAGAAAACCTTTTATTTCTTTTGGTTACATTTTCTGGGGCTTAACTATCATGCTTTTTGCAATCCTTCCGATGAAGGTGGATGGGTCAAAGTTGTTTCTTACTGCAGTTTTGATAGTTTTATTTGACTGTATCATGACCTTTGCAGGCTCCACATCAAATGACGCAGCCTTTAATGCATGGGTGGCAGACAATACGGACGATACAAACAGAGGAAGAATAAACGGAATCTTATCAATCTTACCCGTAATTGCCGTGGTTATCGTGTTTGTGGGCCTTGGAAGCCTTTATAACAGTGCCAACGACAGCAATGCATTGTTCTTTGTGGTAATCGGTATAATTCCTTTGCTTGCAGGTATTTTGGCGTTAATACTAATTAATGATGCAAAAGATGTTAAAGCACTTGGAAACACTTTAGACAGCAAAGAGATTTTTTACGGCTTTAAAAAAGAAACCGTTAAGGATAATAAGATTTTATACATAACCTTACTTGGCGCATGCCTTATCGGTATTTCTCAGCAGACCTTCTTTTCGTATTTAATTAACTTTTTGATAGTTACATTAAAGCTTGGAGATATGTTTGTTATTCCCATGGCGGTAATTATTGTTTGCTCCGCAGTTTTAACGGGAATAATCGGATTTATGTTTGATAAGCATGGAAGAAAGGGCTTTTACATTCCTCTTTTGGTAATGACCATTGTTGGAATACTTTCTTTCTACAGCCTTCAGTTTGCGGATGGCGGTTTAAAGAACCTTTTATTATATGGTGGCGGTTCCCTTATGATGGGCGGTATCCTTTCTTTGATAGGTGCCTTTAACGCTAACTTCCAAGATCATATTCCCAAGGGCTCCGAAGGAAGACTTCAGGGCGTAAGAATGTGCTTTACGGTTTTGATTCCGATGATTGTGGGCCCGATTATTTCTCTTATCTTAGGGCTTGATGCCATGGGAATAAACGGAAACGATTTTGTGCCTCCTTATTCTTTGTTTATGGCGGCAGCAATAGTTGCGGCGCTTGCAATTATCCCTATTTTGATAATAAGAAAAGAAAAATAAAAAAAGGCTCGTGGCTTAAAACCACGAGCTTTTTCTTTGACCTTGGTAATTTAGTTTACTGTCTAAAAATCTTATCTTTGTATTTGTTAAGTGATAATAAAAGAATCATACCTAAGATACCGCAGGAAATCACTTCGCCGGCTCCTACTGTAAGTAACAAGAACCAATAAGCATCGGGAACTGCGTAAACCTTAATTAAGATAATCGGAACGATAAGTGCGTTTGCAAGGATGGGAGGAACGGGAGCTAAGAACTTATACTTTCTTAATGCGTATGTTCCGAGAGCACCGATGAGTGTTGCCATTGAACCAAACACCACATCCCAAGGAAGGCATCCTGTAACGATATTGCTTATAAGGCAGCCGATAAACAATCCGGGAATGGCAGCGGGTGTGAAAAAGGGTAAAACGGTAAGAGCTTCTGAAATTCTTACCTGAATGGCGCCGCTTGCAAGGTTAAATGCGTTGATAAATACAGTGAGCACCACATAGAGAGCTGCAATCATGGCAGCCTGTGTGATAAATAGAGCTTTCTTATTCATATTATTCTCCTTTAGTTTTATTTAACGTCAGGAAGGTCTCGAACTGACGTAGAACCTGCTTAGTATATAATCAAAATTTTAAAATGTCAAATAAAAAAGATGGTCGGTTAAGACCATCTTTTTGTTTCTTGATTTTATAAACCTTCTACATAGGAAACACCGTCTATGTCGCGAAGACTTTGGAACAATAAATCGTGGTTTCTTTTTTGCTTTGATTTTAACACCACGATGTACGCGTGCTTTCCTTCTTCGAAAGTTGACTCATACTCGGTTCTTATGCTGTCGATTTCAAGATCCATTTCTTTTATCTTTCTCATGAAATCACCAAGGCTGATTTTTGAATTAAGCTCAACGTAAGCTTCCACAACCTTTGAATGCATACGCATGTTGTTGTCCCAGCGGTGGATGATTGAAAGAACAAGGAAAATGGTGGCACCGCCTAAAATAGCGGCTTCATATAAACCGATTCCCACGGCCAAACCAACGGCGGCTGCAGCCCAAAGACCTGCGGCTGTTGTTAAGCCCTTAATCTGATTACGTCTTGTTACGACAATTGTTCCGGCACCAAGGAAACCGATACCGCTTACTACCTGGGCACCCATTCTTACAGGGTCGCCTACGTTATACATTTGATAGATGTATTGGTTTGTAAGCATGATAAGACAGGAGCCTACGCACACAAGCATGTAGGTTCTAAGTCCTGCGGGTCTGTTTTTAAGACCTCTTTCCAAGCCGATTATTCCCCCAAGAACAATCGCAACAATTATTCTTACCACTATGGCAAGATGTGTTACTTCGTGTATTTGCACAATAAAACCTCACTTTGAATTAAATTTTTAAATATAATAACTAGTATACCATCTAAAATCTCATATAACCATATTTTTAGTAACATTATTTCTTATTAAATTTTGAAAATGGTATTTTCTTTTATAAATGCAATAAATAATGCTTTTCTAATCGTTCTTTTCCCTTTATAGTTAAGGTAGATATGTGTAATTCTACAAAACGGAGGTTGAAATGCAGCAAAACAGATATTTCCCCGAAGTAAACGGCAACTTTGCATTTGGATGTATGAGACTGCCTATGAACAATGACAAGGTAGACTATGAAGAGTTTTCCAAGATGGCTGATGCATTCGTTGGTGCCGGATTTAACTATTTTGATACTGCACACGGATATATCGGCGGGCAGTCCGAAACCGCAATAAGAGACTGTGTGTCAAAGAGATTTGAACGCTCATCTTTTCTTTTGACAAACAAGCTTACGGAATCTTTCTTTAACACACAAGAAGGGATCAGACCTTTCTTTGAGAATCAGCTTAAATGGTGCGGCGTAGATTATTTTGATTTTTATCTTATGCATGCTCAAAACAGAAACAACTATAAAAAGTATAAAGAGCTTAAGGCCTATGAGACTGCATACGGCTTAAGGGAGGAAGGGCTTATAAAGCACCTTGGCTTATCTTTCCATGATAAGGCTGAAATTCTTGATATGATTTTGACAGAGCATCCGGAAATCGAAGTAGTGCAGATTCAGTTTAACTACTTAGACTACGATGACCCGGATGTTGAAAGCAGAAAGTGCTATGAAGTGTGTGAGAAGCACAATAAGCCTGTGCTTGTAATGGAGCCTGTAAAGGGCGGAAATCTTGTTAACTTGCCTTCAGAAGCCGACAAGGTATTAAAGGGCTTAAACGGCGGAAGCAATGCAAGCTACGCAGTAAGATTTGCGGCAAGCTTCCCTCAGATCGCGGTTGTTTTATCAGGCATGAGCAACATGGAGCAGATGGAAGATAACATCAAGGCCATGAAAGACTTTCAGCCTTTAAACAATGATGAGCTTGATGCGGTAAGAAAGGTTGTGGATATATTTAAGGGTACTGAGAGAATCCCTTGTACTTCCTGCAGATATTGTATCGAAGAAAACCACTGTCCTATGAACATTGTGATTCCTGAGCTTTTCTCAGCCTTAAATGAAAAGAGTGCCTTTAAGATAAATAAGGCAAATGACTTTTACTTAAGTGCAACATCCGGAGACCACAGAAAGGCTTCTGAATGTATTAAGTGCGGAAAATGTGAAAAGGTTTGCCCTCAGCACTTAAAGATAAGAGAATTGTTGCCGAAGGTTGCTGAAGCTTTTGAATAAGAATTAGTAAAAGAGAATCCTAAGGGATTCTCTTTTGTTATAATTAAAGAAAAGTGTATTAAAGGGAGAATTTTATGGGACTTACTTCTTTAGCATTGAAATTTGCCATACCTGTTCCGAAAATCGAAAACTTTGAAAACTATCTTTTCATAGGTCCTCATCCCGATGACATTGAAATCGGCGCGGGAGCTACGGTTTCAAAGCTTATAAAACTTGGGAAAAAGGTTTCTTTTTTAATATGCCTTGACGGAAGGTTCGGATATGAAAATTTAAAAGAGAAGCCTGACTTTGAAGAATTGATTAAAATCAGAAAAGAAGAGAGCATAAAGGCTGCAAAGGTCTTGGGAGTTACGGATGTAAGATTTTTAGGGCTTTCAGACGGCGGGCTTTATTCTTACAACGATTTATTCGATGCTATGGCTAAAGAAATCGGAAATATAGGGCCTGACATTGTCTTTGCTACAGACCCTAATGTAAAAAGCGAGTGCCACGAAGACCATTTAAACGTGGGAGATGTGGCAAAAAAGATTGCTTTCTTTGCGCCCTTTAAAGAGATAATGGAAGCCCATGGAGCTAAGTCTTCTGATGTTAAAGCAATTGCATTTTATATGACGGCTAAGCCAAATAGATATGTTAAGACCTCGGGACACGTGAAAGAGCAGTTTAAGGCAATTGAGTGCCATGAAAGCCAGTATCCTAAGGGCTCTGATGCGCTTAAGTCCCTTAAGCTTTATCTTAATCTAAGAAGCATTGAGTTTGGAATTAAGAGATTAAAGGGAAGAGCCGAAGGCTTTAGAGTGCTTTCAAGAGTCCACATGCACTGTGTGCCGGAGATGGGGAAATGACTAAGTCAAATTTGAAAGAATGGCTATAAAGAAAAAGTGTGTCTTTTTACAAAAAACTCGTTCGGAAAAGTGTATTAATTGCTTTCAAACTCGCTGGGAAAAGTGTATGATGGCCCTAGGGGACGGGGTTAGTGGGTCATTCATAAAGATAAATCGGGATTTGTGGAGGACGATATGAAATTCAAATTCAAAATATATAAACACATTGG
>JAEEGF010374506.1_pt1 | contig 23651 bp, 15 predicted proteins | sample 9134171 | NCBI WGS metagenome assembly JAEEGF01 (sample SAMN16246542, study PRJNA631951) | gut metagenome | biome: gut microbiome; feature: rumen; material: AP-attached | host: Bos | place: Iran: Karaj | collected 2018-10
ACGGCTTCGATTCATGCCCCTCAATTAGCAATTTTCTTTTAAACAATCAAATTTTTGTCAGTAAAAAACGTCTAAAACGCTTAAAAATCTCGTTTGAGCGTGTCGAAAGGTTTGTTTACGGCACAGTCTTGCGCTTTTAGTCCTCCTGCTGGTGCAGTTTGTTCACATAGATGGCGTGCTGCATTGCCTTTCTCTTGGTCACAGAGGGTTTCTCGAATTCTCTGCGTTTGCGCACTTCCTTGATGACACCGGTTTTCTCAGCTTTTCTCTTGAACTTCTTGAGAGCTCTCTCAATGTTCTCACCTTCTTTAACAGGTACGATAATCATTGTTTGTTTTTTTGTTTAAGTTTATTTGTTAATAATATTATAATGTATATCTGCTGGCGTATGGCATCGCGGGTAAACCTTCATTCCATTTCATTAGAATGCCTTTTAGCCAACGAATTGCAAAGTTACTGCTATTTTCCGAAATAACCAAAAAAAAGTCTGACTTTTTTGTTTTGGGAGAGAATAAAGACGGCAATATGGCCACCAACTGCCAAATCACCGCCTTTCTTTTCTTTGTTTTTGTTCTTAGTCTTTAGTTCTTAATTTTTAGTAAACACACAATTCACTATAAACTACAAACTATAAACTACAAACCAATCTCTTTTCATTTATTCTTGATATACCCTACTATCCACTCTCCCACTTCCTTCGTGCCATAGACATCACCGCCTTCCACCTGGATCTCAGGTGTGCGGATGTTCTGGTTCAGGCTCTGGTCAACAGCCTCGCGGATGAGTGCGCCCTCTTCTTTGAGGTCGAAATACTCGAAGAGCATGGCAACCGAGAGGATCTGTGCCAGAGGGTTGGCGATATTCTGTCCTTTAGCCTGCGGCCACGAGCCGTGGATAGGCTCAAACACAGGTGTATGCTCGCCGGTGGAGGCTGACGGGAGCAGTCCCATCGAGCCGGTGATGCAGGAGCCTTCGTCGGTGAGGATGTCGCCGAACGTGTTCTCGGTCACCATCACATCGAAGAACTTTGGCTCCTGGATCATGCGCATCGACGCATTATCTACATACATGAAGTCGGTGGTCACCTCCGGGTATTTAGGTGCCATCTCCTGTGCTATCTGGCGCCAGAGTCTTGACGACGCGAGCACATTAGCCTTATCGACTACAGTGAGGTGGCGGCTGCGTTTCATCGCATATTCAAAGCCCACCTTGAGGATGCGCTCGATTTCCGGACGGGTGTAGTAGTTGGTGTCGTATGCCTTGTCGTTGTCCTGGTATTTCTCACCGAAATACATGCCGCCGGTCAGCTCACGGATGCAGATGAAGTCGGCGCCCCTCACGAGCTCTTCCTTCAGCGGTGACTTATGCACAAGGCTGTCGAACGTGGTGACAGGGCGGATGTTGGCGAACAGACCCAATTTCTTGCGCATGGCGAGCAGTCCCTGCTCGGGGCGCACCTTCGCATTGGGGTCGTTGTCGAACTTCGGATCGCCCACCGAGGCGAACAGCACGGCATCGGCGTCCATGCAGATTTTGTATGTCTCTTCCGGGAACGGGTCGCCCACCTTATCGATGGCGTCTGCTCCGCAGATGGCATATTCATAACTCAGTTCGTGGCCGAACTTCTCGCATATCGCCTTTGTCACGGCGAGTCCCTGCTCCATAATTTCAGGTCCGATACCGTCGCCCGGCAGGACCGCAAGTTTCAGTTTCATATAAATGATGATTTTAAATTTTCTGCAAAGTTACGGAAAAAAAACGGTATTTTTTCACAAACGAAAAAAATACGTTGTATTTTACATTGTTTTATATAGTCACATTCGGAAAAACCCATATAAATATGGTTTTTATGTGTTTAGACACCCCATCACCAAAAACACCTTTAAATCCCCACCCCACTTACAGGCAACTGTAATTGGGAAGCCGCCACTAACACGGATCTACTTCGGCCGCAGCTGTCCGTCGCCTTTGATGAGCCACTTATATGTGGTGATTTCCTCGAGTGCCATCGGTCCTCGGGCATGGAGTTTCTGCGTGGAGATACCGATTTCTGCTCCCAGTCCGAACTGTGCACCGTCGGTGAACGATGTCGGTGCGTTGCTATAGACGCAGGCAGCATCAACCATCCGCAGGAACGTCTCTGCCGTGTCGCTGTTCCGGGTGATGATGCACTCGCTGTGGCCCGACCCATGACGGCGGATATGGTCCAGTGCGCTCTCCAGAGAGTCAACGGTCTTGATGCCCATGGCATAGTCCTGGTATTCGGTGTCGTAAGCATCCTCGCCGGAGATTGGGCAGAGCAGGTCGGATGGATAATTACCGTCGAGCGCCTTGAAAGCCTCGGGGTCGGCATAAATCCGCACGTTGCTTTCCGTGAGCGGCTGGCAGAGCTGTGGCAGGTCGGCTAGGCGGCCGCTGTGGACAATCAGGCAGTCGAGCGCATTGCAGACGCTGACGCGGCGGGTCTTCGCGTTGTTGATGATGGCAGCCCCTTTCTCCAGGTCGCCCTCCTTGTCGAAGTAAGCATGACACACACCCGCTCCCGTCTCAATCACCGGCACCGACGCCTCCCGCCGCACGAAGTCGATGAGCCGCTTCGACCCTCTCGGAATCACGATATCCACATAGCCGTTGGCATGAAGCATCTCGCCCGTAGCCTCATGGGTGGCTGGCAGCAGCTCGATGACATGCTCATCCACCCCGTGTTTCCTCAGCACCTCTTTGATGATGCCTACGATGGCGCGGTTTGAGTCATCGGCGTCCTTGCCTCCCTTCAGGATGCAGGCACTTCCCGCTTTCAGGCAGAGGGAAAACACGTCGAACGTGACGTTCGGACGGGCCTCATACACGATGCCGATAACGCCGAACGGCACACTCACGCGGGTGAGTTCCAACCCGTTGGGCAGAATATTATGTTTAAGCACCTTGCCGAGAGGGGATGGCAGCGTGCTGACGTTTCTCGTGTCGGCAGCGATTCCCTCGATGCGTGCGTCGGTCAGCTTCAGCCGGTCGTACATCGGGTTCGCCGGGTCCATCCGCTGCAGGTCTTTCTCGTTCTCGCGGATGATAAGCGCCTTATTGGCGACAGCCGCATCCGCCACGTCGTTCAGTATCTCGTTGATTTTCTCGTTGCTGATGGATGTCAGCGACAGGCTGGCTTTCTTCACCGCCTCGAAAACTGATTTTAATTCAAAATTCATGATTTTTAGTGAATAGTGAAAAGTGAATAATGAAAAGTGTATTTACCCCCCAAAAAATAATAGCATTCGACTTGTAAAGACACTTTGTTCCTGAAAAAATGGACAATCCTAAAAAAAACTGAGTTTATTATAATTCTATTAATTCCTGTAATTCCTGTAAAAAATTAAAACCGAAACTCTTGTAATTTACTCCAGATAAAGGAAATCGTAATGCACCACCGGTTTCATGTCGCGTTTGCCGAGGGCGTTCTGCACCTCATCGGAGTCGTAGTCAGTACGTCCCACACCGATTTTCGTTCCGTGATGGTCGTAGATGCTGATGATGTCGTGGGTCTCAAAATCTCCTTCCACACGTGTGATGCCTACAGGCAGGATGCTTGCAGCATGCTCGCCCTGGATTTTCTCCGACGCGCCCTCGTTAAGCCAGATGGCACCTTTGGCGAACCCGCCGCTGTGGGCAATCCATTTCTTCACGCTCGACACATCCGTTTCGGCAGGGAGGAACACCGTGCAGGGAGTAGTGCTGTTCTCGCAGAGCGCCTTGCGGATACGCTCCTCTTTGCTGCCGCTGTTGTTTTCCGCCGCTTCGATGACAGGCAGCAGGCTCAGCAGGATGTCCTCACGTTTGCCGTTGGCGATGACCACCGCCACGCCCTCTTGTGCCACTTTCCTTGCGATGTTGCTCTTGGTCTGCATGCCGCCTCGTCCGAAGCCTGACTTCTCAGTGCTGATATACTCCGAGATGTCTCTGCCCGGTTCCACGGTCCGTATGATTTCAGACTCCGGCGCAGAAGGGTTGCCGTTATACACACCGTCGATATTCGAGAGGATGATGAGTGCGTCGCAGTCCATCATCGTGGCGATGAGTCCCGACAGCTCATCGTTGTCGGTGAACATCAGCTCGGTGACGGATATGGTGTCGTTCTCGTTGATTACCGGAATCACCCCGTTGTCGAGCATCACGCTGATGCAGTTGCGCTGGTTGAGGTAATGGCGGCGTGTGCCGAAATTTTCCTTCATCGTAAGCACCTGTCCCACGGCGATGCCGTGGTCGCGGAACATCTCGTAGTAGCGGTTGATGAGTTTCGCCTGACCCACGGCAGAGAAGAGCTGCCGCTGATCTACAGCGTCCATTTTTCCGCACGCGATACTTTTCAGCTCACTCCTTCCCGAAGCCATGGCACCCGACGACACCATCAGCACCTCGATGCCGTGGCGGCGCAGACTTGCCACCTGATCCACAAGTGCCGACATGCGTGTCACGTCGAGTGATCCGTCGGCTCTCGTGAGCACATTACTGCCGATTTTAACCGTAATTCTCATGATTTCACAAAAATTTCTGCAAAATTACATAAAAAATCCGTAACTTTGCACCCGTTTTAGGATTATCATCAATTATAAGGTAAAAATGAATGGTCTTTTTACTGTTGGCCTGCTGATTGGAGCCAACATTTTCATGACATTGGCATGGTATGGTCATCTCAAACTGCAGCAGATGCATGTATCCACCGGATGGCCACTCATCGGAATCATCGCCTTCTCCTGGATTATCGCTTTCGCCGAATATTGCATGCAGGTGCCAGCCAACCGCATCGGATTCGAGGGTAACGGCGGGCCTTTCTCCCTTATGCAGCTGAAAGTCATCCAGGAAGTGGTGTCTCTCATCGTCTTCACGCTCATCGCCAACCTTCTCTTCCAAGGTCAGCACCTCCACTGGAACCATCTCGCGGCTTTCCTCTGTCTCATCATGGCGGTCTATTTTATTTTTAAATAGATCCGATCCGAGGATTTTCAACCAAAATCACTACAAACTATAAACTATAAACTACAAACTACAAACTACAAACTATAAACTACAAACTATAAACTACAAACTATAAACTACAAACTACAAACTACAAACTATAAACTACAAACTACAAACTATAAACTATAAACTATAAACTAACAACCAAACCATGAGATACGGAATTATCGGTGTCGGAGGCGTAGGCGGCTATTATGGCGGCAAACTCGCCCATGCGGGGAATGACGTGCATTTCCTGTTTCATTCCGACTATGAGCATGTGGTGGCAAACGGCCTGCGGGTGGACTCCTGCGACGGCAGTTTTGTGCTGCCTCATGTCAACGCATACCGTCAGGCGGCAGACATGCCGAAGTGCGATGTGGTGCTGGTGGCGCTCAAGACGGTGAACGAGCAGCTGCTCAAGGATCTGCTGCCTCCGGTTGTCGGGACCGACACCCTCGTCGTGCTCATCCAGAACGGCATTGGGGTGGAGTCCGACGTGCAGGCATGGCTGCCCGGTGTCCAGCTCGCTGCAGGGCTGGCGTTTATCTGCTCAGCAAAGGCAGGGCCGGGATATGTGAACCACCAGTGCTACGGCAGCATCAACATCGGCAATTACTCCTGCCGTGACGATAACAGAATCAACGAGCTGATCAACGACCTCCATGTGGCAGGCATCGAGGCGGCAGCCGTGGAATACAGCGAGGCACGGTGGAAGAAGGCGGTGTGGAACATGCCGTTCAACGGCCTGACCGTAACGCTCAACACACAGACCGACAAGCTGCTTGCCAATCCCGCCACCGAGCAGCTCGTCAGGGATATGATGATGGAGGTGGTGGAAGCATCACGTGCCTTGGGCGTAGAGAACGTGGATGAGCCATTTGTGGAGAAGATGATGTCGATGACCCGTGTGATGACACCTTATTCCCCTTCCATGAAGCTCGACTACGAAAACCGTCGCCCCATGGAAATCGGTTATATCTACTCACGTCCGCTGGCCATCGCCCGCCAATTCGGTGCGCCGATGCCCAAGCTTGAGATGCTTGAGGCGCAGCTGCGATTTATTGAGTCGCAGAGCAAATAAAGGAAAAAATTGATATAAGACTATCAACAAACAAAAGCAGAGGCTCCCGCGGAGTCTCTGCTTTTGTCTATAATCGAATTATCAATTAATTTATTGGATTTCCAGCTCTTTTAAATCGTTGACTACCAGCTATAACAAAAGATCCAGAGTCTAAATCTTCTGATACATCTTATGCGATCGGAATCCGTAGATGCAGATGATCAGGAAGCAGAGTAGCGGAAGGACGAACGAGCAGTTCACTGCCGGATGACCAATAATCTCTTTTTGGTCGATAATCATGCCCTGGAGGGGCGGCATGAGCGCACCTCCCACGATAGCCATCACGAGGAAAGCGGCTCCGAGGGTGGTGTCGCGTGAATCGACGTTCTCAAGGGCGATGCCATAGATAGTGGGGAACATCAGCGACATGAAGAAGCTGATACCCACAAGGCAGCATAGCCCCGGAACACCGACAATGGCGATTGCCCCGATGGTGCATATTCCTGCTCCGATGGCAAAGTATGCAAGCAACAATTTTGCGTTGACATAGCGCATAAGGAATGTGGATATAAAACGGCTTGAGAGGAACAGGCACATCGCCACGATATTGTATTTCTGTGCCGTAGCCTTGTCTATTCCGAGGTTGTCGGCATACTGGATGATGAAGGTCCACACCATAATCTGGGCAGCCACGTAAAACATCTGTGCAAGGACTCCCTCACGGTAGATGGTGTTATGCCACAGGTTGCTGAGGGTCTGCTTGTTTGTGTGGATGTTTCCTGCCGCCTGTTTCTCCTCGCTGTCGGTCTTGGGCATCTTCATGAGCGCGATGACGATGAAAATGGCAAGAACCACCAGTCCTATTGCCACGTATGGATTACGGATGACAGCAAGGTCGTGAAGACGGATGTCGGCTTTCTCAGCATCACTCAGCGTAGCGAATATAGTCTGTCCGGCAGCATCCCGTTTGTCTGAGATGAGTTGTGGGAGCACCACGAACGATGCGATAGCCATACCACAGAGTGATCCCATAGGGTTGAACGCCTGTGCCAGGTTAAGACGCCGGGTGGAAGTCTCCTTCGCTCCCAGCGAGAGGATGAACGGGTTTGCCGTCGTCTCGAGAAAGGCAAGTCCGAAAGTCAAGATATATAGGGAAATGCAGAAGAAGGCGAAACTCTGCATGTTGGCAGCCGGGATAAACAGGAACGCGCCTGTGGCATACAGTCCGAGTCCGAGCAGAATGCCGTACTTATAACTGTACTTACGGATGAAAAGCGCCGCAGGAATCGCCATGGTGGCATATCCTCCGTAGAAAGCGAACTGAATGAGCGATGCCTTGGCTGCCGACAATTCCATGAGCGTCTGAAAAGCAGCAACCATCGGGTTGGTGATGTCATTGGCAAATCCCCATAATGCAAAAAGGGATGTGATAACAATGAAAGTGACCAAATACTTGCGTTCGATTAGTTTTGCCATAACTTTGAAAGTGGAAAGAGTAATGTGAATTTTTTTAAAAAAATGGATTAGGAGGTTCAAGGAAATGCCCAGAAATGCCTAGAAAAACCTAGAAAAGCCTAGAATTGCCTAGAAAAACCTAGAAATGCCTAGAAAAACCTAGGAAAACCTAGAATTGCCTAGAAAAACCTAGAATTGCCTAGAAATGCCTAGAAAAAAAACAAACCACCAATAATATATAACGTAAAGAGAGGGTAGAAATTATGTTTATGATAATTTTTTTTATGGGAACTATAAGAACTATCAAAACAGAAAAACTAACAATAAAAATCGTGTGATACTTTGTTAAATTCGTATAATTCATGGACTGGGAAAAGGGATAAGTGGGAAAAAAATCGTAACTTTGCAAAAATTATGCACTTATAAGAATTATGTCGCGTAGTTTCCGTGGAAAAACCCCAGCGACGAGCTGGGTGCTGGTGGGAGTTCTGATGTTTGTCGCCGGTTATTCGGCGTGGGAGCGTTCAGGCATCCTGATGGCATTGAGTTTGGTGGTGCTAGTGGTAGTAATCGACCGGATAATCCACACCGAATACACGCTTACAGGCGGTGAGCTGCAGATTCATCGTGGACGTTTCGCCAGTGTTCAGACAGTACGTCTGTCTGACATTCAGAAGATTGACGAGGTGAGCGGCACCCGCATCGGAGGCAAACCGCTCACCACGTTTCTGATGCTCACGCTGGAGGGAGGCAGGGAAGTGATAGTCAGCCCCCGCGACGTGCAATCATTTATTGAACACATACAAAAACAACGATACAGCAATGAAAATAACGAAAAGGATAACATTGATGCTGCTGACAGCAACAATCTCGATGACAGCAGCATCACAAGTGACGAATAACGAGAATCAGGTAAACGGAGAGTTCTTCGACATAGAGAGCGAAATCAACTTAGTACCCGCCACCACCGAGGAGGAAGAGCCTAACTCTACCCCCCCGAACGTTGAGCGTTCGTTCCGTGAGATTGCCAATCCGACATCATGGGAATACAAGCTCCGCAACCGGCTGGTGCCACTCATCAACGAAGCGAAACGAAGCAAATATTCCACCGGCATCTGCGTGTATGACCTCACCGGCGACTCAGTGCTCTTCCAGTTCAACGCACAGAAACGTATGCGTCCGGCATCCAACCAGAAACTGCTGACAAGCATCACAGCGCTCGACCAACTGGGGAAAGAGGGTGAATACACCACCAGCGTATATGTGAAGGGACATATCAGCAACGACCGCGTGATGCGAGTGTCGGAACGCCATGTGACAGAGGAATACTACAGCGAGTCGGAAGGCACAATGCTTACCTCTGATGTGATTGTTTACGATACCACCTATGTGTTCAAAGATGTGCTGCACGGCAACATATACGTGAAAGGGACGTTCGACCCGCTCTTCACGACTGAGGACCTCCATGAGCTGAGTCTGGCCATCGGCAAACTGCCGTTTGAGGATCTCGACGGAGAGCTGATTGGCGATGTGAGCATGAAAGACTCTGTCGTGTTCGGCAAAGGGTGGTGTTGGGACGACATGCCCTCCTACTACGTGCCGTGGCTATCACCCCTGCTGTTCAACGAGGGCATACGTCTGAAACCCAAGTCGGACGTGTATATGAAAAATCCAGACACCTATTTCCTCGACAACCTCGTCGCCGACCTGCGTGAGAAAGGGAAGTATATCCTCAATGAGCAGGTAAGGCTGAGCTTCACGCCCACCGACGCTGATCAGGGACGTGAAATATACAGGAAAACCCACACGATATCCGATGTGCTGACACGCATGTTGAAGAAGAGCAACAACCAGTTTGCCGAGTCGATGTTCTATCTGGTGGGCTACAACAAAGGACAAGTGGGACACCCCACAACTGCCGACGACTGCGCAGCCCGTATCATGGATGTGATGCGCAAAGCTGAATGTAGAGACGTGGAAGACACAGAGATAGCCGACGGAAGCGGTCTGTCGCTCTACAACTACGTGACACCAGAGAACGAGGTGATGCTCCTCCGTTATGCCTACAACAACAAACATATCTTCGACCCGCTATATGAGAACCTGCCCATCGCAGGCGTTGACGGCACGCTGAGTTCCCGCATGAAAACGGGCGCAGCCTACAAGAACGTGCGGGCGAAGACCGGAACAGTGAAAGGGGTGGCAACCCTAGCAGGCTACCTGCGCGCATCGAACGGCAACATGCTGGCGTTCGCCATCATGAACAACGGGGTCTCCACATCGACCGTCGGACGCAATTTCCAGGACAAAGTGTGCCAGGCTTTGGCGAAGTAGTTTGTAGTTTTTAGTTTGTAGTTTTTAGTTTGTAGTTTTTAGTTGTTAGTTGTTAGTTATTAGTTATTAGTTATTTAAGTCATTAGTCTTTAGATGGTTTGATGTCGCAAAAACATCGTCCACGAGCTTCAGGCTCGTTAACTCCCATTTTTAATTCCGAACCACTTGCAAAATCTTACATCTTACATAATTAAATCTTAAATTAACTCGGATAAATCTTACATCTTACATAATTAAATCTTAAAATCAACTCGGATAAATCTTACATCTTACATAATTAAATCTTAAATTAACTCGGCTTCCTTTTTTACTTCAGATACTTGAATAATTACTTCTAAATGAAGAAACACCATCTCTCGCAGGCACAGATGGAGATATACTACGCCAGTGTGTCGCACCCTGAGACGACCGCTTACAACCTGCCACAGGTGCTGCCGTTTTCGACAGCTGCTGATTTGGAGCGGATGAAGCGGGCGTTAGAGATGATATGGACAGGACGCAAGGAATTGCACACACGCATCGGGAAAACCACCGACGGGGAGGTGGTGCAATGGGCGGACGGGAATATGGCGTTGCCGTTGCGCCGGCTGAAGATGAGCGAATCAGCTGTTCAAAAACATATCACAGAAGAATTTATCCGTCCGTTCGACCTTTTCGGCAGCGATCCGCTGGTACGCTTTGAGCTGATCGAGACCGAAAAACACCATTATCTGCTTATCGACATCCATCATATCATCGCCGACGGGCGCACACTCGCCGACTGCATCGTGCATACCGACCTGCCCAACGGCTACAACGGAATCGCACCCTCTCCCGCCGGCTACGGGCTTTATACCTATGCCGACGAGGAATATGCGCGATTAGGCAGCCCTGCCTACGAGGAGGCACGGCAATTCTTCCTGTCGGAACTGCAAGGCATTCCGTTCACGCGGCTGTCTGTGACGGCAGAATCGCCGGTGGGCAAGCGGCAGCAGGCGTCAGCCTTGATGGACAGAGAAAAGACCGACCGTTGGTGCGACAGCAACGGCATCAGTCCAGCCATCCTCTTTGCAGGTGCATTTGCCGTCGTGCTGTCGAAACTGGCACGAACTTCCCATCCCGCCTTCGCCTTGCTTACGCACGGACGGACCGACCGGCGCCTGCGTCAGGCATACGGCATGTTTGTGAAAAGCATCGCCGTGAAAGCAAGCTGTGACGGAGAGAAAACCGCAGTCAGCCTGCTTCATGAGCTGAAGCACTGGCTGTTTGCCGCCACCCGCCATGCCCACTACCCCTTCACCCACCTCTGCCGCGATCTGCGTCAGACACCATCAGCCACGTTCGCATTTCAAGGGAGTGCCATCGAGGAATATGCCGTTTTAGGTGATGAGCGTGTTGCCACAATCCAGCCTGTGACGGGGCAGACCGCCAACGACCTGAGCTGCATCGTGTATCAGGACGGCACCAGCTATGAGGTACGGACAGAAGCGAGCAGCGCACTCATCGGACAGACCCTGCTGGAAGGCATCGCACAGGCTGTGGCTGTGTGTGCCGCAACTATCATCGATGACTCGGAGCAATCCATAGCATCGTTGCCACTTATCGGAAGCGGCGAACGTGATCGGCTGCTGAAGATGGGCAAAGGCGAGCCATTGGATTACGACGAAAGCCAGACCTTTGTCAGCCTTTTCCTACGTCAGGCTGCCGCCAACCCCATGAAAACCGCAGTGAGCGACGGCAGCCGGTCGCTCACCTATCAGGAACTGGCAAATCAGTCAGCCCGGATCGCCGATAAGCTGAGAAAGCAAGGCATAGGTGCAGGCGACCGTGTGGTGGTCAACACCGGACAGCAGATTGAATTTCTGTCCGCTGTCATCGGCATCGAGCGGTCAGGAGCCGCCTACGTGCCCATCAACCCGTCGTGGCCCGACGCACACAAACGCGCCATCCTGACCGACTCGGAAGCGAAAGCGGTGTGCGACGGCAAATGCGAAAGCACGACCAACCTCAGCCGGACACACAAAGAACCAGCTACCTGCGACGTATGCGACCAGTCAAAACCCGACGGAATCGCCTATATCATCTATACATCGGGATCCACTGGCAAACCCAAAGGCGTGAAAATCAGCCATCGCGCCAAGCTCAGTCTCATCAAGAGCATCGTCCATCTGTGGGGCATCGACAGCGGGAGCCGCATCTGCTGCCATTCCTCCGTCGCATTCGACGCGTCGGTGGAAGACCTCTTCCCCGCCCTCACCACAGGCGGAACCGTCTTTGTTATCCCTGCTGACATCCGTCATGACCTGCGAAAAACTGCCGAATTCATCAACAGGCACCACATCACCGGCGGATGCTTCACCACACAGTTCGGTGTGCAGCTCCTGCAACGCCACAGGCTGAGAATGCGTTATCTATGCCTCGGAGGCGAGAAGCTGACAGTCAACCCCAAAAGCACAATCCCCACAGTAAACACCTACGGACCCACAGAATTCACAGTGGACGCCACCTACCACTGGCTGCTGCCAGACAGAAATTATCAGGACATTCCCATCGGCCGGCCCTTCCCCAATCAGCAAGCCATCCTCACCGACCCTTACGGACAACTGGTGCCACAAGGAGCGACAGGTGAACTGCGGCTGGCTGGACCTCAACTTTTCAGCGGATATACAGGACAACCGGCGGCACCGTCAGATTCATACCCTACCGGCGACCTGTGCCGCTGGAACGATGAGGGTGAGCTGGAATATTTCGGACGCTGCGACCGCCAGCTGAAAATACGGGGTTACAGGGTATCGCCTGAAGAGATCGAAACGGCAATGATGTTGAGCGGTCTCGTCGGTGAGGTATATGTGGGGAAGACGGGCAGCGGGATGAATGCGCAGCTCATTGCTTATTTCACCGACAAAGATATTTCAGATCCGGTATCTATCAATCAGTTAAAAGGATGCATGGCTCAACGGCTCCCGTCACACATGATTCCATCACGGTTCTGCCGCCTCGCCTGTATGCCGAAAAACACAGCGGGAAAAGTGGATGCCGGCGCGCTGCCGCTGCAAGCGGCAGAATCCTCCACTTGCCAGCCGCCTGCCACATCGGAGGAAGCGAAATGGTGCCGGCTGTTCCGCAGTGTGCTCAACATCCCGGAAGTCAGCCCTGAGGACAATTTCTTCGAGATCGGGGGCAGCTCACTCCTCGCCATCACACTGCAGACAGCAGCCGGCAAGGAAGGGATGAATGTGGATTACAACGACCTGTACTCCCACCCTACTCCACGGCTGCTGGCACGACTGACCTCATCAAAGGTAAAAAACAAGCAAAAAAACATTGACATTCTATCGGACTATGATTACAGCGGTATCAACCGCCTTTTAACCCATGCAGGCAGCCCTGAAAATGACGATCCGGCAGACAGGCTGTCAGGCCCTATCCTGCTGACAGGCGCAAACGGTTTTCTTGGCGCTCATCTGCTATGGAATATGCTGCACGACAACACCAAAGAAGTGGTTTGCATGGTAAGGCCAAAGAACGGTGAGCATGGCGCCGAGCGCCTCAGACAGTCGATGGATTATTATTTCGGATCAGGCGCTCTGCAGAACTACAGCGGGCAGATTCAAGTCATTGAGAAAGACATCCTGGAACTGTCGGCTGCCGACATCCCGGCATCTGTGGGCACGATACTCCACTGTGCTGCCGACATCCGGCATCAGAGCGTGGACGGCTGCGTCAAAGCGGTCAATGTGGATGGCACAACCCGTTTGCTCAACATCGCCGAGACGCGTCAGGCCCGTCTGATCCATATCTCCACTATCAGCATTGCCGGAACCAACGGCAAAGAAGCGCTGACGGAAGAGCGGCTGTATGTGGGGCAGACCATCCGCAACGCCTACGTCCAGTCGAAATTCCTGGCTGAGCAGGCTGTCCTGCAAGCTGTGGCAGACGGCAAGGTGAAAAGCACGGTTTTCCGTATCGGCAACCTCTCACCACGCCGGATCGACGGACGTTTCAGGCAAACCCCTGCCGGCGGCATCCACGACGCATTAGAGGGGATAAGAATCATGGGATGTTATCCCGCAGGCATCGCAGGCATCCTAATCGACCAGTCGCCTGTGGACCAGACAGCCAAGGCCGTCATAATGCTTGCGAAGTATGCTGACACCCACCCCGTGATGCATCCGTTCAATCCCCATCCCATCACCCTGTCCGGCTATTTCTCGGGAACGGCTGTGAAGCCCATCGACGACCAGCTGTTCAGCCAACATTTAGAGCAAGCCATGAACGACGCCACTTTGCAGGAGAAGCTCTTGCCGTTGGCACATTTCCTGTCGATGGCTGCTGATGAAAAAGGGATGCCTACCGCCATCAGCAACCATATAACCATGCAGCTGCTGAATTGCATAAAAAAAACCGCAGACTATGAGTAGTTCACAGTCTGCGGTAATGATATGCTAAAATTCAGGATCTAATCACATTCTTTAGGGCAGAATCCATCAAAACTGAAAAATCAGTTTGACTCCTCCCATAATGACATGTTTTGCTCTGGCCACCAATATTCATCCTCGGGTTTGACAAGTAGTCCGTCGTGATCGTAAATTTCCTCATCCTCATCCTCATCATTAACCGGAAGTTTGGAAGTATCCTTCATGAAATAACGCATTAACACCTCTTCCGTTCTAATGGCGGGACGCATATATAATTTCTTCATCTTTCTTAAATTTTGACACATGATGTTTTACACCATATTAATAAAACAACGATTATTTAACCAGGATTTTTTTACCATTGGTGATATAAACACCCCTCATCAGAGGCTTATCCACACGCTGACCACTCAAGTTATAATAAGTAACTGTCTGCTTCTGCTCACCCATTGGTGTTGAAGAGATATCCGTAGGAGTTTCATCCCCGAAGCTGATAAACTCACGAAGAGCAGCCTGATCATCTTCATCGGGCGTATGAGAGAGATACACGCGGCCTGCGCCAAGTTTGCGGCCAGTCCATCTGTAGAAACCAACACCGTTCGACTTGTTTCCCAACACATAGACGCTGCTGCCAATGCTTCCTTTGTAGCCTCCAGTATTTTCATCGCTGATTTGCAGCAGATTTCCTTTGGGGGCATCTTCTTTTGTTAAATCATGTCCAGTTCCATATCTTAGCATGATATGCTTAGTGTTCTTCGTCGCATGCAGCAGATACGGTTCACCGCCCTTAAGAATAGAACCTTCACGCCTGAGTATTGCCAAGCACTGAGTGGTACCCGGTCTGATTTCAGTCACCACATACGCCTCCACGTCGGCAGGTGCCTTCACATCATAGTCGCTGACGAAAGTCATCCACTCGGCATCACCTATTGTAATGGGATATTCATCATATTGTTTGAACATGAAGATACGAGGTTTCATGCCCTTCTCATCTTTAGCCTCCACAGAGTTGAATGCTCCCATGAAGAAGTCGAAATTCATGCCAGTTGATGATTCCTCTTCTGTTTGCTGCTCACCGCCTCCATCTCCACCTCCTGTTGTTTGCTGCTCATCTTCATTGCCGCCAAACATATTCATTATGCCTTCCATATCAAATGAACTGGTCAACATGACTGTATTTTTCTTGCCTTCAGTCTTAGGATAACTGATAGTGGCTTTAGCATCATCCGAAATAGAGATGGTTGCCATACAACTGTCAACAGCCTCCTCCTCAACTGTAACGTAATCGCCGTTCTCATTTTTTATACGGGTCTTAGTTCCGTCCAATGTTCCTATCTTCAGTCCGGAGCTTGGCGAGAACATCTCCATCATCTCGTTCATATTGAATCCACCTTCCGGGTCATCGGATTGTTCGTTGTCCTCTTCCTTATAGTCAGAAGCATAGAGATAGAGAGCCTTGTCGTTCTCATCCTTACCCACTTTCAGATACCAGTGTGTGGCGTCTTTCTTTTCGAGAATGATTTCCTGAGTTTTCTCCGGTACGTCCTCATACTTGATGCACTCACGTCTATCGGGTCCATCGGCATTTATCGTGATTTTGTCATTGTCAATTTTCTTGGCTCCTTTACCGCCACCCATCATTGCATCGTCGGTTCCCAAGAGGTAGTTCGTTATGTTATCGTCCGAAGTTCCCTCATTGGCAGTCTCGTCGTTTGTAGTTCCCTCGTTCGTGGTTCCCTCATTGGCTGTCTCGTCGTTTGTAGTTCCCTCATTCGAGTTTTCTCCTTCTTTCACTCTGGTTCCCACAATCAGCAAACGGCGTGAGGCAAATTTATCATCAAATTCGCTAACGTTCTTAACCAGCACGTATTCACCCACATTCCTGCCTTCCGGATCCTTATCAATCGGGCGCACTTCCAAATTGAATTTACGCTTCATCGTGTAGTATTTCTCCTTTGAGTCCTCATCGTTAGGATCTTTCTCATGCACAACCACCTTAACCTTTGTGGTGACTTTGGTGTTGCCCGGGTTCAAGGGAGTAAACAGGCTGTCTGTTATTTCTTTATCACCATTCTGTTGCTTCTCTATCACCCACTTGGCAATCTCCTCGTCAGCAATCTTCACGTTAGGAGCCATAACCATATCAACATCAGAGCCGTCCTTTTTTTTAGGGACTCCTCCTGGTTTCAGTGTGTAGAAAAAATCGTTATCGTCCGCCGTATAGAGAAATTCAGTGCTGTTATAGTCCTTAATGTGCTTCGTATAATTATCAGAATTATATAAATGCTGGTCTTGAACCAACAACGTCTTCGTCTGATTATACAAGTAGTTCAGCTCAGCCACTTTGACTTTTTTCTTGTCTTCTTCCTCCTCGTTATTCTGGTTGTTCTGTCCATTTCCGCTGTTTCCCATCAGACCTGCAAACATATTGGTGTCCTCTGAAACTTCGAGCGGTCCGAATATCGTCACCACGTCGCCAGGGCTCAAGTCTTCGAGTTTTTTCATCTTAACAGCGTATGGTATAGGACCATCATCGGGCTGTCCAATTACTCCTACTGAACCTGGACCTGCAGGAATGAGCGGCACACCCATGCCTTTCACCACCTTAATGCGGTTATCTTTAGTACCTTCATCTGAGATATAGTAGTCAAGACCCTCAGATGAACCAAAGCCAGGAATGAGAGAAGCAAGATCCATTCCTCCCATCATTTCACCCATCTCGCTCATGTCGAAATCGTCCATGTCGCCCATGCGCTCTTCCATGTCCATGTCATCCCCCATTATCTCGTCGAGTCCCATGTCGCCGAACATGCTGAGCATTCCGTTATTCACCTTGTTAACGATACCCTTGATGAAATAGCAACGGCCTTTCTCATAATCATTCCTCTCGAAGTTCTCACTTTTCGCCAAATCTATAGCTTCTTGCACGCTTAACGGTTCAGATTTTGACCCTGGAGAACCATCAGATTTGAACATTCTTATTGTACATACATCTTGAGCCTTGTCATATTCTTCGGTCTCTTTGATGGTGGCTATAATCTGGGTGGTTCCCCAGTTTCGTACCCGAAGTTTCTCAGAATCTTCAGGAAATGCAACATCTCCGTTACTGCTTTTATAATCAACTGTATAGCTTCCTTCGGGTTCGGGGTTGGCAGTCGCCTTAGCATAGTTGATTTTATAAGATGATAATCTGTCATAATCTAACTCGTAGTCCTTATATGGAAATTTTAAAGTAATTACTTTTTGAGCATCTTCCACCTTTTTGAATATAGCAAAGCGGGTGTCCTTCACAACATCATCAGGCTCGCCGTTCTTGACTTCTTTCAGTTTCCAACTGTTGGAGAACATACTCTTTTCCACTCCGGCATAATAGTCTTTCTCACCGATTTTTATATGCAGGTAAGAATTAACAGTGTTGAACACATAATTATCTCCATCACTGACTTCACCGACTTTCAGCCCTTCGCTGTCGGCATAGAGTTTATTATTGCCAGTAGCAAATTGGTAACTCTCAGAATTACCGGTAAAAGTCCATTGCACTTTCTCCGGTACTTCACCGATAATACGGTCTTTATCGTAGTTCAATTCCACAGCCACGGCATCAGGGTCTTTGTCCTCCTTGTCGTTGGTCATGGCCATTCCAGTTGTACAGTCAACAATAACCACCACATCACCATTGTTCACAGGAATCATGTGGCCATCAAGATCGAGTGAGCCAACCAATTTCCATTTGACGTAAGTTTGTTGTGCCCTTACGTTTCCTATACCTGCCCCCCAAAGACAGAGCAGGAACAGTGACATTAAATAACAAATCTTTTTCATAACGTTATAATGATATTTTGTCTAATTAATAATTTATCAGGTGATTATTTATTAAACCGTTCTTTCAAATTCTCCTCAAGCCGCATTCAAGTTTACGTAGTTTAAATATAATTAAATTAGATGCAAAATAAAGATATCACCGCGCACATTATCCTTCCCCTTTTAAACCATTAAAAAGAATAAGAAGGTCATAAATTATGCAAAATTACTACTTTTTTTAAAAATCCCCTCAAAAGTAACAAATTTTTTGTATTTTTCGTTACCTATCAGTCAGAAAGCATCAAAAACCGCTAAAAAGTCCTTATGCCGGAAAAAATCTTTTATAATCCACAAATTAGAAATCTAGTCCAATGGTGAGACATGACAGTGTTAAACACAAAGCCAATACATGATTACTTCACCTCACAAGTTTTCGAATAACCGATTACATACAAACCGAACTGAAAAACCCATCTGCAACGCAAATTTATGTGCATTGCAGATGGATGAATGATAGAGACTGACCTATTAGCGGATACCTAAAATGTCAGATATTCCATTCTAACAGGGGCGTTGATTACCTGAGTGAGTTTGGAATGAAGTTTTCACATTTATCTGTTTGTGAAGTTTCTCACTGCGCTCTGAGCCGTGCGGGGCTGAATGCGGATTGTCCGCTTTGCCCTGCGGTTCTGACGCTTGTCGGTATTGACTGTGCGAGGCATGTTGCGTCCGGATTTCCTGACTGCCTTGCGTCCCAGACGCTCATACTTGCTGAACGGCCGCATCAGGTCGTTGGCAGACTTGATTTTGCGGGCCTTGACTGCATCGACAGCATTGTTTTCAGGAACAGACACTTCCGGCTTGCCACTATATTTGCCGACAATCTTGTTTCCGGTCTCGGTGGTGAGGTCAAGTTCGAATGTCACGTTCGTTCCGTCGGAAGTGGCCTTGATGGTACCGCCGGTAACCATGGATGAGCGTCCGTAGCCGAAGTACTTGCCTTCCTCATCCTCCAGCTCACAGATTTCGTCGATGTAAGTACCCGACCATGATGCCTCACCATTGTTCAGGAACACCTTGCCGGGCTGGTAGGTCCACTCCTCATACTCACCGTCCTCTGCTATCGTGAATGTAGCGTTCAGCTGGTTGAGGTCAGGCTGTTCTGTATAGTCGGTGAAGAGGTCGATGGTCATGATTGTTCCAGGTCCTGTGAATTCTTCTTTTTCCCAGTCAACACCCACATTGAAGAGTGACAGATAGTAGTTGCCCAGTTGGCTCTTGGTGAATTTATAGAACGAGCCAACGCACTCAGTCATCTCGCCGAGGTCAACATCAACAGGGTAGGTATCGTAGAGTTTCTGTTCTTCTCCACCGCCACCGCCGCCGGTATAGTCGTCAACGAATATCTGACCGATATATGCACCCTTCAGATTGCCGTCGTCAACAACATTGCCGTTTTCATCCTCATAGAACATGTCGAGGTCGCACTGTATCACAAACTGACCGCCGCCCTGGTTCGTCACGGTCATCGTACCCTTGCTGATGAAGTCGGTGTAAGAGGTTGTCTCTCCGTCAACCAACTTCTCTACGAATGAGAGGTAGAAACCGACATCCTCATTGATGATTTTAAAGTTGTCGGTCATCTCAAGATCGGTGGTGTAAGTGCCAACTGGCAGGGTGACTGTCTCTCCCTCAGCAGGCATCTCACCGTTGACAGCAAGCGTGATGGCAGTACCAGGAGATGTGAGATATCCTGCGTCGTCGATGGTACCGTCGTTGATCTCAACCATATACATTCCAGTGCCCAGTCCGAGATAGTCGCCGTAGTAGCCACACCAGAACTGGTCGGCAAGCAGGTCCAACCCACCTTCGGCATTGGTGGCGTCAACCACCTCGATAGCACCTGTATAGGTTGCTTGCAGGTTGCCGTCAGCTACATGCTTTCCGTCATTGTCGCTGATATAATACATGTCGAGGTCGCACTCAACGGTATATTTACCCTTGTTGTTGGTGATTTTCATCGTTCCGCCGCTGATAAAGTCGGTGACAGACTCCTGATCACCATCTACCCACAACTCCACATACGAGATATAAGGGTCATAGTCCTCATTGTGGATCTTAAAGTCGGCGTTCTTATTCAGATTGGTTTTGTAGGTGCCGACAGGGAGGGTGAGTGTCTCACCGTCACCCACCAGCGGTCCGTTGACGGTAAGGGTGACGGCATATCCCTTGGACTTCAGATAGCCGTAGTCGTCGATGTCTCCTTTGTACAGCTCAATGACATACGTTCCTTTGCCTGTGTTTAATGCGTCGCCATAGTAGCCACACCAATAGTTGTCGGCTGTGAACTTCACATCGAGGTTTTCGTTTTCGTTGCCACCGCCGCCAGGACCATAACCGCCGTTTCTGGGCTTCGGGTCGTCTTTATCACAAGCAGCGAGCCCTGCTCCTAACACTGCCACAAAAAGCAGATAAAATAATTTTTTCATATTCATTTGGTTTCAGTTAATTAATGATTAATACTATTATTTAAGTTTTTAGGATTTCTTCTCAAACTCACCCTGTGCGATAAGGTACTCACCGATCTGCACTGCGTTGAGTGCTGCGCCCTTCTTGATCTGGTCGCCGGAGAGCCAGAACGTGATGCCGTTATCATTGGCGAGGTCCTTGCGGATACGTCCCACATAGACGTCGTCCTTGCCGGCAGTGAACAGCGGCATGGGGTATTTCTGGTTTTTCGGGTCGTCGATGACGGTCACGCCCGGAGCCGCATCGATGGCCTTGCGAACCACATCCACGTCGAGCGGCTTCTCGGTCTCCACCCATACCGCCTCGCTGTGGGCACGCAGGGAAGAGATACGCACGCACATGGCAGAGCAGCAGGCGTCAGTGTGCATGATTTTGCGCGTCTCGTTGAACATCTTCATCTCCTCCTTCGTGTAGCCGTTGTCCTGGAACACATCGATTTGAGGGATGACATTATAGGCGAGCTGATAGGCGAACTTATTCACGGTGACTGGCTTGTCCTCCGCCAGTTCCTTATACTGCTGCTGGAGCTCAGCCATGGCTGCCGCTCCAGCGCCACTCGCACTCTGATAGCTTGCCACATGGATGCGGCGGATATGGCTCAGGTTCTCTATCGGCTTGAGCACCACCACCATCATGATGGTCGTGCAGTTGGGGTTGGCGATAATGCCTCTCGGACGGACGAGCGCATCCTGGGCGTTGCACTCCGGCACGACGAGCGGCACATCATCGTCCATGCGGAAAGCACTGGAGTTGTCTATCATCACAGTGCCGAATTTCGTGATATCATCTGCAAACTCTTTCGACGTGCCGGCTCCGGCAGAAGTGAAGGCGATGTCGATGCCTTTGAAATCGTCGCCGTGTTTGAGCAGCTGAACCTCGTGTTCCTTACCACGGAACATATATTTCCTGCCCGCGCTCCTGGTGGAGCCGAACAAAACCAATTCATCAACCGGAAAATTTCTCTCATCCAAAACGCGCAAGAACTCCTGGCCTACGGCACCGCTTGCGCCCACAATCGCTACTTTCATTGTCTCATTTATTTATTTACGATTTACAAATTTACGATTTATGATTATAAAAAACTATCCTCCTTGTTAACTTCCTATAATTAAAGAATAAAATATTCTGCAAAATTATGAATTTTTATTCAGAAACTCACATAAAATTCAACAAAATATTGAATTAAAGGTGTAAAAGGGTGAATTTTTGCCTCGAAATATCCATTTTTTATTTTCTATGATATCCACATCTTACAACTTTTTCGTAATTTTGGCTGCGCCGAAGTTACTTTCACTCGGCAATGCAAAGAAAAAACTCTGTTTCTTCTTTGCGCTGCTCTCGTTTTTTCGTAACTTTGCAAAACAGTTGAGACGAATTCATATACCACAAGCCAGACCAAATGGAATCTATCACAGATTATTTCTCACTTCCACATATTTCACTTCCCGTCCAAAACCCGGCGTTGGTGTTTTTCATCGTGCTCGCCATCATTCTGTTTGCGCCGCTATTGTTCAACAAACTGCGCATTCCGCATCTGGTGGGATTGATTATCGCCGGAGCAATCATCGGCGAGAACGGGCTGAACATCCTTCAGCGTGATGAGAGTTTCAAGCTGTTCGGGCAGGTTGGAATCTTCTACATCATGTTTCTGGCTGGCTTGGAGATGGACATTGGGAGCATAAAAGAGAACCGTGTCAGCGGTCTCACCTTCGGACTGCTCACGGCAATCATACCCTTCGGCCTTGGTTTTCTTGCCGGAATCAGCCTGCTGCATTACACGCTGTCGGCATCCCTTTTGCTTGCATGCATCTTCGCATCCCACACGCTGGTGGCTTATCCTATTGCAGCACGTTATGGCATCACACGTCAGCGCAGCGTACAGATTTCGGTCGTGGGCACAATGATCGCACTACTCCTATCGCTGATGGTGCTCGCAGGCATCGCAGGCGATTTCAAGGGTGAAGGCGGTATGAGGTTCTGGATGCTGTTTGTGTTGAAATTTGCTGTTTATCTCACAGTCCTGTTTTTCTTTTTTCCGAGATGTATCCGCTTTTTTTTCAAAAAAGTGTCAGATCCGGTCTTGCAGTATTCGTTCGTACTTGCGATGGTGTTTCTCTCTGCCACATCCGCTGATTTATGCGGATTAGAGGGCATTCTCGGGGCGTTCCTCGCCGGACTGATTTTCGGGCATTATATTCCTCAGAGCAGTCCCTTGATGAGCCGTCTGGAGTTTGTCGGAAACGCACTGTTCATCCCTTTTTTCCTCATTGGCGTCGGAATGCTTGTGAATGTGCATCCGCTGTTTGAGAGCATGAATCCCGTGATTGTGGTGTCGGTGATGGTGATTGTGGGAACACTGACGAAATGGCTGGCAGCCGTTTGTACACGAATGCTTCTTAAAATGAAACGGCCAGAGGGCCTGATGATGTTCGGGCTGAGCGAGGCACATGCAGCCGGCGCGCTAGCGATGGTGATGGTAGGCACAAATCTGGTGAACCACGATGGCAATCCATTGATGAGCAGCGATGTTCTCGACGGTGTGGTGGTGATGATATTGATTTCGTGCATCATCAGTTCGATTTGCACGGAGCAGGCATCCAAGCAGCTGAAACTGATGAGCGACAAAAAGCAGCTTGAAGAGCAGAAGCAAGGGGATGACGAAAAAATTCTGATTCCCATCAATAATCAGAACAACATATACAGCCTGGTTCACACGGGTATCGCCATGCGGAATGCCAAACTGAACCGCGGACTGATATTCCTCAATATCATCAATGACGGTTTGTCGGACGAAAAGGAGAAAGAAAAGGTAGCCCACAGTAAAGCCTGTCTGGCTGAGGCAGGAAAGATTTGCACTGAGAGCAACAACGTGAGTTTCCAGACACAAAGCCGCTATGCGGTGGATTTTCCCAGCGCCACTGCCCATGCATTCCGTGAAAACGACGCATCGGAAATCATCATTGGGCTGCACGAGAAGCAGACGCCTTCCGACTCACTGCTTGGCGACTATATGAAAAAGCTGACCGACCTGATCAAACACCAAATTATCGCTGTACACTACACCACCGTCTATTCAGCCATTCGAA
>JAEEGF010231389.1_pt1 | contig 23647 bp, 19 predicted proteins | sample 9134171 | NCBI WGS metagenome assembly JAEEGF01 (sample SAMN16246542, study PRJNA631951) | gut metagenome | biome: gut microbiome; feature: rumen; material: AP-attached | host: Bos | place: Iran: Karaj | collected 2018-10
GAACAGACTATTTTTTGTCATATTCTCCGTATTGCTGTCATTATCAGCATTCGCACAGCACGATTACGAAGGTCTTATTGATGTAAAACACTACACGATTAACCTTGACATCAGCGACTTCACAGGAAAGACCATTTCTGGATATACGATTCTGAATCTCGCCACAACCGAGGACAATGTTTCAACAATTTACCTTTATCTGCTTAGGCTGAATATTGATTCGATCGTATGCCACGACTACGGTATTTCATCGTTTTCGTACAACGATTCCATAATAACCATTAATTTTGAAACTGCACCAATAGCCGACCAGCCATTCGACCTGGATGTATATTATCACGGTGCTCCGCAGAAAGACCCGTCGGGGTGGGGCGGATTCTATTTTTCGGGCAACTATGCCTTCAATATGGGTTGTGGTTTTCAGGATGTTCCCCACAACTACGGTCGCGTGTGGTTCCCATGCAACGACAATTTTACCGACAAGGCAAAATATACTACCATCATAACAACACAGTCGGAAAATACAGCTATTTCGAGTGGCGAACTTAATGAAATACAAATAGATGAAGAGTCTGGCAAAAAAACCTACACTTGGAATCTAACTCAGGAAGTACCAACTTACTTGCAGTCGGTGGCTGTAGGTCCTTACTACCATCACCATAGTGTATATCATGGCATTTCTCGTGATATTCCGATTGACATCTACGGCTATCCTACCGACAGTGCCAAGATTGCAGGCTCGTTCTACCGCTTGGACACAACCTTGCGCGTTTATGAAAACCTATTCGGCGAATATCCGTGGCAACGCATTGGTTATGTTTTGGTTAACTTCTCTGCTGGAGCGATGGAACACGTTGGGAACATTTCCATTGGCCGTGCTTTTGTCACTTCTGGTCCTGGCATTTACGAAACCTTGTACTACCACGAACTTTCACATCACTGGTTTGGCGACCTTGTTACCTGTGCTACAGCCGAGGATATGTGGCTCAACGAAGGCTGGGCAACCTACTGCGAAACAATATGGAAGGAATTTGTCTGTGGTCCTACCGATGGCATAAACTATCGGCACAATGCTCATTACAAGGTGCTTACAAAGACTTACCGTGACGACGGCTATCATCCTCTTACTCCTTTCCCTGTTGACAACACCTATTCGTCAACTGTTTACGACAAGGGTGCCTCTGTAGTTCACACTTTGCGCCACTATCTTGGCGATGAGGTTTTCTTTGAGGCGATAAGAGCCTACCTTGCCGAATTTTCGTACAAAAATGCTACCTCGTACCAGTTCCGCGACTTCCTTACCCAGCATACAGGCATCGATATGACTCCATTCTTCGATTCGTGGGTGTTTACAAAGGGATTCCCGCAATATTCAATCGATTCGACAAGCATTGAGGCGAACGGCGAAAACTACGATGTCACTGTGTATGTTAAGCAGAAACTACTTGAGCGTGAAATGTTTACCGATGACAATAGGATAGAGGTTGCATTCATGAAGCCCGACTTTTCGGTTGAGACGCGAGTCCTCGAATTTTCTGGGGAGACAGGCAATCAAACCTTTACCTTGCCGTTCGAACCTGCACTTGTGATGTGTGACTATTACGAGCATACTTCCGATGCAACCATCGATGATGTTGTATTTGTAGATACCACAAAAGCTTTAAGTTTTCTAAAGACGGATTGTGATATGAATGTTCAGGAAATCGAAGGCGAAGCTATGATTCGTGTGACTTGCAACTATGTTGCTCCCGATGATTTTTTGGAACCGGTTGATGGTCTGGAGATTGTTCCGAGTAGGTATTGGCTTGTGGAAAGTCTGCGTCCCGAAGTTTTTTCGGCGAAACTTATGATAACATTTAATTGTACGAATGTAGCAGGTTGGGAACATCCATATATTCAAAATTCTATGCGAGATTCGGTAGTATTGATTTATCGTCGCGACAGGTCTGAAAACTGGCAAGTACTTCCTGTACAATATAGTAGTGCAATGCAACGTTTTACCGTTGAAAATTTTGCCGATGGCGAATATGCACTTGCAATCCGCAATGGTTACGTTGGTACTTCAAAGCTTACCGAATCATCGTTTTCCGTATATCCGAATCCATCGTCGGGAATTGTTAATCTGACATTCGAGTCGGCATTCAGCGGTGATGTCAATGTAATCGACATGAGTGGTAAGGTGTTGGTTCATAAGAAAATAAGAAATTCCGAAATGGAATTGAACCTGAAACATCTTTCGGCAGGAACATACGTTGTTACGGTTAGAGGCAAGTCGGGAATGGCTAGCAGGAAAATCGAAATAAGGTAGGACGCATTGAAACGCCACAGGCATAGAACGGCGAAGCCATTCAAACCCTTGAACGCCGACGCAAAACATTGCGTCGCTACAAACATTGAACCCTTGAACTGTTGAATCTTTGAACCCCTAAACGCCGTAGGCAATCAAACGGCGTCAGCCATATAAACTTTTTTCCTCTTGTATTTCCAAAATTAAATTTGTACTTTTGCGTTTCCGAATTTATAATGGGTAAATAGCGGACTTTTTTTAAGTAACAGATTGGTTTATAACAAGTAAAACAAATGAAGTTATCTCAATTCAAATTCAACTTGCCGGAGGAACTCATTGCTCAGTATCCTTCGAAGTTCCGTGACGAGTGCAGACTTTTGGTTTTAAACAGAAAAACTGGAGAAATCGAGCATAAGATTTTCAAGGATTTAAAGGACTATTTCAGCGACAAGGACTTTATGATTTTCAACGACACCAAAGTTTTCCCTGCCCGTCTGTATGGCAACAAGGAAAAGACAGGTGCAAGAATCGAAGTCTTCCTGCTCCGCGAACTCAACCACGACCAGCGTCTGTGGGACATTCTTGTCGATCCGGCACGAAAGATTAGAATTGGTAACAAGTTGTATTTCGGCGAAGACGGCAACGAACTTGTAGCCGAAGTAATCGACAACACAACATCGCGCGGACGTACTTTGCGCTTCCTCATCGACGGCGACTACGACCAGTTCAAGAAAACCTTGTATTCGCTTGGCGAAACTCCGCTGCCAATGCACATTATTAAGCGCCCGACCGAGCCCGAAGATGCCGAACGCTACCAGACAATCTACGCAAAGAACGAAGGCGCAGTTGCTGCACCAACCGCAGGCTTGCACTTTAGCCGCGAACTTTTCAAGAGACTTGAACTCGTTGGCGTTGAATTCGGGTTCTTGACTCTTCATGTAGGACTTGGCAACTTCCGCAGCGTCGATGTCGAAGACCTCACAAAGCACAAGATGGATTCGGAACAGATGTTTATCTCCGAAGAACTCGCCGACACCGTCAACCGCAAGAAAGCCGAAAACCGTCGCATCTGTGCAGTAGGAACAACCGTACTTCGCGCATTGGAATCATCGATTACCACAAGCGGATTGCTGAAACCATACGACGGCTGGACAAACAAGTTCCTTTTCCCGCCATACGAATGCATGGTTCCAAACTGCATGATTTCGAACCTGCACCTGCCAAAGTCAACGTTGATGATGTCGGTGGCAACATTCGCTGGCTACGAAAACTTGATGAATGCTTACGAGGTGGCAGTAAAGGAAAAGTACCAGTTTGCAACCTACGGCGACGCAATGCTGATTATCTAATGGTCTAACAGGCCAACAGGCTAACAGAAGACCAGTCGACTGCAAGACTGTTAGACTGCAAGCGCAGAAAACTAGAAAAGTACGGTCACGGCGCGCCACGACACAACAAGAAACAAGAAACTTGAAACTAAAAACTTTTTCGTTATGACCAAAATGACATCAAAGTACGTGGGTGGACTTCGCACCGAAAACACTCACCTCCAGTCGGGCAACAGAATCATAACCGACGCTCCGCTCGACAACCACGGCAAAGGCGAAGCTTTTTCGCCAACCGATTTGCTGGCAACAGCTCTGTGCGACTGCATTTTCACAATAACTGGCATAACTGCACAGACCTACAATTTCTCAATCGACGGAGCAACCGCGCAGATTGAAAAGATTATGAACGAGTCGCCACGCCGCGTTGCCGAAGTAAAAATCGACTTCGACTACTCGATGTGCAACCTCAACGAAAAGCAGCAGACGATAGTAAAGCGCATTCCCGACACTTGCCCGGTTTCGCGTTCGCTAAGCCCGGAGGTAAAGCAGACGATAACGTTCAAGTTTTAAGGTTTGAGATGGTTTGAAATTGTTTGAAATTGTTTGAGATTGTTTGAAATTGTTTGAAGTTGTTAAAGATGGCAACGGTAAAAGATTTTGAAGAACTTAGGATTTGGCAGGACGCACGAGTGTTGTCAAAAGAAATATATGCAATTACTGGTAACGAAGCATTCTCAAAGGATTATCGTTTTTGTTCTCAAATACGCTCGGCAGCAGGTTCAATAATGGATAACATTGCTGAAGGTTTCGAAAGAAATGGCAAAAAAGAGTTCGTTCAGTTTTTATATGTAGCAAAGGCATCATGTGGTGAAGTTCGTAGCCAGTTAGCAAGAGCATACGATTGTGGATATATTGATGAAAAAAATTATGAAGAGTTCAGAACAAAATGTATCTCCGAATCAGTCTCAATAGCAAATTTTATCAGTTATTTAAAGAAAACCGATATTAATGGATTGAAATACAAATAAAAACTCTATAAACATAAAAACCACTTGAAACAACCTGAAACAACCATAAACCACTTGAAACAACCATAAACCACTTGAAACAACCATAAACCACTTGAAACTTAGAAACAACTATGAACATAAAGCTTGGTATCAAAGGTGAAGAAAGCGAAGTAGTTCGCCACGACAACACCGCAGCTGCATACGGCAGCGGACTAGTAGAAGTTTATGCAACACCGGCAATGATCGCACTCATGGAAAAGACTTGCTATCGTTCCGTAATGCCCTACCTTTCGGAAGGAGAGGGGACTGTCGGCACACACATAAACGTTGCCCACAAGAAGGCAAGTCCACTTAACACCGTAATCACCTGCCGTTCCGAAATCATCGAAATCGACCGCCGCCGCGTAGTTTTCAAAGTAGAAGCTTTCGACGACAAGGGCGATGTAATCGGCGACGGCACGCACGAACGCTTTGTCATAAACGTGGAAAAATTCATGAACAAGTAGTATGTGGAAACTTCTTGTTGCTGTAGTTCCCGCTGCTGTGCTTATCGTGTACATAATTATACGCGACAAGTACGAGCACGAACCTATTGGGAAAATAGTACTTGCATTCTTTGTCGGAATGGTGTCCATTCCGCTCGACCTTGCCTTAATTAGCATTTTCGACCTTGACGAATTGCCATACCTTTTCGATGGAGAAATTCTACAGCAGGTCGGAACAGCCTTTTTTTCGGCGGCAATTCCCGAAGAAATATCAAAATTTGTAATTCTTTTCCTACTTGTCTGGTGGAGCAAGGATTTCAACGAGCGCATGGACGGAATAGTGTATGCCGTATGTGTATCGATGGGTTTTGCTACAATAGAGAATATTTTGTACGTATTCGACGATCCGTCGTGCGCATGGGGGCGTGCATTGTTCGCTGTACCAGGTCACTTCCTTTTTGCCGTGCTTATGGGATTCTTCCTCTCGCTGGCAAAGTTCACAGTAAAGCACAAGTTCCGCAACTGGACAATGACATTGGTTGCTCCAATTTTGGCTCATGGCATATATGATGCCATACTTATGGTTTCGGATGTAGTATCTGTTGGATGGTCAGCGTTGCTAACAATTGCTTTCTATATCTTTATTTTCATGCTGTGGAGAATCTGTTTGAACAAAATATCAGAACACGTAGAAACCTCTCCTTTCAGCTATTGGCGAAAGTTCAGAGACAAATATCAAAAAAACAAGAATATTTCCGACGACCAGCAGATTGACAATATGAAGGACTTTTTTGACAGGTAGACAATAACCTTCAATCGACAAGTTGACGAAAGAATGTACTGTTAAACTGTCATTGCATATTTCACTGCGCGAGCTAAAGGTTCCGCAAGTTTGAATGCTTTAAGTACATTGCATCAACACGTATATAGATACCTAAATTTTATTGCTTTGATTTGTCGTCTTGTGGCTTGCACAAATTGTATATAATTTTGTTTATCTCGCGGGTTGGGTCGTTGTCGGGCCAAGCCATATAACCGCTCGACCACATGAGGTTTTTACCAAACTTTACATCCATCGACCAGCTGTCGCCATCGAAGACATCGCGATTAGTATAGCTGGATTCCCAGTTCTGAACTTTGGCATTGATGAGCATTTCGCCAATTTCTACCATGGTTTCACGGGGGACATCGCTTACCGTATATACTTCGCACGAATCGAGAATGAAGTTGCAGTCGCGCATCGTGGCAGTCACAACGCTGTCCTTATACTCGATTTCGTATTCGCGGGAGATTCCTGAATAGCCGTTGTGTACCTTATAATAATAACGTACAAGGTCGTTTGCATTCAACTTATTCTTGTCGCCGCTAAAAATAGCACAACTGCAAAGTAGCAATATTGTCGCTGCTGTAATGGCTACAGATATAACTTTTTTCATGTCGTTCAAATTTATATACAATGGCAAAGATAATGATTTTGGGAATTATACCTATTTGCTATTTAATAATTTTCACTACCTTTGCGAAAATAAAAATATTGACATGAGAACTTTTGTATCATTTGCAATCCTGTGCCTACTTACAATTGCTGGCATAGCACAAAACAACGACTTTGTATTCTACACCGACAATGGTGACCTGTTTACCTTGTACTTGAACAGTGTAAAGCAAAATGAAACCGCAGCCACAAATGTCAAAGCCACAAATATCAGTGGCAAAAACATTAACGTAAGGGTTGTCTTCGAACGCAGCGGTGTACCAGCATTCAACCGTACTTTGTCGGTAAGCAGCAACGACAAGGAAATAAAGGTGCAACTGGTAAAAGGCCGTGAAAATGTGTACTCGACGAAGATTATCAGCACGACACCCCGTCAACACAACAATCCGTCCAACGGTAACTCTGGTCACGAAGGTTCTACCGAAACAAAAGACGACAAGTATGGACACAACAATGGCAACAACGGTCACGGAAACGGCTACAATAACAACCATGGGAACAACGGACACAACAATCCGCCCCACAATGGAGGTTATAACAACGGACACAACAACAATCCGCCCCACAACGGAGGCTATCACAATGGAGGCAACAACGGAGGACACTGGGGCAATAGCTACGGTCCGTCAGACAACCCACGTTGCCACATGCCGATGCAACAGAACGACTTCAACTCGCTGAGAAGTCAAGTAAGAGCAAGGTATTTCGACAGTTCGCGTCTAACAGTGGCAAAACAAGCATGCCGCTACAACTGCATGACCTCCGACCAGATTAGGGACCTGTGCCGCGAATTCTCATACGAGTCGAATAGGCTCGACTTTGCAAAATACGCTTTCGAATATTGCTACGACCGATACAGATACTATATTGTAGGTCAGGCATTTACTTATTCATCGTCGGTTGACCAGCTCAACAGGTACATCACCAACCAGATGGCAGCATACCAGAATCCTTACGGCGGTTATAATAATGGCGGCTACAATGGTGGTTATCAAGGTGGTTACGGCTATTTCCAAAGCGACAATCCCGACTGCCACTACATCATGTCGGAACAGGATTTCAACGAACTGCGCAAGATGATAAACAACACACCATATTCGAGCACAAAAATGACAATTGCAAAACAAGCATGCTCGTATACCTGCATAAGCGCAGAACAAGTTAGAGAAATATGCCGTCTGTTTACTTTCGACAGCGACAGACTTACTTTTGCAAAGTACGCATACGACCACTGCTACGACCGCAGAAACTACTTTAAAGTAAACGAAGTGTTCACTTTCTCCTCATCGGTCAGCGAGCTTAACAGATTCATCAACCAGCATTAATCGAGAATTTTATTGCAGAAATACAACGGGGAAACGATTTGTTCCCCGTTTTTTTTAATAAATATTGAAGACTTTTGTTTTTATCTACATGGATTTTATAACTTTGCGAATTGGAATGGATACAACAAAGTCTTCATATTACCTTGATTTGCTCGAAGTGGTGCTACTTGGCATCATAGTTTTCCTTATTCCCGTACACGTATTTCTTACCCCTATTCCAATAGCAACATTGTGCTTCCTGTTCCTAGTTCGTCCACGAAACTACAAGGCCTTGCGCGAATCCGCCCGCACACTCGGTTTCTGGGCTATGCTAATTCCGTTCCTCCTATATTTAATAGGTCTTTCTTATTCCGACGACATTACTACAGCACTACACAATACAGAAACCGCACTTTCGCTGCTTACTTTCCCTCTAATTGCAACGGCATTCAGACTAAACGGCATCGAACGAAAATTAAGCATACTGAACATTTCGCTGATAGCGGGCATTTTTGCAATTATGATTTTCAGCATTATCAACGCATGCGGCAACTATATGGAAACTCATAACACCGATGTGTTTTTCTACACACAGCTGCTAAGTTCGCCTCATCATCACTCCTACTATGCAATGTTTGCCGTAATAATAATCACACAGGACATACTCCGCAACCGACAGCTACACAGCAAAGGCTACATTGCCATTGAAATTGCAACTGCATTGATAATGGTTGTTTTCATCGGAATGCTTTCGTCGAAGATTACAATCTTGCTACTCGCCATATACGCCATGTACCTAATTGTACGCATGGTCCTGTCGAAACGAATTCCCAAATGGCTTTCGATACTTGTTGCTGTGCTGACAATCGCTTCAATTCCAGCAATCTACTCACTACCAATGGTAAAATACAGAATCGACAGCATGTGGGATAGCCTAAAGGCTCAACACGATGGGGTGGAAACAGTGCGCACACGCAACGAATCGACGACCATCCGCATCAAGTGCATGGAATCGGCAGTGGATGTCATCTCCGAAAACTGGCTCATCGGTACTGGCGAAGGCGACGTATATGCCGAATTGCAGAAAAAGATGAAGCTGCGCATGGGCGACGACTACAATGGCACCTGTGCTTCCCACAACCAATTCCTGCGTTCGTTTGCCTCGTTCGGAATCTTGGGAATCGCCTCTCTCCTACTGCTGTTCTTCGCAATGTTCCGCAAAGCTATCAAGATGCGCAACGGCACCATGATATGGTGGTGCATAATAACTTTTTGCTTCTTCTGCATCGAAGATATGTTCTGCATTATCAATGGAATAATTTTCTTCTGTTTGTTTACGGGAATAATGTTGATGGGGAGGAAAACAATGGACAATTGATAATGAATAATTTATAATTTTTATTATTATAAATTTATTATAAAATTTATTCCAGCAGTAGCATCGCGTCATGGCGCGATGCTACTGCCATTTTGTCACCCACACTGACACCAAATTTCAAAAAATCAATCTTTTTTGTGCCAAAAAAGCACGACAAAACTTTTGGTATGACATGAAGAATTTCGCCATAAAAAATCTCACTATCCTTATAATACACTAACATTCAGCATATTAAAAACAAAAACAGCCATTTTTGTCAACATTTTTTCATTCCGCTGGCACAAGGATTGCCATATTGAAGTCGTGAATTTTTCAAAATTGTAAAACAAAAAAAAACATAAAATTATGAGTAAGATTATAGGCATAGACTTAGGTACCACCAATTCATGTGTGGCAGTTATGGAAGGCGGCGAACCTGTTGTTATCACCAACAGCGAAGGTCATAGGACCACCCCTTCAATCGTAGGATTTTTGAAAGACGGCGAGCGCAAGGTCGGCGACCCTGCAAAGCGTCAGGCTATCACTAACCCGCTGAACACTGTTTTCTCAATCAAGCGTTTCATGGGCGAAAGATACGACAACGTAACCAAGGAAATCGAACGTGTTCCTTACGAAGTTGTTCGTGGCGACAACAACACTCCGCGTGTTAAGATTGGCGACCGCAACTACACTCCGCAGGAAATTTCGGCAATCATCCTCCAGAAGATGAAGAAGACCGCCGAAGAATACCTTGGCGAAGATGTAACCGAAGCAGTTATCACTGTTCCTGCATACTTCAGCGACTCACAGCGTCAGGCAACCAAGGAAGCTGGCGAAATCGCAGGCTTAAAGGTAAAACGTATCATCAACGAGCCTACAGCAGCAGCTTTGGCATACGGTCTTGACAAGAAGAACAAGGATATGAAGGTTGCAGTATTCGACCTCGGTGGCGGTACATTCGATATTTCAATCCTTGAACTCGGCGACGGCGTTTTCGAAGTTAAATCGACCAACGGCGATACCCACCTCGGCGGTGATGATTTCGACCACGTTATCATCGAATGGCTGGCAGACGAATTCCAGAAGGAAAACGGCGTTGACCTCCGCAAGGACTCTATCGCACTCCAGCGTCTGAAAGAGGCTGCAGAAAAGGCAAAGATCGAATTGTCGTCATCGACATCTTCGGAAATCAACCTGCCGTACATTATGCCGGTTGACGGTGTTCCAAAGCACTTGGTAAAGACCTTGACCCGTTCGCAGTTCGAACAGTTGGCCGACCGTCTTATCAACGCAACAATAGCTCCTTGCCAGCAGGCATTGAAGGACTCTGGTTTCTCGGCATCGGATATTGACGAAGTTCTGTTGGTCGGCGGTTCAACCCGTATCCCGGCAGTTCAGGAAAAGGTAAAGCAGTTCTTCGGCAAGACCCCGTCGAAGGGCGTTAACCCCGACGAAGTTGTAGCTGTTGGTGCTGCAATCCAGGGCGGTGTCCTCACAGGCGATGTTACCGATGTATTGCTTCTCGATGTTACCCCGTTGTCACTCGGTATCGAGACTTTGGGCGGCGTAATGACAAAGCTTATCGAATCGAACACCACAATACCTTGCAAGAAGCAGGAAGTGTTCTCGACCGCAGCCGACAACCAGCCATCTGTTGAAATCCACGTATTGCAGGGCGAGCGTTCGATGGCAAGCGACAACAAGACCATCGGTCGTTTCCACCTCGACGGCATTCCAGCAGCACCGCGTGGCGTTCCGCAGATTGAAGTTACCTTCGACATCGATGCAAACGGTATCTTGAAGGTTTCGGCAAAGGACAAGGGCACAGGCAAGGAACAGAGCATCCGTATCGAAGCTTCATCAGGACTTTCGGAAGACGAAATCAAGCGTATGAAGGCCGAAGCCGAAGCCAATGCAAACGCCGACAAGGCTGCAAAGGAAAGAATCGACAAGATCAACCAGGCCGACTCGATGATATTCCAGACCGAAAAGCAGCTCAAGGAACTTGGCGACAAGATTCCAGCCGACAAGAAGGCACCTATCGAAAGCGCATTGAACAACCTGAAGGAAGCACACAAGAACCAGGATGTTGCTGCAATCGACAAGGCAATGGAAGCCCTCAACAACGCTTTCCACGCTGCATCCGAAGACATGTACAAGAACGCTGGTGCCGGTGCAGGTCAGCAGCAAGCAAACCCCAACATGGGCGGACAGCAACAGCAGTCGTCGGGCAGCTCAAGCAACAACTCAGATGAAGTAACTGACGTAGATTTCGAAGAAGTCAAGTAAGTCATTGAAAATTAAACAAATACAAAAGCGTAACCATTCGGCTACGCTTTTTTTATTTATGTAATTTTGCCATCGGATTCCAAATTTGCATAAAAATTACAACCTAAACCAACTGTTTGTTTAGAACAATCTTGGGCGTTGTAACAGGATTTTCAAAAATGAAATGAGCGTTTTGTGAAACATAAGCAATAACAGAAAGGTGCTGACGGTGAATCGGCACCTTTTTTTGTTGTATTATACACGAAATATTCTAGGATTTAACTGTAGCATTTGGGAATGCCATCAATTCACGCGAAAGAGTTTGCATATCGTTACAATATACAACCTTTATTTTAGAATCAGTCCTTACTCGTGGCATAAATCTACCTTTAGTTACAACGTCAAGCATTTTTGCAACAAAAGGAGAAAGATTAATTATGTCAACCTTAATATCACTATGTGTGATATTGTACAATTCATCGGCTGCCGAACGGGATATGCGTTCAACTCCCTCCATATCAATAAGGTATTCATTATCTACGCTTAATGTATCACGAAACTGCTCCATAACTAGCCGTGTATGGATTGCCTCTCCGGATATGTCTTTCATTTTAATCGACTTCTTCATAATTATGAGATATAATCGTAAATATTAAAATTTTCTGGAACGCACATTGGAATCCTTACTGAAATCATTGTTCCAGACCACTCTACATTTTCAGGAAGGGAAAATATTTGGGATGTCAATCTGTTCTCAATATACAATGCCTTGCCAGATATAATGGAAAATTCTCCCCCCATACCATACACAATCCACTTTGCATTTGATGATATGCCATAACCCCTATTTTCTGTTGCAGGAAGATTTTTGGTAGAATAACCTTCCCTTGCCAAACAAATGGCATCTGTATCTCCATTGTTCAACAAATCAAGATACTTCTGGTGATTGACATAACTTCCAAAAATTCCAATGCCATCATCTGCTATGCATATATCCATAAAGGTTTTAGTGCTGTCAATGTTTACTGACAAAATACCAGTCCTTGCCAAAGAATGTTGCTGAATATTACATACCAACTCATCAAGCATATAAGACAACGGCACACTTATACTTTTATATTCTGCACATGCACATTTCAACTCTTCAAGAATCTTGGATATACAATTAGCTGATTCACAATTTGAAACAGCATTAAAGCATAATAGATTTTGGGGCGTTTCACTTGCACAACCACACTTAGAATTCACCATTTTGTGGATTTCCAGCATAGATGACAACAAATCATCTTCTTCCACAAATTTCACATCGGTAGAAATCAGTGAAAACAGTTTATTATATGTTTGTGCAAGAAACATCTTAACCCTTATGAATTAATTTTCAACTGCAAAGATAATCCATTTTTTGCAAATAGAATTTGTTCTTCAAAAATTGTAGTACATTAAGACAATGGAAAGGTAGCCTTGACAATGTTTGTTTACTCTTCCCAAACTCTTCCCAAACTCTTCCCAAGAGTTGCAAACTGAAAATGAAACCAATGGTGGTCTAACTGGTGGTCTAACTACAAAAGAGATTGTTTACAATCTCATCCTAGAAAACCCTTACATCACAAGAAAAGAACTTACTGAAACGACAGGTAAAACTATGAACGCCATCCAAAAATGCTTGAATAAACTAAAGGCAGAAAACCGCATCCGCCGTGTTGGATCGGCCACTTATGGCGGAAGATGGGAAGTGATAGATAGTGATTCTACGCAAAATGATTCCTAACAACTGGAAACAAGTAATGTTCAAATATCAGAGAAATAACATAAAGGTGCTGATATAGAATCGGCACCTTTTTTTGTTGTATTTTATTTCCACCCCCTACTCTCAATCAGCGATTGTTCTTTATCAACACTTAAAGTTCAGTTTTTTACAACATAAATATTGCATTATCAAAGAAAAAAAAATTATTTTTGCAGTATATCACATAAACACAACAACATAGATTTCTTTGTAAGATAATGCCATATAAATTCATAGATTTATTTGCCGGTTTAGGCGGTTTTCATATAGCTTTAAAAAAGTTAGGATGTGAGTGTGTTTTTGCAAGTGAAATAAAAGAAGATTTGAGAAAACTTTATAAAATCAACTTTCCAGAAACACCCATTATTGAAGGAGATATTACTAAAATAAAACCCGAAGAAATTCCTAATCACGATATTCTATGTGCAGGTTTTCCCTGTCAACCATTTAGTCAGGCAGGCAAAAGACAGGGCTTCAAAGATGATAAAGACCGTGGCAATTTATTTTACTACATTAGGGACATTGTAAAATACCATCGTCCCCAATACATACTGCTTGAAAATGTTGCCAATCTCAAAAATCACGACAACGGGCATACATGGGAAACTATAAAACGCGAACTTGAAAAATTGGATTATGAAGTTGCAGAACCTGCAATTTTGTCTCCTCATCAGTTTGCTATTCCACAACATCGTCGCCGTATTTACATCGTTTGTATAGACAAGAAAAAAGGTTCATTAGATAGATTCCGTTTTCCAAAGCCATTAAAACAAAAATGTAACATAAAAAAGATCATTGAAGAAAACGACACCAATATTATCAAAATAAAAAGTGATACCAGACATCAATTAGAAGTCTGGCAAGAATTTATAAATCAGACAATAGCTCATGGCGATAAGATACCTCGATTCCCAATTTGGGCCATGGAATTTGGAGCAAATTATGATTATGAAAAAGCACCTGCGTTTCAATCCTTAGATGATTTAAACGGGAAAAAGGGAAAACTTGGCATCAAAATAACAGGACAGACCGTTGAGGAGTGCGTAAAACAATTACCAATTTATGCACAAACAGGAAAAAGTATGATTTTCCCTAAATGGAAAATCAGTTATATAAAACAAAACAGAGCGTTCTATGAGAAACACAAAGAATGGCTTAATGAATGGATAAAAAAGATTGTAAAATTTGATAATAGTCATCAAAAACTGGAATGGAACTGCGGCGCAGATGCAAAACCTGATTTGTATAAAAACATTATTCAGTTTCGTGCATCTGGAATACGTGTTAAACTACCTACATATTCGCCAGCTTTAAACTTAGTAGGAACTCAAGTACCGATTCTTCCATGGGTAAAAATCCCTACTATTTGTTTGAATGAAGGAGAACCAAAACAAGGACGATATATGACAGTTAAAGAAGCTGCCAAATTACAAGGAATGCAAGATTTGTCTTTCGGCAACAATGATTTTTCTCTATCAACAACAAGAATATTTGAAGCTCTCGGTAATGCCGTAAATGTAAATATTGTTGAGCGAATTGCCAATAACCTATTTAAGATTAAATAATATGGAGTTGAAATCAGTAAAAATTAATATTGGCTCAAATCTATATAGCCGATTCCCAGATTTACCGAACACTGTACCTCATGTTTTGGCAGAATTCATTGATAATGCCCTACAATCATACTACGACAACAAAGAAGCATTGCTTCGTATCGATAATAATTTCAAACTCATTGTAAAAATTGATATTGAATGGGATGAAGAAACAAACAGAGCGAAAAAAATTGTAATCTGCGATAATGCCGCAGGTATCAATGAGCATAAATATGAAAGTGCATTTATGCCAGCAAAAACGCCAGAAAATAATTCTGGACTTAATGAGTTTGGTATGGGTTTGAAAACTGCCGCTCTATGGCTTGGTGAAACATGGATTGTAAAGACAAAAGCACTTGGAGAAAATGTTGAACGCACTATAACATTCAACCTCAATCAAGTTACTGCTAATGACTTAGAAGAACTACCAATCGAAACTTCGCCAAAAGATGTTTTGGAACATTACACTATAGTAACAATCACAGACCCAACTAACAATTCCCCATCTAGAAGAAATTTAGAAAAAATAAGAACCAATATAGCAAGCATCTATCGCAAATCACTTCGTTCAACCGAAATGCAAATAATTGTGTGTGACGAACAATTAAATTTTGTAGAATATCCCGTATTAGTAGCTCCTCCTGTAACCAACAACAATGCCCTACCTATAATATGGAAGAAAAATGTTAATTTTTCTTTTGGCAAATATAAAGCAACTGGTTTTATCGGCATACTTCGTGATATTGACAGCACAAAAAACGGATTTGTTTTACTTCGTCGTGGTAGAGTGATAGTTGGCGCTGAATATGATGGCAGGTACTTCCCCAAAATGTCGGGGTCAATCGGAACTTTCAAATATAAACGCTTATTTGGCGAACTCGAACTTGAAGGTTTCAATGTAAGTTTTAATAAGAACGATATTCAAGACAAAGATAATCTAGAAGCATTAATGGACGCTCTCCGTGATGAAATACGTACTCCTGATTTCGAAATATTTAAGCAAGCAGAAGATTATCGTGTAAATGAAAACCAAAAAATAATAAAGAAACTCGTCAATAAACATGACAACAAAATAAAAAAGGTTGAGCCTATAACAATTAGTACACAAAAAAAGAAACAAGAAGATTCGCCAACTAAATTAAATGGTCTTCCACATAATGCTTCTGTGACGACACCCCAAGAACCTCCTGAAATTGTTTTAGGTGAAACAACAGATGAATATAGAATTGACGATACAAAATATAAACTAAAAGTAGAATTCATAAATAGTGGCAATGAACTTTTCTGGAGCGATGTTTCTCACAAAGCAGAAGGAGTTATTATATGCAAAATAAACACCGACCACGTGTTTTTCCGTCATTTTGGCAAACCAACAGATTCTGTTATTGCTATTATAAAAACTCTAGCTATTTCAAAATTTGCAGCAAAAATTAGTGGCACAGATACTACTACCAATTTGTTGGATATGTTCAATGATTTTATCAAACAAACCAAAGTATAGAATATGGGAACTATCATAATAAACAACAAGTCGTCACAATCGACAGCAAACCACAAACTACAAACTGTGGAAATGAAAGATTATTTCAACCAGTTTATAGAATCTCAGAAAGAAAAGAAACATGGAATCTCTACAAATGGGGCTACAATATTGAGAGAAGAAACATGTGACATTCTTTCTCATTGTAATCCACACGATGCTACCGATTGTCAAGAAACGACACATCTTGTTGTTGGATATGTTCAAAGTGGAAAAACGATGTCATTTACTGCCTTAACAGCTCTTGCGCTAGACAATAAATATAGAATTATTGTATATCTTGCTGGCACGAAGAATAATCTTCTTGAACAAACATCAAAACGTCTAAAGAAAGACTTAATAGACATTAAGCAAGGAAATAACAATCATTACAAGATACATCCTAATGCACAAGTTAAAGATGCAGAAGACATCATCGGTCATATAGAATCATTGTACAAGCCTATTATTCTAATCCCAATTCTAAAACAATATCAGCATATTGATAATCTTACAGAATTAGTAAGTAAATCTGATTTCAAAGATGTAATGCGCAATGAAACGGTGCTAATCATTGATGATGAAGCAGACCAAGCATCTCTTAATAGTTATGGTAGGAAAAACAGCAAAAAAGATGAAGACGAAGAAAAACAAGTATCTTCAACATACGATTCCATTTTACGATTAAGAGCGGCTCTTCCAGGCAATACATATATACAATATACTGCGACTCCACAAGCTAATATATTGATTAGCATGCAAGACTTATTATCTCCAAAGAGTCATACTTTACTTACACCAGGAGAAGGTTATGTTGGCGGCAAAGCATTTTTTAGAGAATTGTTTAATGGTGGTCTTATTTTAGAAATACCAAAAGAACAGGTTTTTCATAAAAAAAGAAATCCGCTACAACAAATGCCACAGTCTTTGCGAGATGCTCTTATGTACCATATTTTGGCAGTAGCTATTGTCGTAGAATATTTACAAGTCGAAGATGTAAAATATCTGTCAATGATGGTTCATCCAGACAATACAAAAAAATGGAACAGCCAATTTAAAAAATGGATTGACAACGAACTTAAGAGCTGGAGAAAATCATTAGGCAAACCTGACGGACATGAAGATAAGGTGTTTTTATACGAAAAATTTGAGAAAATTTTCCATGAAGCTGTAAAATATTACGATGAATCAGAGCGACCTACATTTGAGGAAATCAAACCATATATAAAAGAAGTCATATATGATAAAAAAACATATCTGGTCAATACGGACAAAGATGCTCAGACAGAAATCGATTGGAATAATTGTAAAATGCATATTCTTGTTGGCGCAGAAATGCTAAATAGAGGATTTACTGTAGAAAAACTTGCAACAACATACATGCCACGATACACGACATCAGCAACTAACGCAGACACAATACAACAGCGGTGCCGTTTCTTCGGATATAAAATGGATTACATTAAGTCATGCCGAGTTTTTCTTCCAGAAACATCAATTAGTAACTATTATGATTATATTGACCATGAAGAAGAATTACGCAGTACCCTTCATTCTTGTGATTCATTAACAGAAGCAGAACGTAAAATTTTGCTATCACCAAGACTCAAACCTACTCGTCAAAACATATTGCCTATAAGTGTAGTAAACACAAAACTTAAAGGCATGAATCAGACACAAGCATTCGCAACAAATGAACTTATAGTAGATAACACTCGTTTTATTGAAACATTTATTGAACAACATAAAAACAAATTCGATATTGATTTCAACTATAATACACCTGCACGTACTCATAGAGGATTTAAAATGCCTATAGATGAAGCTATTGACTTCTTGAATAGTTTTAGATTTGGCAATTACGAAGATGTACAACGAAAAGCATGTACAATTCGCTATTTACGATATTTGGCTGAAAGTGAACAAACAAAACTTAAATATGTATATTTTATACAAATGGCATATAATGCCCCACCAAGCGTCCGTAGATTTGATTATGACAAACGAAAGATTACAACCAATCTTTTCGCAGGTCCAAGTTCGGAACAAGATTCGACAAATTATCCAGGTGATAGATATATTGTAAAAGATGATAGCATAAACATACAATTGTATCATCTTAAATTTGAGAATCGTCCATTATCTTTTCCTGAATCAGCATATACATTAGCAATTTACTATCCTGAAAAATTAGCAACAAATTATTGTTCCAATGAAGAAAATCATCAAATGGAAGATGAAGACGATAATGATGAATAAAACAATAAGTTTATGCAAAACTCTTCTATATACATAAAGTTTAAAAAGCTAATAAAAAGTGATGTAAACAGAAATACATTTAATGTTATGTCTTTGCCAAATTCAAAACATAAATTAGGGATGTCACCAGAAGGTTATCCCAAATTTTTTGTTTGCACAAATGATTCATATACGGCATCACACAACATTGTACTTGAGTTATTATCCGTTGAATACAATCAACCATGTACAATTATTGAAGAGTCAATCCCTCCTCAAAATGACATTTTTTCTATAATAACTCTCCGTACCATAGAAGATTCTTTACAATCGTATTTTATTGATATATTCAATCTTATGCTATTAAATTTGCCAGAAGAACCTTCTAAAAGAGAATTGTCTATCGAAGTTGAAAATCTTATAACCATATTTTCTGCTTTAAAGAAAAAACCAATAAAAGAAATTCAAGGGATATGGGCGGAACTCTTAACAATAGAGAAAAGCAAAAATATCGAAACATTAATTTCAGCATGGCATAGCCAACCTAATGCAAAATTTGATTTCACGATGGGGCAAGATAAGATTGAAGTCAAAAGTACATCTAGTGAAGAGCGCAAACACCGTTTTGCGCTTGATCAACTTAATCCATCTGCCAATTCTCGGTTACTTATTGTTTCTGTTATCGTTAGAGAATCTGCCAAATGCGACGGAGGTCTTACTGTTAAAGGAATATATGAAAAAATATGTAATAGGGTATCCGCCGTTGATTTGAGATTAAAATTATACACCACATTGACTATTGCCCTTGGCAATGATTATAAAAATTGGGATTCCATAGCTTTCGATTACGTTGGAGCATCAGACTCTTTAGCATTTTACAATGCAAATGACATTCCTCGTATAAATAAAAATGATGTTCCAGAATTTGTCAGTGAAGTAAAATTCTATAGCGACCTCACTCATTTAGTTGACATAAAAGACAACCATTCAAATTTTGACCGTTCAAATAGTATTCTTTACAATAGTTTATTCTAACAAAGATATGCAAATAAACAAGGTTGACAGAAAGGAATTAAAAGAAATGTTGGTGAGTATTCTCAGCAAATCATCAACATTCAGGATGCTCAGTAAAGATAATGAAATTAATCCTTGCCACATAATAATTGATGGAATGGAATTCTACATATATATCAAAAATCTTTCCCCAGCTCAACTTTCAAATAACAACCCTGATATTTGGCGTATTCAATTGCCTATAAGAAAAGATTTTGATCTACTAAAAGATAATGATGTACCTTTTATCGTACTTGGATATGATGATGAAAACAAAGTTTTTACTACATGGAATCCATATTGGGTAAAGCAACGTTTAAATGCTGCAAAAAGTGTTTCTTTGTACTCTCGTTTTTCTCTTCAAAAAAATGCAAAGGACACACAGTCGCTCCAAAAATTAGACCTTAATAATGAAGGAGAAGTTGTTGCTCTCCCATGTGCGGAACTTCGTTATTACCTTGTAAACATCAAACAGTTCTTTCCTGATATGACAGAATATGTAGCTATGGGTTCTCGAAAAAGAGCAGAAGCTAATGCTGCATATCATTGTCTTTGTGATATTAAGAATATTAAAAATTTTGCTAGTTATTTATCTGTAGCTAAATATTCAAATAATTCAATAGTTAGCTATTATCGTTCTATAAAAAAGTTAATATCAGAAGGCTATTTTTCACGAAACAGAAAAATATTCCTTGCATGTGATTCAATGTTAGAATACCCATCTGTTATAAATGACTTTCTAAATGTTACAGAAATAAACGAGTTAGATAAGTGCTATCATGGACAAATATCAAATGGACTTCGAATATATATTCAATATTTGCTAGAAAAGAACAACCTCAATCATAAAACATGTGACTTAACTATAGAAAAAGATGGTCAAGTTGGCATCGATTTGCCAATCAATATAAATTTTGAGCAACAAGATACAATGGGGAACGATGATGTTGATTGGGAAGTTTTGTTTACCGATTCGAACGGAAAACTAACACGCATCGCAAATCCCCAACTCATTGATTTATTAAGGCCTGTACTTGATACAGAGTATCGCAAATTATCTACTGCTTATAATATTGTTTCTAATTTTTATGGTGACAGATTCCAAAATTCAATGGAATTGAAAGACTGGAATATGATTTTTAATCAGATAGATTGGAAATCTCCATATTACAAACCAACAGAAGCGCGTACAGGGAAAAAATCAACTAAATGTAATTTAAACATAAAAAAGGTTATCGATACAGAAAACCAAATGTTTGAAAAAAATATAGTGTCGGACAATGACCTTGTATACACTAACAAAGAAGAATCTAATAATACATATCAACAAGAAGGACAAGAAATCGCTTGTGAAAACAAAGTTCTTTACGGACAAAACCAAAATTCATTTAAAACATCTTTCACAAAAAGTGTAGATTGGTCATTCTTAACACTAGGAATGGCTGTGCCAAGAAATTGCAACTCATTAATGGATGAATACATAGGAGACGATCTAACATCAGGACAAAAAGTTCCGATTAAAATTATATTCGAGGGCATATCATATTGGGCGACTATTCAATATATTGGAAAAGCCAGAAAAAGCATTCAGATATTGTGGACACGTTCTGACTCTAATAATTTGGCGTTTGCTTTGCAAAAAAAATATGAATCCATTTATTCTTATTTAACAGAAAAAAGATCGCAAAACAAGTATTTTCAAAAAATAACTATTCCCGAAGAGCTAGAACAAAAAATATTAGTAAAAGCGAATAATTCCCGAGATGGTTTTGAGTTATTTCCGTTTATCAATGATTCAAATATAAGCCAGAAAGATCAAATCTGTCAATCACCAACATACCCATCAAATAAAAATGAAGAAACTTGTATAAAACTCACATTGCCTTCTGGCTGTATAATACAGGAACCGATAGCAACCGACACCTTTATAAAAGCAATACGATATGCTGGTATTGAACAAGTTATGCAACTTGGCATAATTATTTGTGGCTCTAATATGATTGTCTCTGAAAATAACATTAACCCAATATACAAATCAGAAACACAACTAATAGCAAAAGGATTATATGTCAATACACACTCTGACACAAATACTAAAGTTGAGATAATTAGACATATATCTGAGGCTCTCGGGTTGAACTTAAAAGTAGAAATAATACAATTTTCGAATACTACTGAAATAAATTCGGATTCAAAAACTGAACAAATTAACAATAAAATTAAAGATTCCAATACGATTAATAATATCACATCTCTATATACCAGTAGGAAAAAAATTAAAGTTACTTTCCCGAATGGTCGCATAATTTGTAACGATATTGTATCAGACACATTTATAGAAGTGATTAAATTGTCTGGACCAGAAAAAGTTCAAGGTTTAAATATTATTTGCGCTGGAGATAACCTTGTAATACCTATACAGCGGATTAATCCAAAATATGCAATAATGACAAAATCTGTTGGCAATGGATTGTATGTTAACACAAACATATCAACTAATCGTAAAGCAAAATTTTTAAAACAAATTTCTGATTCATTAGGGCTTAACTTAATTATTGAAATTGTTTAGCTGAACATACGGCTGTATATTACTTTTTTTCAAAAAAAATTTATTATAAGAAAATATTAACTAATTTTGCATATATGATTTGTATCATCATTTCATGACACAAGTATGATATATTTGTTTTACATAAAAAGTTTGAAATATGTTTGGATTTATCTCGAAGATTGGAAATGGAAAGTAATGAATGAAGTCGTTCAAGGCAGAAAGCCTTTTACCGACCGTATGAAATACGCTTTTTATATCAACATAGAAAAACTTAAAAAAATGGATTTGAAGGATAAATTAATTTAAATAATTATGGAAAGTTTATCAATATACGAACAATTATGTTTCAGTACGACTCGTATTGAAACTGAAGACGAAAATGGATGTAAATATTCAGGTACTGGATTCTTCTTTAATTTAAGTGTGAATAACACTTCTACTACTCTATTAGTTACAAATAAGCATGTTGTAAAAGGAATGAAAAAAGGAAGTTTTAGGTTTACAACAGCAGATGAAAATGGTAATCCTAAATGTACCGAACATTATACATTTACATATGATAATTCATTTGAGCAAAATTGGATTTTTCATCCAGAAAACGATGTTGATCTTTGTGTATTTCCAATCTTGAATTTAATAAAAGATGCAAAATCGAATGGAAAGAATCTTTTTTATCGTTGTCTAGATAACAATCTAATACCAACGGCAGACAATTTGTCATCATTGGACGCTGTTGAAGAAATTATCATGATAGGTTATCCCAATGGTTTGTGGGATAGTACAAATAATATGCCTATAGTTCGAAAAGGAATTACTGCTACTAATATTTCTTTTGACTACAATGGAAAGAAAGAATTTCTTATCGATGCAGCTTGCTTCCCTGGATCTAGTGGATCTCCAGTATTAATATGCAATGTTGGTGGTTATAGAGATAAACAAGGCAATATAAATTGGGGAATTTCAAGGGTACTATTTGTTGGTATTCTATATGCAGGCCCGCAATTAACTGTCACTGGAGACATCAGAATAGTATCGGTTCCAGATTCACAACAAAAAGCAATGTCAATTGCGACTATCCCCAATAATTTAGGATGTATAATAAAATCTCAGAGAATTTTAGATTTTGCCCCAATCATAATAAGCAACAGTGCGAAAACATATTGATGGCAACCATCCTTTGTCGTGTCGGATTTGCACTCCGACACGCTTTAATATCAGCATTTTTAATGCGCAAATAATTCTCCCGAAAAGCACAGGACAAACGGTGCCCCTATGGTGCGAAATACCACGAATTAAATTCTAATAATAATTTTGGCGCGTTACTAATGTAAAAAACATTATATTTGCACCAAAATTATTTAATATGACTTT
>JAEEGF012283285.1_pt1 | contig 23647 bp, 13 predicted proteins | sample 9134171 | NCBI WGS metagenome assembly JAEEGF01 (sample SAMN16246542, study PRJNA631951) | gut metagenome | biome: gut microbiome; feature: rumen; material: AP-attached | host: Bos | place: Iran: Karaj | collected 2018-10
TGACAAAAGATCCATACGACTTTGCTTTTACAGGTATCACGGGCAGATATAATGAGCGACTGTTGAAAGACAAACTGCTGAGCAACATCACCCAATTCATGGTGGAGTTGGGAACAGGCTTTGCATATGTAGGAAAGGAATATCGTCTTCAGGTTGGTGAGAGGGAGCAGTTTATCGACTTGTTATTCTACAATCTCAACCTGTCGTGTTATGTGGTGGTGGAAGTGAAAATCGGCAAGTTCGAGTTTGCTGATGTAGGTCAGTTGGGTGGATATGTGGTGTCGTGTAATCATCTCCTGCGAAAGGAAGGGCGTGACAACCCTACTATTGGCTTGCTGATATGCAAGGAGAAAGACCGCATACAGGCACAATATGCTTTAGAGTCAAGCAGTCAGCCATTAGGCATTTCCGAGTATGACCTTGAGAAATTCTATCCAGAGAAAGTGGAAGGCACCATCCCGACCATTGAAGAGATAGAACGACAACTGGAACGCAGGATGGAAGAAGAAAAGGAGGATGGAGATGAGTAAGGTGAAATGGGTAAGACTTAGCGAGGTGATTTCTGTATTTGACAAAAGAAATACAGAAGGAAGAGCTTTACCTGTATATGGTATCAATAAGGATAACGAGTTTATGCCAACCGTTGCAAATCTTGAGGGTGTTGATACTAGTAAATATAAAGTTCTAACCAAAGGAGTGTTTGCCTTTAATGGTATGCATGTAGGGCGAGACATTGCTATTCCTATTGGTAAATACGACTTTGATTCAGATGCTTTGATTTCACCCGCTTATACGACATTTAAGATAAATGACAATCAAAGCCTGTTGGTTGAATATTTCGAGGTTATTATCAGGGTAGATGAGTTTGATAGGCTTGCATGGTTTTATTGTGATTCCAGCATCAGAGGTGGTCTTGACTGGAAGCGATTTCTTGATATTGAAATTCCTCTCCCTTCTCTTTCCGAACAGCAGAAGGTGGTGAATGCCTGGAAGGCATTTAGGGAAATCAAGGAGCAGAATGAAGCGAAAGCAGCTCCATTGATGCAACTCTGCCAAAGCTATATCCAGGAGTTAAAACATAAATATCCTGCACAAGAGATTGGGCCGTATATTGAGGAATCAGATAAGAGAAATACTGCTGGGGATTATGGAGAAGAATCTGTTAGAGGCCTGGCAACCTCTAAAGGTATGATAGATACAAAAGCGAAACTTACTGGCGTGTCTTTGTCTTCATATAAGTTAGTTTGTCCTGATGAGATTGCTTTCGTTCCTGATACCTCACGACGTGGTGATAAAATGAGTCTTGGCTTGAATGAAACAGAAGAATCGTTTCTTGTTTCATCAATTTCTTGTGTCTTTGGCGTAAAAGACAAAGAGAAGCTACTTCCTGCATTCTTGTATCTTTGGTTTTGTAGACCAGAGTTTGATAGATACGCAAGATTCAACTCATGGGGAAGTGCTCGTGAAGCATTTTCATTTGATGACATGAAACGAACAGAAGTGCCTCTTCCTCCTCTCGAAGTTCAGCGTGCAATTGTAAACATCTACAAGTGTGCCAATGAAGCCAAGCAAATAGCAGCAGAAGCAGATAGACTCTCACGAGAAGTCTGCCCAGCGTTGTTACAACATGTAATTCATAGTTGATTATGGCAAACAAAGGAAAATATTACGAAAGTCAGTTTGAGGAGGCTACCATAGAGCTGTTGCAAGATGCTCAATGGCAGTACACCTTTGGCGATGAGCTGCATCGTAAGTTCACAGACCCTCTGATTGAGGAGGATTTGCGAACATTCCTCAATGCTCAATATGTCAAGAAAGGACTGACAGAGGCAGAGATGGATAATGTAGTGGCAAACCTCAGGAATGTTGGTGGGCAGAACGACTACTATGCCTGTCAGAATGCGTTTCTGCTGTATCGTGATGGCTATGACTTCACATATAGCGACAATCGTGGTACTCCTTTCCGTATGGAGTATATCGACTTTGAGCATCCTAATCGTAATATATTCCGTTGTGTCAATCAGTTTGTGATGGAACAAGGTCAGGAGAATCGCCGCCCTGACATTCTGCTCTTTGTGAATGGTATTCCTGTCTGCATCATAGAACTGAAGAATCCCACAAAAGCTAACGCAACCATAAGGGATGCGCACACCCAGATATGCACTCGCTATATGAGGGATATCCCATCACTGCTCCGCTATTGTGCGCTTGCTGTAATCAGTGATGGCGCAAAGAATGCACTTGGCACTCCTTTCACTCCATTTGAATTCTTCTACGAATGGAAGAAGGTGGAGAATGAGGACAAGGCTGGCAAGGGGCTTGACACCTTGCGAACTCTTGTAAAGGGAGCCTTATCGCCAACAAGACTTTTGGAAGTTTTACGTGATTACGTCTATTTCCCAGACCCCTCGAAAGAAGATGATACGACAGAGATAGTTTGTCGCTATCCACAATTCTTTGCCACAAGAAAGCTGAGAGACCATATACTGGCACACCTTCGTAGTGTGGGAGGAGATGGTAAGGGTGGTACCTATTTTGGTGCCACGGGTTGTGGAAAGACCTATACTATGCTATTCCTGGCACGCCAATTAGCACTTCGCTGCAAAACACAATTGGGTAGTCCTACAATCCTGATTATTGTTGATCGTGAGGATTTGGAAACCCAAAGTGGCAAGCTGTTTGGACGTTCAAAGCGATTCCTTGAAGATGAAGCCGTTAAGGTTTTTGAGAGCCGCCAAGAGTTGGCTACAGAGATGATATTGCGTAAGTCTGGAGGTGTGTATATCACTACCATACAGAAGTTTGCAGAGTCAACAGGACTATTGACAGAACGCAGTAATGTTATATGTATGAGCGATGAAGCTCATAGAACACAGAACAATCTTGGCACACACTTGGTTATCAATGATGGCACAAAGAACAAGAATAGCGAGGCGCTTGTCAATGACGAGAAGATAGGTGCTAAGGTGACTTATGGCTTTGCAAAGTATCTTCGTGATGCGCTGCCAAACGCTACTTATGTAGGATTTACAGGTACACCTATTGACGAAACTGTTCATGTGTTTGGTCAGGTGGTCGACCAATACACCATGCAAGAGTCAGAAGCTGATGGCATTACTGTTCCTATCAAGTATGACCCACGCTTGGCTCGTGTATTTATGAATAAGGAACAGGCAGAGAAGGTGGAAGCCTACTACCGTATGTGTGCTGACGAAGGCGCTACTCCAGAAGATATTGCCAAGAGTAAGACAGCTATGGCAAGCATGCAGACGATCATAGGTGATGATGACGTACTGGAGCGTGTGGCTAAGGATATCATCGCAGACTACATCAAGCGTACAGAAGGTATAGATCGTCTGCAGAAGGCTATGATTACCTGTATAGATCGCCCTACTGCATTCAAACTCTATAAGAAGATGCGTGATCAGATGCCTGTCTGGTTTGAGAAGAAGAAGGCTCTCAATGAGTTGACACTGACTGCGGATGAGAAGGAAAAGCTGAACGATGTGGCATTTGTAAACATGGTAATGACCACAGATAAGGATGATGAGAAGGAACTCTATCAGCTTTTAGGTGGTGGGGCCAGCAAGGAACATCGTAAGTTCTTAGATACAGAATTCAAGTCTGAGAAGTCAAACTTCCGCATTGCCATTGTGGTGGATATGTGGGTGACCGGTTTTGATGTGCCCAGCCTCACGCTGCTCTATAATGACAAACCTCTCTCGAAGCATACGCTGATACAAACAATATCCCGCGTGAATCGTAAGTTCAAGGATAAGGAATATGGCTTTGTCATCGACTATATCGGAATCCGTGAGGAGATGAAGAAGGCCATGAAGAAATATGGTAGTGAGGCAACACCTGGCGAAGATCTGGAAGTGGCTCATAACATTTTGAAGAACGAATTGAAGCTTGTGCAGGAGATGCTGACAAAATTGGACTTCATGCCTTTCTTTGGTGATGACGACTTAATCCGTCTACAGTTCTTGCAGGAGGCTGCAGAATACATCTTGGCTAATAGCGTTGAGAAGAAGGGCGAAATATCGTTCTTGAAGCGGTTCAAGGAGCATATTAAGCGTCTTCGTTCTGCTTTCAACATCTGTAGTCCTGCAGGTGTGCTCTCTGAAAAGGAGGTGATGTGGAGTCAGTGCATGATGGGCATCTGTTCTTATGTCATGAAGATGACTGCTACAGAGCATGATGTGGAGAGCATGAATAAGAACGTGGAGAAGATGGTGAGGGAAGCTGTTTTGGCCAGTGGTGTAGAGAAACTGTTTAATGATGGAGATGAAGAAAACATCTTTGGAGATCCTTTCCTGCAAGAGATAGAAGAAGTGAAGATGCCTTACACCAAGTTCCAACTGCTTTGTCAATTAGTAGCAAAAGCTATTAGGGCCTATAAAAAGACTAACAAGATACAGGCAGAGAAGTTCGAGGCAATGCTTGAAAAGGTCATCGATGATTATAATACCCGCGACAATCTTACCTTTACCAATGAGGTAGCCCAGGGAGTTGTTGATGGAGTTGTGAATATCGTTGACGATAAGATAAGCACTCTGACGGGGAGACTGGCAAAGATCCTTGAAGACCTGAAGGTCGATAGTGAGAAATTCAAGGAGCTGGGTATTACCTTTGAGGAAAAGGCTTTCTTTGACGTTCTGACTGAAGTTAGGGATACTCATAAGTTTGAATATCCTGATGACCGTTGCATTGAGTTGGCTAAGAAGATCAAGTTATTGATTGACGATACCGCTGTTTATGCAGATTGGCTGAATAATACCAACCTGAGGAACAAACTGGCATCGCGTCTCACAATGCTTATCTTTAAGGAAGGCTATCCACCAGAATGGGATGAAGAGGTGTTCAAGAAGGTGTTAATCCAGGTGGAGAACTACAAGAAGAACGGTTCCTCTATAAAACCATTTAAACATGAGGATAGTCAGGATGCAGTTGATAATGATGCAAGAGAAATACCTCTTTATTATAGTAAGGTTGCAGAGGAGCTGCTCCCGCCTGATCCGGATTAATGTTATGGGTAGTATCTACAATGAAGCCGTCGACATTTACATGCCGGCGGCTTTCGTGTACACAGGGTGCCAGGAACGTTGTGTATGAATAACACTAATATTTGATCGTTTTGTCCCAAAATAGCGATTTGTCCACCAAATAAATCGTTTTGTCCACTTGATTTATGTCAATAAAGTGTAATTTTGCAGGCATTATCTCAAACTAACTTCTTTTATAATTTTTAACAATTAATGAAAAAGATTTTTATTTTATTCTTGTTGGCATTGCTACCGATAGGTATGGCAGCTTACACGTTGGGCCGCGTCAGTGTCCATGATCCGAGCATCGTCTGGGATCAAAATTCGAGCTCTTATTACATCTTTGGCTCGCATCGAGGTGCGGCCAAAACAACCGACTTGATGAATTGGACAGCATTTACTGCGCCTTGGGGGACAACTTCAAGTAATAATGCTGCCAATACTGAGGCTTTCACAACCAGTCAGGTAACCTCTGTTACCATAGGAAGGGAGAGTAAGAATTTTGGGCCTTTCAATGCCTATGCTTATTCTGCTGCTATTGCCACCAGCAGTATAGACGGAAACTCATGGGGAAGCATTGATGGAAATATGTGGGCACCTGATGTTATCTGGAACCCTAACATGAGCAAGTGGTGCATGTATCTCAGTCTCAACGGTATTCAGTGGAATTCCAGCGTGATCCTTCTAACTGCCGACAACATTGAGGGTCCATATACTTATCAAGGCCCAATCGTGTTTTCTGGCTTCAATGTAACAGACAACGAGGCGACATCGTATAAGAAAACAGACCTTGAATTGGTGCTCGGCGAGCAGACCAGTCTGCCTGATCGATATAATAAAGGTAATAGTTGGGGAACGTATTGGCCCCATTGTATTGATCCCTGCGTGTTCTTTGATGCGGACAATAATCTCTGGCTCACCTATGGTTCATGGAGTGGAGGAATCTATATTCTGCGTCTTAACAAAAATACGGGTCTGCGCGACTATGATTACACTTACAAACTGAGCTATTCTGATAATAGTAAAGAAGAAACCGTGCTCAGTGACCCCTATTTCGGCAAGAAGATTGCTGGCGGTTGCTATGTATCGGGTGAAGCTTCTTACATAGAGCGTATCGGAAACTACTATTACCTTTTCATGTCTTATGGCTTCTACGACTCAGTTGGTGGTTATCAGATGCGCGTTTTCCGTTCTTCTAACCCCGATGGTCCATATACCGATCCTCAGAATGGTGAGGGCGCTGCCATCTTCTCATCATACCGAATGAACTACGGTTCTACGGCCAATACATCGCGCGGTGAATATATCTTCGGGGCTTACGGAGACTGGGGTAACGTAGCGAAGGGAGCCACGTCTGAGCGTTCTCAGGGGCACAACTCCATTATTGCTGCAGATGACGGACGTACCTATCTTGTTTATCACACCAAGTTCCAAAACTGGGGAGAATCCCATCAGGTGCGTGTACATCAGGTATTCCAGAACGAGGATGGCTGGCTCGTGGCTGCGCCTTTTGAATATACTGGCGAAACGGTCACCAGTGCTGATATTGCTTCTACCCGGCAAATTGCCACAGACGATATCCCTGGTCTCTACAAGCTTTTGGTACATAGAGATAAACTCAACCACACCATCAAAGAGATGGTGACACCTGTAGAAATTGAACTCAAGAGTGACAAAACCATCACTGGTGAATATACTGGCTCATGGGCATTGCCTGAAGGAACAAATTCTTATATCAATATTACATTGGGCTCAACTACCTACAAAGGCGTAATAATAGAGCAGACCATGGAGCCAGGCAACGACAAAGTGATTGCCTTTACCGCTATGTCGAGCAGTAATGGCATCAACATTTGGGGACACAAGTACACACCTGTAGTTGATGAGCCTATTACCAGCGGCTACAACATCACGACTGGCTTGCAAGCCTACTATAACTTCGATGCTTCCCCCATCGCCAACTCTGAAAATAATGAGCAAGTAGCCACGCTGCAGCAAGAAGGAACCAATACCGTTCCTGTGCTTCAGACTGATGCAGAACGCACCGGCAAGGTTCTCCATACCATGTTTGGAGCAGGCGGGAACACCAGCAATGCAAAGTTTGTAAACCCGCTCTACAATCAGAAACTCGATGACGGTGCAACCTTAGCATTCTGGGTTAACCCCATTGAAGTCAATTTTTGGGATGCACTATTCGGATTCCAAAACTCTGAAGGAGGCCGTCTCTATATGACGGGCAATAACTATGTAGGCTATAATAGTGGCGGCTGGATAGACCTGAATCACCCCAATAGTGTGACTACTGGCGACATCACCTTTGGACATTGGAATTTCGTAACAGTCACATTCTCTCGTACAGAGGGACCCAAAGTCTATGTGGATGGTGTACATAAGCCATTCCAGACAAATGGCAATGGTGATGCCAATCTGGATTATAATGATATGATGGTTAACTTTATCCAGAGCTGTCCAAACTTCTACTTCGGCTACGGCTCATGGTGGGGTTCTGCAAATGCGCTGTTCGACGAACTGCTGTTCTATAATCGTGTGCTGACAGAAACTGATATCAAGGCTCTCTATCAGAAAGAGACCGAAGATGGTAAGTTCAAGGAAGTTGCAGTAGATCCAAACTATATTCCAGAACCTGTCTATTTCAATGACTTCTCTTCCACCGCAGGACTGACTCAAGTTGGAAGTGGTGAGTTTATCGAAGACGCAGATTCACGTTTCGGAAAGATCTATCATAATAATCCTGCCAACAACAAGGATGCTCGTACAAACTACCTGAAACTACCTGCCGATGTTTTGAAACATTCCAGATTCACTAAAGAAATGACCATTGGCTTCTGGGTAAATGTGAAATCAGCCAAAGGTGAGAACTACTTCCACAGTCCAGTTTTCAGTGCTTACGCAAGCAGCACACCAGGAATAGCAAATGGCTCTCCAATGTTCAGGTGCAGCGCTAAGGGTGTGATGCAGTTGAATAACGGTGATGGGAAATGGACAGACTTTACAAATGAAGAGAATGACAAAGGGACTAACATAGAGTCAACGGTTTGGCTTGATGATGCATTGTGGCACTATTACACCGTAACGCTTACATCTAACACAGGAACAATCTATGTGGATGGTACTGCAGTGAATTCTTGGACACCAACAGATGGCATCATCCCAGCCTTCTTTATTACTGCCGCTACCGATGGCTATCCTGTAGTATGCCTTGGTGGCAACCAGTCCTGGGATTGGAATGATTTTGATGCAGGCTTCGGGTATGATGACATCGCTATTTACAACGTAGCCCTTACACCTGAGCAGATATCAAAGATTATCTCAACAAAGAAAACCGTAGAGCCTGTTAGTGTACCTACACCTGTATATTTCAATGATTTCTCTTCGGCAACGGGAGTAGAAATCGTGGGCAATGGTGCGTTCGAAGAGGATGCTGATTCACACTTCGGACAGGTGTTCCATAATGACACAGAAAATACAAGCGCAGTGCGCACCAACTATCTGAAACTGCCTACTGACATTTTGTCGCACTCAGCAACCAGTAAGGAAATGACCATTGGCTTCTGGGTTAATAAAAAGAGTGAAAATGATTATTTCTTTACTCCACTCTTTGCAGCCTATGGCGCAGCTCCGAACGCAGGAGTTAACACCTGGCCTATGTTTGTATGCGAAACCCGTGGCTTAATACAGTTGAACTGTGCAGGATACTGTGACTTTGGCATAAATGATTCCTCACCAGGTACAACTTACAACGACGGAACACCATACGTAACTACTACATGGTTAGACGATGGCAATTGGCACTACTATACTGTCACTCTAACATCCACAAAGGCCAAGGTTTATGTTGACGGTGAATTGAAAAATGGCTGGACTGTTGATGGTACTAGTGATGGTCAGGTTATATCAGGTCTCTTTACTGGTGGCTCCAATCTTACATACGTCACTCTTGGCGGTAATCAGGCATGGAATTGGAAAGATCCTGATCCAGCATTCGCTTTTGATGACTTTGCAGTATATGACAAGGCTCTTACTGCTGAACAGATAGCGCAGATTATCTCTGACAAGAACTCCGGAGTGACTCCTGTACTGACATATGGCTATACTGTCAATGCCAGTTACGGCGGCAAGACCAAAGCGCTTGCTGCAGGCACAGGCGAAAATGGCGCAAGCATCACTGTGGCTTATCCGCGCTATATTCTCGACGGCACTACGCTCTATGAGGCAGCTGCCACCAGCAGCAAGTATAGCAAGACATTCACACTCTCATCTTTGGGCCAGGAGGAGACCATTACCTACAACGTTTCTACCACACAGAATGTATATTACTATGCAGAGGCAGAGAACGTACTGAGCGGGGCTACATCAGACCTTACCGCAGCTTCAAACGGCAAACTGGGAGGACGCCAGAAGAACAGCTCACTATATACCAGCCTTGTCACTCTGCCTGCTGGTACATGGCAGATTGCAACATCTGTATATGTTGGTAATAGTGGAAATCACACTGTCAACTTCAAGGTGGACGATGAGGTGAAATGGACTTTCACAAGAGACGCAAACTCTGGCTGGTATACTGCTACTTCAGAACAGATTGTACTTCCCAGTGCTGCTGTGGTATCTGTAGCCGTTGACGGCGGTGGTAAAACCGGTATCGACTGGATATACATCAAGAGCGCTAAAGACATTCAGGTTGTGGGAGCAACAGACTACACAACAGGATATAGAAGCGTGCAATCGTCCAACTACAACATGAAGAAGGGCGATAAGAAAGTCATTAACTTCCGTAACTTTGGCAAATATCCTGGTGAAAACTGGAACAACTGGGTAATGGTAGTTAAAGAAGGTGAGATAGAAAAATCTATAACACGTGCAGACTTCTATGACGTCATCAGCGCTAAGAATTTGGACGCAAAGATGTCAACCGATGGCGGCAACAATAAGGTTGACGTTGACTGGAACAAATTCAAAGAAGACATGGCAGATGCTCTTGTAGAGGCTACCGTTACCTATGGTGTAGATGGCAATCTGGCAATCAATGCTGTTGCTACTGGTGCAGCGAATGGCTATAAATACTATGTAGATAACGTCGGCCACATCACGGGAACTGGCGACCTGACCATCAATCTGTCGGTCGACCACTCCTGGCTCGAAATCATTTCTGTTGAGCAGACCGCAGTCGGCGTTACCACCACTGCTGCCGGTATGGGCTTTGCTACGCTCTATACAGACCTTGGACTCGACTTCTCGGGTACAACAGGACTTACAGCCTATACTGCAACTCTTGACGGTGAGACCGTAACTCTGACCCAAGTCAATGATATCCAGGCTGGAACGGGCGTGGTGCTGAAGAGCGAAGATGGAAGCCAGAACATCACTTACAGTCTGCCAGTCATCAACAGCTCTTCAACCGTAAAGGGTGATTTGCAGGGTAACGCTACAGAATCTACGGCCTATGATGCTTTCGATGGTTATACGCTCTATATGCTAGCCATTAACCAAAGCAATGAAGCCCAGTTCACAAAGGTTACTGACGGTTCTATAGCAGCAGGCAAGGCTTATCTGAAAGTACCCACCAGTGCCCTTACGCGTGCTTTCATTGTTTCATTCGGCGATGACGCTACAGGCATCCGTGCCATAGAGAGTGCCGAGAACGGCGATAGACAGATCTACACCCTCTCAGGTCAGCGCGTGACGAAGCCTGGAAAGGGTCTCTACATCGTTAATGGTAAGAAAGTGATCATCAAATAAACAAATAGGAGGAAACGTAAAATGAAAAAAAAATATCAAAGCCCAAAAATGAAAGTGGTCAACATTCAGAGTTCAAAACTTCTGGTTGGAAGCCTCCGTGGATTCAATAATAAAATGAGTACTAGCGGTATGGATGGTATCAATGCATTGAGCCGTGGCGGCTCTTTGGATGAAGAAGATGTAGAAGATCTAGAAAGAATGACAGCATACTGATGAAGAGGCTCCCTATCTTGGAGGGCACTGAGATTGCATATAACCGTTAGATGCGGTTTTGTGTACACAGGGTGCCAGGAACGTTGTGTACATGAAAGAATGGGTGTAAAAGATGCAGGGCCTCAATGGTCCTGCATCTTCACTAAATGGGCACATCGTAAAAGATGGCATTCATCTTATTTCTTAATTCAAGGCTACAATGTAAGAGTGCATGATGACGACGAAGAAATCATTTCGTTTTCTAGACATAATAATATAATAGGTGTGGAGGGCAGATTGGCTTCCGAATCTATAATATACTATAAAGATGTTGGATTATTTTTTAATCGTTTCAGAAATACACATCTTTTAAGAATGTTCTTTCCGAAATTGCCTTTTTCTCATTTAACTTTGCAGCCGAATCCCACAAATTGGGGTTCAAAAATAAATTAATCAACAAACAATTAACAAAAAGAATTATGATGGAACAGAACGAAAGCGGACTGCCAGGCAGTCAAATGGGCTTCGAGGAGGTCGTACATCTGCTCGAAGCCTTTAAAGAGATGGCAACAACAGTATTAACGGAACTTATCCGCAAACCAGCAGTGAACAAAACCTATAACTATCATGAGTATCATGCTCCTGTGTATCATTACAACGGCATTGCTGATAACAATGAAAGCGCAAAGCCGAAGATCACCCTGACCAAGGAGATGCTCTATCAGATAGTTCCAAGGATACAGCATTTTTTTAGGGGTAGCAGTTCGTATGCCGTTTTGTTCTGCGTGGGCAGGGACGAGTTTAACTATCCTGACAACATGAGCCAGTTTGAGAGGGAGATGGGTGACTGCCCGGAACCAGAGCAGCTGGACTATCTTTGCCCTGCTGGAACGCTTGCCAGCGCCTTCTATCATAACAGCTACCTGAAACTGCCTGTGAGGACGTGGAAGGATAACGGCGTGAAGGACAAGGTGCTGATACTGGCAGACCAGTTCAGAACGGCCGTCAAAGAGATGAATTCGAAGAATGAACCTGATACGGAAATATAGAGTTTCAGAAAAAGTTTCATAACTTTCATTTTTAGTTTCATAATCGCCTGCAGTTTTTGTGGGCGATTTTTTTTGTGCCTAATTTTGCCAGCGGAATCAGTCAGGAACGGGTCTCAATCAACACCCAGACCACTGATAAAACAAGTAATGTATAACAATTAAAAAATTAAAGTTATGGCAAAGAAAGTATTTTTGTATGATTCGTATGGGTATGATTTTTATGCCTGTGAGTTTGATGGTCTTGACGCAGAGGGCAAGCCGCGTTTGACCATCATGACACCTGGCTGTCCTGTTGAGAACTTCTTGGAAAGTTCCGACATTATGAATGATCCAAGAGGTTATTATCTTCTCTGTGAAGAAGGTAAGACTGCAGATTCTGAACAGGTGGTTGAGATGCTGATGCAGATATTCATGAATGGTAATCACCCCTATGAAAGGATGATTCAGCGAATGGAGATGATGCGGAAGTGGGGCATCAGCTACGGTTGTGAACTGCAGAGATTGACGGTCATGATATCAGAATGTAAGAACGAGGAGACGCAGCGCATTTCATATCTTTTGGACTTGAAAGTTGGTGGCAGATTTGCTGAGAATACCAATGAGTTCAAAGACGTCAAGGACATTATCGCCAAGCTGAGTGGGTTCTTCTTCTATATCCAGAATCATGTTCACATTCCCCTCTGGAAGTGCCTGGAGGTAAGTGAAAGCGTGAAGAAGCAGGTGATGCGTCATACAACGCACATGTTTGACGAAATAGAGACCATTTGATAAAATAAAAACGATTAGATTATGAATACAGTTAATGATGAAGTGAGCAATGTGCTGCATTGCCTGGCTCCCTGGATTGAGAAGACTGACGGTGAGGAATCCATCGGATCTTGGGAAACCACTCTGGCCACAAAGATGATGGTGAAGCTGTTGGAACTCTGGTTGACGCAGGATAGTCGAGAGAAAGTTGAGAAGATGCTTGAATACTATCACCCTCTGGATCGCGCCGCCATGGCGTATGCGCTGGTGGTGTATGTGATGACAGGCACGAAGATGACCTTCAAGAGTGCTGTGGCAAACCAACACTATAAGATTATCTGTAAAATGTTGAAGGAGAATATGCCTGAACTGATGTTTGCGGGTCATATGAAATATATGATTCACAGGTATGGGAAGAAAAAGGAAACGAATGGCCATAATTAATCATAATTGACCATAATACTATTACGGACAATTACGAGATATTACGGAAATTAGTTTCAAAGAAAAAGACATAACCGAGTCGGAGGATGAGCGAGGAAACGTGTCCGGACAAATGAGCTCAACTAAAACCCCGCTTTCCGATGCTCATTAATTCAAACAGAGTTATGAAAGTAAAGAAGTATATTGAGATTCCGGAAGAGATTCTGGTCGCCCTCGCAGAGGGCAAGTATGTGGAGGGGTCGCTCCACCGCGACAAGGACACCTGCCGCATTGTGTTCAACGTGTACAACCGCAAGCCTCGCGATCGCCATGAACGTGTGGTCTGTCAGTTGGAGAACGGTTGGCTGAGGGAGTCGCCCAAGCGTTACAAGTTCTATAACAGCGTCAGGAAAGACCTTGGCCGCCGCATGGTGGACGTGGTGATGCATCGCGAACTGAACACCGCCATGCAGGCGCTGGAGATAGAGGAGATCTTAGACAGGGTGTAGTTAAAGGAAATGAATTACTCAAATAAGCTATAGTTATAAGGAAACGAATTACCATAATAACCCATAATTTCCATAATATTAATTATTCAAATTAGTGGACAAAATTATGGTCAATTAGGGTGATTCGTTTCAAAACAAACATAGTCAATTAGGGTGATTCGTTTCAAAAAAGAAAACTAAAAACGAAATTAGTATGCAAGGATTCTGTTATCAGGAAAACACTCACTTCTCTCAGGCTGTCACGTGCAGCCGAGAGAAGTTCTGGGAGAGCGTGAGAAGCACGTCTACTGCCTGGAAGATTGATAGCCGAAGGGAGATCCTGGAGGCTGTGGAGCGACATGATTCTGAGGTCATCAACAAATGGCTGAAGAATGAGGACTATGGGAAGTTTCTGGCTAAGAAGCGTAACTTGAAAAAGGATTCGGCTCGCCAGAAGTTCTTTGAAAAGAGCGATGAAGAGCGTCTGCTGGCCTTTGCTCAGGAGTTGAAGGACAACTTGACGGCGTTTATGTTCAGCTGCTATGAGTTTGATGCAACGCCTACGGCCAATGGCAATCCTTTTTGTCATCGCAGGTTGGCTGACTGTCATCTGAATGGTTTGGTGATGCTGGACATTGACCATGTGGATAATCCGTTGGAGGTGTTTGAGGCCTTGAAAGCCAATCAGGAACTGATGGCTCGCACAGCACTTGTCCATATCACTTCCTCGAAGAAGGGTATTCGCATCGTGTTCACAGCGAACATCAAGGATGGCAATTTGGCAGATAACCAGATCGTCTTTGCGCAGGCATTGGGCTACAAGGCTGACCAGAGCTGTATTGATGCCACCAGAAACTCTTTTGCTCCTAAGGAGGAGGATATACTTTACATTAACGAGGATTTACTATTCAATTATTATGATGAAGGATTTGACAAGCGGTTTACGGATGAGTACCGTCAAAAGAAAACTCAGCCGATTCATTTTCAATTTGATGCTGGCGATGTTCCTGCTGTTGTACGTCATCCTCAGGGTACTGTTCTGGCCGCTCAGGCTGCTGTACAAGGGTCTGGCGATGTCAGCGGAGTGGATGGTTCGCGAGTGGAGGGTTTAAAATGGCGTGGCTATGATGTACAGTCTATTATTGATGCCAGGTATGCTGACAAGCTGCCCTGTGCAGCAGACAGCAACCGTCACAACGAGAGTCTTAAGCTGGCCACAGACTTGCTCCTCATGCTCGACGGCGATAAGGCCGCAGTGCAGCACATCGTGGAGGCGCAGCCGTGGGTCAAGGAGATCATCGACGAGAGGGATGAGAATGTGGGGCAGACAGTTTCTTCAGCCGCTGACTGCGTGGCGCAGAAAGAGAAGAAGTATGCCAGTTCTTTGCCTTCAAAGGCGATGCTCGAGGCGATCCAGAAGGCCACAGGCAAGTCGTATCAGGAGATTACGAAGGCGCAAACGCAGACGGCGGTAGTGGTTGGCGACGAAGACATCAACCGCTGGCTCTGGGACTGGGGCGCACAGATTGAGGATTTGAGCAAGGATTTCCCGCTGTTGAAAGACATTACGAAGGGGCTGAAAAAGAACCAATATGCTGCGGCGATGTTCGTTGGCGGAGGTTTGCTGATGACGCTCATGACGCGCTGCACCTATCGCTTCTATCATCGTCCAGAGGAACTGCGCAGGCTCAATAACTCGACCTTGATCATTGGCGACCCTGCATCAGGAAAGTCGTTCGCGACCAGGCTCTTTAAGTTGCTCGCTGCGCCTATCGTCGCTGCTGACAAGGTGGGCAAGGATGCCATCAATGCCTATCGTGAGCAGATGCGCACCAAGGGTGCCAATAAGGAGAAGCCCAAGAAGCCAAAGGTCATCGTTCGCGTGCATCCGGCTCGAACTTCTAATGCGCAGTTTATTCAGGATATGGTGAACAGTGTGGAGGAAATCGACGGCCAACTGATGCAGCTGCACCAGCTGACGTTTGATACTGAGTTGGATAACACGGTGACTGTCCAAAAGGGTGGGTCTTGGATTGACAAGCAATCACTGGAATTGAAAGCGTTCCACAACGAAGAGGATGGTCAGGCGTATTCGAATAATGACAGCATCCTTCAGGACTTCTATGTGACGTGGAACTTCATCTACACAGGCACGCCTATCGCATTGAAGAAGAAGGTGAACGAGCAGAACTTTGGAAGCGGTTTGGCAACTCGCCTCACTTGTATTCCTCTGCCTGCCACCAACTTTGAGATGATGAGTCGCGAGCAGAACGTGGACTTCGAGAGTGACGAGCGCTTGAAGAATTGGGCAGAGAAACTTGACAGGATGAAGGGTGAGTTGACCGTTCAGAAGATTGTCGACGAACTCTACGACTGGACGGCACGCCGCATGGAGGATGCCAAGGAGAACGACTCTAAGGCTGACGAAATGCTCTTGAAGCGCTGTGCCTATCATGGTCTGAACTTCGCTGCGCCCTTCATCGTGATGCGTCATTGGGACTGCATGAAGCAGGACGGCAACTACTGGTGTGGTGAGTTCGAGACGGACGAGGTGGACTGGAAACTCGCAGAGTTGATTGTGAACATCCAGTACGCCTGCCAGCGCCACTACTTTGGGGCTTTGGCAGAGGCTTATTTCGACAATAAGTTGAAGGATGCCAGCGTCAATGTGCAGCGTCGTTCAAAGACCTATGAGGCCTTTGCTCGACTGCCTGAGACCTTCACCAGTGAGGACGTGATGCGCTGCTTTGGACTGACGAGCGACGGAGCCGTGCGCAGTAAGACTCGTCGTCTGCTGAGCGACCATCTGATAGAGAAAGTGAGTGATGGCAGGGGTACGACCACAGGTCTTTCGACCTTCCGCAAGACAGGTGTACAGATGCTGTAAACGTGCCAACGTGCCATCGTGCCATTTAGATAATTGACAATTGATAATTGATAATTGATATTTATGACAGAAGTAACAATCAATAAGCAAGCACGACTCTCCCAGCACTTGGCTTCGCCGAGTGTGGCTACGCTCGGCAATTCAAACAAGCTTGATTGCTCTCGCTTATCGCCACACTTTACCCTCGCTGAAATGTGCAAGACAAGTGCGAAGACAGCTGATGGGAATATCCCTTCGCACGTACATATTGAGAATTTGAAGCGCCTCTGCAGCTGGTTGGAGGAACTGAGAGAGCGATATAATCTGCGGTATGTTCTCCCCCTGAGTAGGGGGAGCCAGAGGGGGTCTGATCCACCTCACTGTTCCCCTGCTCAGACCACCCCTAACCCCTCCTACTCAGGAGGGGAAGCCTCCGGCAGGGGGTCTGAAGACCCCATCATCATCAACTCTGGCTATCGCTCAGAGGCAGTGAACAAGGCCGTGGGCGGCGTGAAAGGCTCGAACCATCTGACAGGTTGCGCTGCCGACATCCGCGTGGCAGGTATCGAGCAACTGATACGATACGCCACCATCCTGCTCGACATCAGCGATGAGTCTCAGGAGGACTTCGACGAACTGTTGCTTGAACGAAATAAGAGTGGCGCCATCTGGCTACACTTCGCCGTCCGTCCCAAGAATAATCGAAGGAAGACGATGTTCTTGCAGAAGTAAAATTATCCCCGTTGCTCAGCGCAGCGGGGATTTTTGCTCACTTATTCGTAACTTTGCAACAATCCTATGCCTCTTTCATTAATGACATTTTACCTATTTATTACCGATACAGATAGCGCTTGATACTCATCTTTGGCGTCTTTTCAAAAGGCTCGTCGACAAATACCACTTCGTTGATCTTACTGTAGACAGGCAGTGACTTGTTGGCGGTGGTGCGGATGAGTTCTTTGACCTCGGTCAAAGCGGCAGAGCCGAGCGCAGGAATCTCCGAACGCTTGTTCACATCCAGGTCTTCGGGTATCTCTGGATATACCAGCGCCACCAGCCTTCCTTTACGCTCCACGACCAGCGACTCGCTCACGTATGGACAGCCAGACAGCACGGCCTCCAGCTCCTCGGGATAGATGTTCTGGCCGGAGGAGTTGAGGATCATCGACTTGATGCGGCCACGGATGAAGATGTTGTTATCGTCGTCCAACAGGCCTAAGTCGCCTGTGCGGAACCAGCCGTCGTCGGTAAACGCGGCAGCATTGGCTTCGGGATTCTTGTAATAGCCGATGGTCAGGTTGGCGCCACGTACCTGTATCTCTCCTGGGACATTCCTGGGGTCGTCGGAATTGATGCGAAGTTCGTGGACGGGCTTGCCGCAGGAACCTGGCACGAACTCCGTACACCATTCAAACCCCAGCAACGGGCAGGCTTCCGTCATGCCATAGCCCACGGTATAAGGCAGGCGTATCTTAGTGAAACAGTCCTCTGCCTCGGGCTTCAGGGCTGCACCGCCCATGATGAAGCCGCGCACCTGACCGCCAAAGGCTGTCATCACCTTCTTGCGGACGATCTTGTAGATTGCCTTGCGAGCCTGGGGGATGGCCGTCAGCCATTTCACCTTGTCGAGGGCGGGCTTGATGGAATTGGCATAAATCTTCTCCATCACCAGCGGCACCGTGACCACCATATAGGGCTTTACTTCCTGCATGGCTTTCAGCAGCGTCGAGGGCGAGGGCGTCTTGCCCAGGAACCAGACCGTCACGCCGTCGACATTGGGATGGATGAACTCGATGGCCAGTCCGTACATGTGGGCCATGGGGAGCATGGAGACGACGGTCTCACCAGGTTCATTGGGGAAATGGCTGTTGCTGAACGCATCGGTATCTGAAATGGCACCGTAAGTGAGCATGACGCCCTTGGGGTTGCCGGTCGTTCCAGAGGTGTAGTTGATGATGGCCAGCTTGTCCATATTGTCCGACGGATAGGAGATTTGTTCCTTCGTCAGACCTGTGGGATGTTTCTGAGCGAAAGCCTTCTCGCGGTTCTCCCAGGCCTCGGCCACCTTCTCGTCGCGATGCCAGAGCATCGAGCGGTCCTTCACGTTGATGGCAGCCCGGAGGTTGGACATCTGTCCGGGATTGAGCTTTTCCCAGATCTCCTTGTCTGTGAACAGCAGTACGCTGTCGGAGTGGTGCGTGAAGGTAGAGATGCTGTTGGGGTGGAAATCAGCCAGGAGGGGCACCGCCACACATTCGTTGACATTGACGTCCCAGAACGTCATGGCCCAGCGGGCACAGTTCCGCGCACAGATGGCGATCTTGCTGCGCTTGGTAATACCAGCCCCAGCGAGGAAAAGCCGAAACTGTTCGATGCTTGTTGCCACATCGGCATACGTAAACGCATCACCCTCGAAGTCGCAGAGCGCTTTCTGATCCCATTGTTGGCGGACGGTTTCCTCCAACGTCTTCAGATAGTGTTTTACCCTTAATTGTTCCTTTGCCATACTCCGGGCAGTCTTACGAATTCCTTATTTTCCTAATGCGGAGAGCTTCTTCTTGATCTTGTCGACGTAGGCATCGATGGTGGCGACGGCGACTATGTTCACGATATCGCGGACGTTGGAGCCGAAGTCGATGAAGTGGATGGGCTTGTTCAGACCCATCTGTATCGGGCCGATGATCTCAGCGTCGGAGCCGAGCATCTGGAGCAACTTGTAGGAGGAGCGGGCGGAGGTGAGGTTGGGGAATACCAGCGTGTTCACCTTCTTGCCCTTCACCTTCGTGAACGGATACTGCTCGTCGCGCAGCTCGTCGTCGAGGGCGAATCCCAGCTGCATCTCTCCGTCGATGGGCAGTTCGGGGTAGAGTTCCTGCATCTGCTCCACGGCATGCTTCACTTTCTTCGCACCGTCGCTGGTGCTGGAGCCGAAGTTGGAGTGGGAGACCATCGCAATGACGGGCTTCTCGTTGAAGAAGCGTACGGCGGTGGCAGCGAGCTTGGCGATATCGACGAGGGTGTCGGTATCGGGGTTCTCGTTCACCAGGGTGTCGGCGATGTAATAGGTGCCCTTGGGCGAGTTGATGATGTGCATGGCGCCGAAGTGCTGGTACTCGGGACGGATGCCGATGACCTCCTTGACAACCTTCACGGTGTTGGAGTATTTCGTATAGAGACCTGTGATGTAGGCGTCGGCCTCTCCCGTCTCGACCATCATCATGCCGAAGTAGTTGCGCTCGAACATCTTGTCGTTGGCCTCCTGGAAGGTGTAGCCGTCGCGCTGGCGCTTCTCGGTGAGGATGCGTGCGTAACGCTCACGGCGCTCCTGCTCGGAGGGGTGGCGCAGGTTGACGATCTCGATGCCCTCGATGTTCAGGTCGAGCTTCTGGGCGAGCTTGGCGATGTACTCGTCGTTGCCCAGCAGGATGGGGTAGCAGATGCCTTCGGCCTTGGCCTGTACGGCAGCCTTGAGCATCGTGGGATGGACGGCCTCGGCAAATACCACGCGCTGGGGATGGGCAGCGGCGGTGGAGTAGAGCTTCTGCGTGAGCTTCGTCTCCTGGCCGAGCAAAACGGAGAGGGAGTCTTTGTATTCGTCCCAGTTGGTGATCTCCTTGCGTGCGACACCGCTCTCGATGGCAGCCTTGGCGACGGCTGAGGACACCTCTGTGATGAGTCGCGGATCGACAGGCTTCGGGATGAAGTAGTCACGGCCGAAGGTGAGGTTGTTCACCTTGTAGACGTCGTTCACCACGTCGGGAACGGGCTGCTTGGCGAGGTCGGCGATGGCGTTTACGGCGGCCAGCTTCATCTCTTCGTTGATGGCGGTGGCGTGGACGTCGAGGGCTCCGCGGAAGATATAGGGGAAGCCGATGACGTTGTTGATCTGGTTGGGATAGTCTGTACGGCCCGTGGACATCAGCACGTCTGGACGGGCATCCATGGCATCCTCGTAAGAGATCTCAGGCACGGGATTGGCGAGGGCGAAGATGACGGGATCCTTGGCCATCGTCTTCACCATCTCCTTCGAGAGCACATTGCCTTTGGAGAGACCGACAAACACGTCGGCATCACGGACGGCCTCCTCGAGGGTGTAGATGTCTGTGCGGCTGGTGGCGAAGAACTTCTTCTGTTCGTTCAGGTCGGTACGGCTGGTGGAGATGACGCCCTTGGAGTCGAGCATGACGATGTTCTCCTTCTGGGCGCCGATGGCCATGTAGAGCTTGGTGCAGCTGATGGCAGCGGCTCCGGCACCGTTGACGACGATCTTCACCTTCGTGATGTCCTTGCCGATGACCTCCATGGCGTTCTTCAGTCCGGCGGCAGAGATGATGGCGGTGCCGTGCTGGTCGTCGTGCATCACGGGGATGTCGAGGGTACGTTTCAGACGATCCTCGATATAGAAGCACTCAGGGGCCTTGATGTCTTCGAGGTTGATGCCGCCGAAGGTGGGGGCGATGCGCTCTACGGCTTCACAGAATTTTTCGGGATCCTTCTCGGCCACCTCGATGTCGAACACGTCGATGCCGCCGTAGATCTTGAACAGCAGACCCTTACCCTCCATGACGGGCTTGCCGCTCATGGCACCGATGTCGCCCAGTCCGAGCACGGCGGTACCGTTGGAGATGACTGCCACAAGGTTGCCCTTGTCAGTGTATTTATAGGCTGCATCTGGATTTTCCTGAATCTCCAGACAAGGGAATGCGACGCCCGGAGAGTAGGCCAGCGAGAGGTCGGTTTGAGTACGGTAAGCCTTCGTGGGCTTCACTTCGATTTTACCAGGGCGGCCGCTCTCATGATATTCAAGAGCAGCCTCTTTCGTGATCTTGACCATAGTTTATGTGTATTATTATCCAAAATTATTCATGTAATCGGCCACAAAGGTAGTGAAAAGTTGAGAATTAAGAGTTAAGAATTAAGAAAAAATAATATGGCGGCAGCAAATTTTTCAATTTTCACTCATCGCTCTTCACTTTTTATCGTATCTTTGCACCGAAATTGTATGAATATGCACGAAACAAAACCCATTTCGGCCTATAAGCAGGGACTTCGGTCAAAGATTCTGGATAAGGCTATCCATGACTTCCGCGAACGCGGCATCCGTTCGGTGAGGATGGATGATGTGGCGACGGAGCTGAAGATCTCCAAGCGTACGCTCTACGAGATTTTCGAGAACAAGGAGCAGTTTCTTTCCGAGGCTGTCCAGAGATATTATGAGAATCGCCGTCAGAACATGGAAGTGCAGATTGAGCATTGCAAGAACGTGATGGAGATCATCATTGTCTTCCTACGAAAGAAGATTGACGAGATCCACAATACGAATCCACAGTTTTATGCCGACCTGCCGCATTACCCGCAGCTGGCAGACTATCTGCAGACGCAGAAGGAGCGCATCCGCAAGGAGTCGTCGGACTTTTTTGAACGTGGCAAGAAAGAGGGGTATTTCCGTGAGGAGATCAACCTGGACCTGGTGACGATCCTTTTTGAGGCGGTGAACAAGTATGTCATTGACAACCGCCTGTATCAGCAGTATACTTTTGAGGAGTTCTTCAAGAATCTGGCCTTCCTCACGCTACGGGGTATCTGTACGGAGAAAGGACAAAAAGCCTTAGATAAGTTGTTATAAATTAGCTTTTTTTTTAAACAACGAATTACACGAATTACACGAATTACACGAATTGGAATCGCTGGCGATTCTTCATAGGCGCAGCAATATTCGTGAAATTCGTGTAATTCGTTGTCTTTAGATAATTATTGGTGCTGGTCGCGGAGCAGGTCGTTGACGGTCTTCACGGGATTGAAGGTGCCAAGGGGCACTTCAACGAAGACGGTGCTCCAGTTGCTCATCGCACCATTCCACAAGCCTGGTAACTCCAAGGCTTTCAGTTCCTTACCGGCTTTCGATTTAGAAGAGATGAAGCCTGTGGTCTTGTCAACGAACTTCGGGAGGTCGAAGGGCTTGCCCTGATAGTCCTTCACGGCGCAGACAAGGTCTACGGGGTTGAAGTGGGTACCCTGGGTGAACATCTTCATGTAGGCCTCGTTGTTCGTGTCGATCTGCGAGCTCTCAAGGATCTGCAGCGAGACGGTGCCATCCTGGTTGTAGGTGAGGAACGGACCACCACCAGGCTCGCCCACATTCTTAACAACACCACAGACGCGCATCGGACGGTTCAGCTTCTCACGCAGGTAGGCGGCATCGGCCTTCTTGCCCTTGGCATCCGTGCAGAGGCACTCGCTGACGAACTTCGCAATCTCTTCGAGCTGTGCATCGGTAGCACCTGCATCGAGGACTTTCAGATACTCGAAGGCCTGCTTCTGGAGTGTGACGAGCACACCAGCGATGACCTGCTTCCACTCGACGGTCTCCGGCTTCAGACGATCGGGCACCACGTTGTCGATGTTCTTGATGAAGATGACATCGGCGTCGATCTCGTTGAGGTTCTCGATGAGGGCTCCGTGACCACCAGGACGGAACAGCAGCGTGCCGTCGTCATTGCGGAACGGGGTGTTGTCGGGATTGGCAGCGACGGTATCTGTCGACGGCTTCTGCTCGGAGAAGGTGATGTCGTACTTGATGCCGTACTTCTGTGCGAAGGAGTCGGCCTTCTCAGCCACCTTGGCCTTGAAGAGCTCCATGTGCTCGTGAGAGACGGTGAAGTGTACGTGGGCCTCGCCGTTGCTGGCGGCATAGAGGGCTCCCTCCACGAGATGTTCCTCCATCGGCGTGCGTGCGCCCTCAGGATACTTGTGGAACAGCAGCAGTCCCTTCGGCAGCTGACCGTAGTTCAGCCCCTCGGCCTTCAGCATGTTGGCAGCGACGGCCTTGTACTTGCCTTCAGCGATAAGAGCCTTGATGCCCTTGCCTTCATTCTTCTGGCAGGCAGCGTCGAGGGCGTCGTAGAAAGCGAACTTCTCGATGGAGTCGAAGTACTTCTTCTCGAAGTCGGTGGTGGGCACATCATAGTCGGCGTCGACGAAGGCGAACATGTTCTTGAACATACGGCTGGCAGCACCAGAGGCAGGCACGAACTTCACGATCTTGTTGCCTGCGGCCTTGTACTGGTTCCAGGTGTCCTC
>JAEEGF010556157.1_pt1 | contig 23645 bp, 17 predicted proteins | sample 9134171 | NCBI WGS metagenome assembly JAEEGF01 (sample SAMN16246542, study PRJNA631951) | gut metagenome | biome: gut microbiome; feature: rumen; material: AP-attached | host: Bos | place: Iran: Karaj | collected 2018-10
GATCTGCAGGCCTGCGTACCCGCATAGTCAAACTCTGCAGCCTGACCTATTACAATGGGTCCTGAACCGATGACCAGAACCTTTTTTACGTCTTTATTCTTTGGCATCAGTTCTCTCCTCCCTTATCTTTTCCTTCGTTCATCATACTTATAAAGCGGTCAAACAGGTAGCTTGAATCCTGGGGTCCGGGGCATGCTTCCGGGTGGAACTGAACCGTGAAGATGTTCTTGCCCACATACTTAAGACCCTCGTTAGTGCCATCGTTTACATTCACAAACGCAGGCTCTGCAACGCTCCTGTCAAGACTTTCGGTATCAACCGCATAGCCGTGGTTCTGCGAGGAGATGTACACTCTTCCGTTCTCAAGATCCTTAACCGGGTGATTGCCTCCTCTGTGGCCGTATTTAAGCTTATAGGTGTCCGCACCTGTAGCCAGCGCCATAAGCTGATGTCCAAGGCAGATGGCAAAGATCGGCACATCTGAGTCATACAGCTTCTTTATCTCTTTAATGATCTCTGTGCATTCCTTGGGATCCCCGGGGCCGTTTGAAAGCATGATGCCATCAGGGTTATCCTCCAGGATCTCCTCAGCAGTCGTATTGCTTGGATAGATCGTAACGTCGCATCCTCTTGCAGCCAGGGATGAAGCAATGTTCTTCTTCGCTCCCACATCCAGAAGCGCAACCTTGTATCCCCATCCATTAAGCTCTTTTACATTGGAGGGCCTCATCTCTCTCTTTGAGAGGTCTCCGCTCTTTGCTGCTGCGTAATTCTCTTTGTTAAAAGAAGCCGATCCTGAAAGCGGTCCGTTCTCAGAAAGCTCCATGGTTCCCATGATGACCTGCTTCTCCTTGCAGGAAACCTTACTTACCACATCCCCCGTAGTATAAGCTTCCAGCTTTGCCTTCACATCCTCGAACCTCAGGTTCTCGTTGGTAGTGATGTATCCGTTCATGGTACCCTTTTCCCTGAGTATCCTCACCAGCTTTCTGGTATCAATACCCTCAATTCCGGGCACTTCATACTTCTCCAAAAACTCCTGTATCGGCATATCACATCTGAAGTTTGAAGGAACCTTAGACAGCTCTCTTACAATGATGGCATCAAGCCACACATTATCGGACTCCATATCCTCAAGGCACACACCATAGTTGCCTATCAGCGGATAAGTCATGCACACGGCCTGCCCCGCATAGGACGGATCTGTGAACACTTCGGTATAACCCGCCATGGATGTATTAAAGACGATTTCACTTACCACATCTTTATCAACACCTATGTGCTTCCCCTCGAAGACCGTCCCGTCTTCCAGTATCAAGAATGCTTTCATAAAACTCCTCCAAAACTTTCTCTGTAAATATTTGTTCTGCTTTTGTCTGAACTGCCCCTCGAAAAACCCATAAAACCTGGTCTTGAATCCCTATATCACATGAAGTATTTGACGCCACTTTCGAATATCTGCATATCCTGCTCGCCGAAGATGTTCACGGCTACGCCGTTTCCGCGGCGCTCTGCGTGGGCCATCTTTCCGAGGCACCTTCCGTCGGGTGAGAGGATACCCTCAACTGCCCTGTAGGAGCCGTTGATGTTCCACTCGTCGTCCATGGTCACATTGCCCTCAAGGTCACAGTACTGTGTCGCGATCTGGCCCTTTGCAAAGAGCTCGTTAAGAACCGCCTCAGGTGCAACAAATCTTCCCTCTCCGTGGGATGCGGGGTTGGTGTAAACGCCGCCAAGCTTAGCTCCCTGGAGCCATGGTGAATTATTTGAAACCACTTTTATGTATGCCATCTTTGAAATATGGCGTCCAATTGTATTAAAGGTAAGGGTAGGTGAATTCTCATCCTGTCCTGTTATCTTTCCGTAAGGTACAAGACCAAGCTTTATCATGGCCTGGAAACCATTGCAGATACCAAGTGCCAGACCGTCTCTGTTTCCTATAAGGTCTTCAACTGCTGCCTTGATCTCCTCATTCTGGAAGGCTGTCGCAAAGAACTTGGCGCTTCCGTCAGGCTCGTCACCTGCAGAGAAACCGCCGGGGAACATGATGATCTGTGAATTTCCGATGGCCTGCTTAAACTCCTGTACGGACTGCCTGATATCCTCAGCGTCCCTGTTTCTGAATATCCTGATGTCAACCTCTGCTCCTGCGCGTCTGAAGGCCTCAGCGCTGTCGTACTCGCAGTTGCTGCCCGGGAATACCGGTATGAATACTCTTGGCTTTGCCACCTTGTTCTTGCACACATGGATGCTGTCAGCCCTGAAAAGAGGTGACTCCACAACGTCCTTGCTGTCGGCTACGGTTGATGGGAATACTCTCTCAAGTGTTCCCTTCCATCCCCAGAGTGCATCACCAAGAGGGAAGGTCTCGCCGCAGGCTGTGATCTTTCCGTCATCTTTAACTTCACCGATAAGTCTTGCTCCGTCTGTCTTCAGAGCATCCTCAAGTGCAGCTGCAGGAACTTCTGCGATGATGTCTGCAATGTCGTTGGTAAAGAGCTCTTCAGGCTTGATATCATCGGCAATCTTAAATCCAAAGCCGTTACCAAAAGCCATTCTGCTGACTGCAGCGGCGATTCCGTAAGAATCCTCTGCGTAAGCGGAAACGATCTTCTTATCGTTCATCAGCTCTTTTATCTGACCATATAGAGTCTTAACCTTCTCGTAATCAGGAAGATCATACTCGTCTCTTGCGATCCTGAACTGTACCAGCTTGTTGCCTGCTGCCTTGAGCTCAGGTGTAATAACGTCTGAAAGCTTAGCCACATCCACTGCAAAGGAAACCAGTGTAGGCGGAACGTTTATCTCGTTGAAGGATCCGGACATGGAGTCCTTTCCTCCGATGGAGGCGATGCCAAACTTCATCTGAGCTTCATATGCTCCGAGAAGCGCTGTGAAAGGCTGACTCCAGCGTGTAGGATCCTCGGTCATTCTCTTGAAGTACTCCTGGAAAGTGAAGTGGAGATTCTTATAATCTCCGCCGCTTGCCACGATTCTTGCAACGGACTCTGTCACTGCATAAGCAGCTCCGTGATAAGGGCTCCAGCTTGAAAGGAAGGGATCAAAGCCGTAGCTCATCATAGTAACTGTGTCTGTCTTACCTGCAAGCACAGGAAGTTTTGCGATCATGGCCTGTGTCTCTGTCAGCTGATACTTTCCACCATAAGGCATCAGAACTGAACCTGCGCCAATGGAGGAGTCAAACATCTCCACAAGACCTTTCTGTGAGCAGACATTGAGGTCTGTCATCTCGGCTATCCATGCTTCTTTTACACTTCCTTTTGAAAGGGCCTGTGACACCTTTTCAGATGCTACCTTCTCCAGGTAGTTCTCTGACTTTTCAGGTATCTCAACCTTGACTGTAGTCTCCTGGTGAGCGCCGTTTGTATCAAGGAAAGCTCTCTTTATATCTACAATCTTCTTGCCGCGCCAGTTGAGGACAAGTCTGGGCTCTTCGGTAACTACTGCAACCTTAACAGCCTCGAGGTTTTCCTCTGCAGCGTAGCTTAAGAACTGCTCGGCGTCCTTAGGGGCAACAACAACTGCCATTCTCTCCTGTGACTCTGAAATGGCAAGCTCTGTACCGTCGAGACCTGCGTACTTCTTGGGAACAAGGTCCAGATTGATATCAAGGCCTGGAGCCAGCTCACCGATGGCAACTGATACTCCGCCGGCGCCAAAGTCGTTACACTTCTTGATAAGCTCACTGACTTCAGGACGTCTGAAGAGCCTCTGAAGCTTTCTCTCTGTTGGAGCATTACCTTTCTGATCCTCAGCTCCGCAGCTGGTCAGCGACTTGGAATCGTGTGCCTTGGAGGAACCTGTTGCTCCGCCGCAGCCATCGCGCCCTGTTCTTCCGCCAAGGAGAATGATGATGTCTCCCGGATCGGCGCTCTCTCTTATTACATGCTCCTGGGGAGCAGCACCCATAACGGCTCCGATCTCCATTCTCTTAGCGACGTAACCGGGGTGATAGATTTCTTTTACATAGCCTGTTGCAAGGCCTATCTGGTTTCCGTAGGAGGAATAGCCGGAAGCTGCGCCTCTTACCAGTTTCTTCTGTGAGAGCTTGCCCTTCATGGTGTCAGCAACCGGAACTGTGGGATCAGCTGCGCCTGTTACACGCATAGCCTGATATACGTAACCTCTTCCTGAAAGAGGATCTCTTATTGCTCCGCCAAGGCAGGTAGCAGCACCTCCGAAAGGCTCGATCTCTGTGGGATGATTGTGTGTCTCGTTCTTGAAGAACACAAGCCAGTTCTCTGTCACAGGGCCCTCGCCGTAGTCAACTTCAACCGGAACCACAACCGTGCAGGCATTGTTCTCCTCAGATACTTCCATATCTGTGAGGATGCCGTCTGCCTTCAGTTTCTTCATTCCCATAAGGGCTATATCCATGAGGGAGATGAACTTCTCCTTCTTCTTGTCATCTGTCTTGTAAAGAGAATCTCTTGCAGCAAGATAATCCTTGTAAGCACCTTCGATGGGTGCTCTATAGAAACCGTCGCCAAATTCCACATCCTTGAGCTCTGTTCCAAAGGTGGTGTGACGGCAGTGGTCTGACCAGTAGGTATCGAGAACCCTGATCTCTGTCATTGAGGGATCTCTCTTTTCATCCGATGCAAAGTACTGCTGAATCCACTTAAAGTCATTAAATGTCATGGCAAGGCCAAGAGAACTGTAGAGGTCCTTAAGGCTCTTTTCATCCATGTCCTTAAAGCCGTCGAAGATCCTGACATCCTCAGGCTCATCGTAGTGCTCAACAAGAGTAGCAGGCTTTTCGTCAGCTGCTATCCTTGAATCCACAGGGTTCATGGTGTAATTTTCTATTTTCTCAAGCTCCTCGTCTGTAACATCTCCGATGAGCATGTAGGTAACTGCAGTCCTGATGACAGGCTGCTCGTCGCCCTTAATAAAGCGCACGCACTGCTCTGCAGAATCTGCTCTCTGATCAAACTGTCCGGGAAGGGCCTCGATGCTGAATACCCTTGCATTCTCCGGGATCTCGATATTCTCCCTGTAGAGAACATCTACCGGGGGCTCTGAAAAGACCGTGCTGCAGGCCTTCTCGAAAACTTCATCTGACACGTTTTCCACGTCGTATCTGATGAACATCCTGACCTCTTTGACACTTCCGATGCCGAGGTAGCCCTTGATCTCGCTCTTAAGCTCTTTTGCCTTTACCGCGAAGGGGGCTTTCTTTTCTACATAGACTCTTCTTACTGCGCTCATAATATCTCCTTCCTTACTTTTGAAAAAAGTGCTTAGGTAAGACTTAAGCACTTTTTTAATATCAGGTATTTAATTCATCGGGCACTAATCCCGCCAATGCAAACATAAACTCTTTATCAACGGCATCTTCCGTGATACCGATGGTCTTGGCAGTGACTTTAAGCCCTTCTACAACATACATAAGATTGCGAGCAAATCCGAGGGGATCCTCACAATAGAACTCTTCATTGTCAATGCCGTTTTCGATGAGTTTCTCAACGATCCTCACCGCAGTGTCAAACTGCCGCTTTAAGGGATTGTCCTGAGCGGGCACTTTATGAATGGAAAAATACTCATAGGTAGCAACTGTGAGATTGTTCTTTTTCCTGAGTATTTCTTTTTTCTGTTCTTTAAGGAAAAGAGCCAGCATATCACCGGCAGATGCGTTGCCATCAATGGCTGCAAGAACGGCCTCCTCATCATCCTCGGAAACATCTTCGGAAAGAACGTCCAGAAACAGCTCCTGCGTACTGGAAAAATAGAGATAAAGACCCCCGCGGCTTATCTCGCAGGCATCCACAATATCCTTCATGGTCACATTCTTAAAACCTTTCTCGGCAAAAACTGCCCTGGCCTTGTCAAGAATGTACTTTCTTTTCTGAATCGACTTCTCTCCCATTTAAACTCCACCCAAAAACTTAATTCCTATAGCCTTACTTCAGATCAGAGGTCTTTCAGTTTCCTGTCCCCAAAACCTCACCAGATCATCCATCTTCTTGATGACATTGTATAAAACTCCGTTGCGGACTCCCTCTCCCCAGACGGAACCCTTTGTCATGCCCTGGAGTACATATTTGGAAAGGATACCTGCCAGGTCGTCCATGTCGGTGATCTGTGCATCCTGGATGAACATGAGCTCATCCTTGGCGGTATTGATCCTGTTCCTTGAATATACATATACATAATTGCGATCCAAGAGATTCGTGGTCTGAGCAGCCTTGACGAAGGCTAAAAGATTTGAATCATACACCGGAAAAGGAATCGACTTCAGATCGCTGTTGGAATAACTCTGGGCCACCTCATTGGAGGAATTGTCCCTGAGCCAGTTGAGATATGGAACAATCTTGGAAAGCTCAGGACGATATCTCTGTACGATATCCTCAACACTGTTCTCATTGACATTCCCGTCATTTTCAAAATTCATGGGGTCCCGCGCCTTTCCTGGCATTGCGCCATATGTGATATTTCTTTTAACCGGAAACCTCCGTTCCCAGTTCCAAAACATTATAACAAGTACGATTTGAAAAGTACAGATGATTTAAATCATTTTATGCCGAGAGCTGAGAGTTCAGAAAGGACCTGCTCCTTTGACTCAAATACTATGCCGTTCCAGCCAAGATTTTTAGCGGCCTCAATATTAACAGCAGTGTCATCTATGAAAACCGTCTTCTCCGGAACCAGATCATAGCGCTCCATAAGAAGTTTGTAGATAGCGGGATCAGGCTTGACCACGCGGTCTCTGTAGCTTAAAATGCCGCCGTCAACTTCACTTAAGAATCCCATTGCGTCAGGACTGCCCTCGAGAGCAGCCTTGCTGAAGTTAGACAGGACCAGCACCTTATATCCCGAAGCTTTGAGACTTCTGATCCAGGGAAGTGTAGTTTCCCTCTTGGTCACAATGTCGTTAAAGTCATCAAAGGCCCTTCTTATCTCGTTTTCTATCTCAGGATCATTACTGACAAACCTGTCAATTACCTGTTCTGTGGTAAGAACACCTCTGTCAATCTCAACCCAGTCGCTGCTCTCTATGGAAGCCTTTGCGATCCTGTCGATCATGTCCTGTTCAAAGCCCTTATTCTTGAGAAATTTCTCCCAGGCAAAATCCACAAGAACATTTCCTATATCAAAGACAACGGTATCTATGTCGCTGTCGGGAATAACATTGCCAAACTTATCGTGTCTTTTGTTGCTCGTCATGGCATCCAGAGATGCGATCGTATGACGTCCTGTAATCGCACCGATGGACCAGATAAGAAGCCACAGGATAATGGGCACTGCGACAGTCGCTGCTGCGCATCCGATAAAGACATTGTAAGTATCAGGTGAACCTGTGAGGGCTTCATATAGAAGGAACAGATACATTCCCACCAGGATCACTATGCCCGCCAGGGCCAGAACACGCTTATAAAGCGGAGTAGTTGATTTACTGTTATTGTTTTTCGAAGTCATTTCTTTTTTCCTTTTCTTTTTACACCAACTTAAATCACAAAGATAATACACTAATTGAATTTGGATTTCTACAGCAAAAATGCACAGAAAAAAGCCCCCCGCGCAGGAGCATGCCTACACAAAGGGCTTACCATGCATATTATACTCATGTTTTTGCAAATAGCAAGAAAAACTTAAACGTTATCGTCCTATTGTAAACTGGCCTATAAGACTGTTCAGGCTCTCTGACCTCTCTGAGAGCTCGATGGATACTGCGCTTGACTTCTCTGCAGTAGCTGTATTGCTGCGTACTACATCAGAGAGCCTCTCGATTCCCCTGTCGATATCATCCATGTGCCTTGCCTGCTCTTCAGCCAGGTCTCCGGTCTCGATTATCATACCGGTTATCTCTTCTACACTGTGCTGCATTGCGTCAAGGGCCTCGGTTGTCTCTGCCACAACGTTATTTCCATTGTTGATCTCATCCATTGTGTCTGCGATGAGCTGATGGGTGTTCTTGGCTGCTTCGCTGGACTGGTCAGCAAGCTTTCCGATCTGATCTGCTACAACTGCGAATCCCTTTCCGGTCTCGCCCGCTCTTGCGGCCTCGATGGAGGCGTTGAGGGCAAGGAGGGAAGTCTGCTTCGCAATGGCCTCGATGGTATTCGTAACCTGCTCGATCTCTGCGGAAGCCTCTGTGATCCTGGTCATGGCATCAGTAACAAGATGCATCTTCCGTGCACTGAGTTCTGCGTTGTCCCTTACAGAAGTTGCTTTTTCCTTACTTCTCTCAGCCACTTCCGCCATAAGCCTTGTCTGCTCCGTAACAGAATCTATCGTACTGGTGAGATTCTCGATTGCTTCAGCCTGTCCCGAAGCGCCTTCTGCCAGATCCGATGCTCCGGCAGACATACTGCTGGCTCCCTGGGAAACCTGGTTGGAGGAGTTCATTACTTCCTTCAGAGTAGATGAAAGATTGTCTGATATTTCGGAAAGTGCATTTTTGATGGTCTCAAAGTCGCCCACATAGATTTTTTCGTTTCTGGAACCTCTCGAGAAATCGCCGGCTGCCATTCTTCCAAGTGTCTCTTCCACATCATTTACGATGTCCTTCATGACGGTTGCGCTCTTTGAGATATTGGATGCCATTTTCCCGATCTCATCATCAGAGCCGCCCTCCAGGGATATGTCAAGCTTTCCCTTTGCCATGGCTTCTGCCGCCTCAGAAATTCCCTCGATAGGATTAAGGAGACCTTCTTCGATATTCTTCTGGGCGCTTACGGCTGTAGTGATCGCGCTTGCAGCAAGAATGGCGCAAAGAGCCGATACAATCAGCCCGATTATACCCATTATTCCTGCGGAGCCGCCTAACACATTCAAAATAGCTATGACGCAGCCCGCTATGGATGCCACAAGTACCGCAATGAGGATTGTCTTTACTTTTCCGAAACATCCCTGCAAATATTCGTTATTCTGTGAACCGGCGTTTGCCATAGCCACCTCCATAATCGATAAAATGTACTTAAAAAATTGCCACCTGTACCTTTTATTTTATTCGAAATTTCGCTAAAAAGCTCTTAATTTTATATAAATTTTTGAAAAATAACGAAATAGTTTTACTTATTATTAAAAGTACGCTATATTATTATTCGGTAAAAAACGCTTAAATGTACCAAAGATTTTCAAAGGGAGGCTATATTTTATGGTAAAAGCTGTTGTAGGCGCCAACTGGGGAGACGAAGGAAAAGGCAAGATCACTGACTCACTTGCCGATCAGGCCGACGTTGTCATCCGTTTTCAGGGTGGTGCCAATGCAGGACACACAATCGTAAACAAATACGGCAAATTCGCTCTTCACACCATGCCCTCAGGCGTGTTCCACCAGAACATAATGAACATCATCGGCAATGGCGTGGCTTTCGATATTACAAAGTTCATGAATGAGCTTAACGAGATCACCTCAAAGGGCGTTCCGATGCCCAAGATCATGATCTCTGACAGAGTGCAGGTAATGATGCCCTACCACGTGCAGTTCGACACTTTAGAGGAAGCAAGGCTTGCGGGAAAGAGCTTTGGCTCCACCAAGTCCGGCATCGCTCCCTTCTACTCAGATAAATTCGCCAAGATCGGCTGGCAGATAAACGAGTTCTATCAGGAGGACTCCGTAATAAAGGAGAAGATCGCAAGAATTGCAGAGATCAAGGACGTACTTCTCGTAAACCTCTACCATGCAGATCCCATCGATCAGGATGCGCTCTTTAAGCAGATCGTAGAGTGGAGAGATCAGGTAAAAGAGTATGTCGGAAACGTTGCTCTCTACCTCGACAAGGCGATCAAAGAAGGCAAGACAGTTCTTTTAGAAGGTCAGCTTGGAACCATGAAGGATCCCGACCACGGAATCTACCCCATGGTTACAAGTTCATCACCTCTGGCAGCTTACGGCGCCATCGGTGCAGGAATTCCTCCCTATGAGATAAAACAGATCGTCACCGTATCAAAGGCGTATTCCTCAGCTGTAGGAGCAGGAGCATTCGTATCAGAGCTCTTCGGCGACGAGGCAGAGGAACTGAGGCGCCGCGGAGGAGACGGCGGCGAATACGGCGCAACCACAGGCCGTCCCAGAAGAGTCGGCTGGTATGACTGCGTGGCAAGTAAGTACGGCTGCAGACTTCAGGGCACAACAGATGTTGCCTTCACCGTTCTGGATGTTCTGGGATACCTCGATGAGATCCCTGTCTGCGTAGGCTACGACATCGACGGCGAAGTCACGACAGAATTCCCTGTAACACACCTTCTTGAGAAGGCTAAGCCCGTATTCAAGACTCTTCCCGGATGGAAGTGCGATATCCGCGGTATAAAGAACTACGACGAACTTCCCGAGAACTGCAGGAAGTACATCGAGTTCATCGAGGAGCAGATCGGCTATCCCATCACCATCGTCAGCAACGGACCTGCAAGGGAAGACATGATCTACAGAACAAGCAAGCTCAGTAAGTAATGAGTTCATAGCACAAACAGATAAGGCCGGAAATGCCCAGGTAAAAGAGCATTTCCGGCCTTTATTTATCGGTCGCAATTATATGTTTATGCCATCCTCAGATCATCCGTTGATCTGAGCAAGAATCCCGTCAATTTCTTCAGCTGTCATCATATGGAAGCTGGACAGATTGATAATGGGCATCTCAAGTATCATCTTTTCCATCATCTCAGCCGTGCCCTCTCCCAGTGATGCATCAGTATCTGCATCTGCCTCAGAGTTTCTGAATATCTCCTCAAGTACCGGTCCCAGGATTTCTTTTCCCTTCCTTGAGTCAATGATGTCCTGGATAGCTGTGAAGCGGTCAAAGCAGACAGGAAGCTCTGTCGTTCCCTCAACATTCACCTGAACAGTCTGTCTTATGTCGTTTGAAGCAGCGCCTATCATAACGGTGAAATCTCCGCTCTCCACATAGTAATCGTGTATGGAAGTTTCATAGTACGCAAAGCTTCTCTTATCCAGAGTAAAGGTCACAGTCTTCTTCTCTCCGGGCTCTAACTCAATCTTCTTAAAGCCCTTGAGTTCCTTCAACGGCCTTGTCACACGGCTGCTGTTCTCTGAAACATAGAGCTGAACGACTTCTTTTCCCTTATACCTTCCCACATTCCATACATCAACGCTGACATTGACAGTATCCTTGTCAGTGATCTTATCCCTGTCGATCTTGATATCGGAATACTCAAACTCCGTGTAGCTGAGGCCGTATCCGAAGGGGAAAAGAACCTGCTGCCGCTTCTTCTCATAGTACCTGTAGCCAATGTAAATGCCTTCCGCATATACAGGATTTCCGTGGTCTCCCGGGAAATTCAGGTAGCTGGGATTGTCCGAAAGCTTAAGAGGATAGGTCTCGGAGAGCTTTCCCGAAGGGTTCACATCTCCGTAGAGGAGTCTCACCGCAGCTTCTCCAACTCCGTCTCCTGCAAGGAACATATCGATGACCGCATCAACACTGTCGATCCAGGGCATTGATACCGGAGCTCCGTTATGGAGCACAACTACAGTCTTCTTTCCAAGATGTGCAAGGTCGTCGATCAGCTTGTTCTGCTCAGCGGGAAGGTTGATATCCGCCCTGTCAAATCCCTCTGATTCATAGGATCCCGGAAGTCCTGCAAAGATAACGATGATGTCAGCATCCTCTGCCGCTTCTACAGCCTCTTCCCTGAGTACGTAGCTGTTCTTCACATTCTTTGTGTCATAGCCCCTTGCAAAAGAAACTCCTCTGCCCTCAGCAGCATCAACAGCATTGGATACAAACGCGCTATTAATGTGTGAGGAGCCTGATCCCTGATATCTCGGGGTCTTTGCAAATTCGCCCACGAAAAGAACCTTCTTGTCTTTCTTTATTGGAAGGACCTTATTGTTCTTAAGAAGAACTGCACAGTTTTCGGCCAGTTCTCTCGCAAACTCGTAATCAGCCTTTACTGTGGCCCCGGAGGACTCTGCCGGGCCCTTTGACTCTACGCTGTCAGTCCAGAGGAAAGTCTTAAGAATCCTCTCTGCAGCCCTGTCAACAAGCTTTTCGTCCAGTTCACCCTTTTCTACGGCCTCTATAATGGCCTTTTCGTGCTCGTCCGTTCCGCCGGGCATAACAAGGTCAACTCCTGCTTCAACGCCCTTTGCAGGCCCTTTTCCTGCGCCCCAGTCGGTCACTACAAAGCCTTCAAAGCCGAACTTATTCCTGAGGACGTCAGTGAGCATGTACTTATTCTCTGACAGATAAGTGCCGTTCAGCTGATTGTATGAGCACATGATGGAACCGGGTTTGGCATCCTTTACCATGATCTCAAATGCAGTCAGGTATATTTCGAAAAGAGTCCTCTCATCCACGATGGAGTTTCCTGACATTCTCCTGAACTCCTGATTGTTGGCAGCAAAGTGCTTGGGGCAGGCTGAAACCCCTTGTGACTGCACGCCTTTTATAAAAGCGGCTGCTATTTTACCGGCAAGGAAGGGATCTTCGGAATAGTACTCAAAGTTTCTTCCGCAGACAGGGCTTCTCTTCATATTAAGCCCCGGCCCAAGAAGCATGCTCACGTTCTCTCTCTTGCACTCGGCTCCGAGAACCTCTCCCATCTTCTCCACCATTTCGACGTCAAAACAGGCAGAAACTGCGTTGGCTGTGGGATAGCACACCGTGCTTATGCTGCCGCCGCGCCCCATCTGGTCGGGATTCCCCTGCTTTCTTAAGCCATTGGGACCGTCGCACATCATAAACTGCCTAAGTCCCAGCCTCTCCACAGCATGTGTGTGCCAGAAATCACTTCCCGATAAAAGTGAAGCCTTCTCCTGTAGTGTCATCTTTGCTACTGTCTCTCTTGCATCCATACTCGTCATCTCCTGTATTCATGCGGGTTTACAGCTACAAAGGCAACTTTGTTGCCCATAAACATTAAATTTGTGTAAATTAATTTCATAAAATTTTAATGAATTAAAGCGTAAAAACATGGCTTATTTACTGGCTTTTTAAGGGGTGCTGGTATATAATGTACCCATTAAATGAAATTTAGTTGTGAAACCACTATAGGTTGAGGGACCAAAGTTTCACGGAAAATTTCATAAAAAACTTATTTCTTATGAGATGGAGGAATTGAATATGAGACGTTCCGCGAAGAGCAGACAGACAATGAGCCAGAGCAGCATCGCTATCATGGCTGACGCAATCAAGGCAAAGGAGCAGAACCTTTCATACGGAAAGTACAAAGCCCTGGACCTTATGGGAGCAGGAAGCATGTCAGAACTTCAGTACAGCTCAGATTACGCAGTACATTCATCAGTCCTTGTTCGCAGAGAACATCATGCAGAGGAAAAGAAAGCAGTTGCCTTCGTTAAAATAAGAGCATAAGACTAAGACAAACTAAATATGGATTTCAAAAGACATGGGCTATAAAGCACATGTCTTTTTTTATTTCTGGATCCTTATCCTCTCATCTCCCGCCAGGTAGCTTAAAAGCGCCTGTCTTGCGTGCTCTTTGTCGGTGGCCTCCACGGTCACCGTGAACCGGTAGGTATGTTTCTTCATTCCCTCCTTCTGTCTCATAGCCTCCGCCTCCAGCAGAGACCTGTCCCTGGTGTCCTCGCTTGTCATCTCCATGATGTCCTCAATGGCAAACTTTTTGAACTGTTCCTTGTGTTTGTCATCCTTTTCAAGGTACTTTTCAATAAGCGTCAGGGTATTACCCAGATTCAGGTATTCCCCATGAAGGAAGGACTCCATATCCATTACTTCTTCCTTACTGTCAGTAGTGTCATCGTTCCAGGAGAGCTCTTTTTCCACGAAGTTCTCCTTGCTCTCTTTGTTCTGACACTCCAGGACGTACCACTTCCAGATCTGCATACGCATCCTGTTGACATCTTTGTCAGTCAGCTCTGCCATCTTCTGACAAGCATGTCGAACTCCTCTGGATACTATGTCATTCGGGGTAAGGGTGATGTCGTAAGATCTGTCCTGAATGATCTTGTTCTTGCGGGTGTTCTCTATAGTGATTCCCAGAACGTCTTCAGATACAAGCTTTAGAAACAATGAGTAGTCGCCACATCTGGCAATGACAACAGGTCTTTCCAGGAGCACATTGCCTCTGAGCTCCTGAAAAGACTTAACCACGTCATCATTTTGTATATATCTGAATAATCGACTCATCCGTTCCTCCGCCGGCCTTCTGAAAATCACTTACTCAAAAAACTCAGCTTTTTAAAATCTTCTATCTTGCAGGGCCTTCCGAAATAATAGCCCATAAAGTCGGACACAGGGAACTGCCTGGCTATCCTTAGCTGTTCCTCATCCTCTATACCGGTAAAGCAGGTCCTTATGCCCAGCCTGTGGGTAAAGGTCGTAACCGCTTCTACCATGTATTTTATCGTCATGTTGTCGGCGATGGGACCCGTCAGTGCAGGCACGATATTGATAAGATCCACCGTCAGACTCCTTACAATATCCAGGGATGCGAAATCCACACAGTCAACTCCCACTTTGATGCCGCATGATTTAATGAACTCGATCTGGCTCTTTAAGTGGTCCATGCCCAGCTGCCTGCTTGAGGCAGTCATGTTAAGACAAAGGGCTGTTGCGGGATATGCAGTTCTCCTGAGTATCTCAAGGAGCGTTGTTCTGAATTCCGACCTCTCAAGCTGCATGAAGGCCAGGTTTACACTGAGGTAAAAATCCCTGTTGTTCTTTCTTATCTCGGTGGCATCCTTGAGGGCGTTCTCCAGTATCCAGTTGCCAAGAAGGTAGAATACCGGGTCCTGTTCAAGCCAGGGTACAAACTCCGCAGGAGAAACCACACCGTAGGGTTCCTTCCTCCATCTCAGGAACACTTCCATTCCCACAAGATGGCCGTTGTCCGCAGCGATTATGGGCTGGTACTCCAGATAGAATCCCTCAAAGCCGTTCAGCACGCAGTTTCTGACTTCATTGACCAGTTCGATACTGGTCTTGTTGTTGTCCATCTCATCGTTGTGGAAAATAATGAGATTGCCGTGTTTCTGTTTCTTGGAGTAGTCAAGAGCGTACTTTGCGCTGGTATATACAGAGTGCTCATCCACGTCGTAGTTATCGTAGACGATCATGCCTCCTGCCAGCTCTGCGCCTATCTTATTGCCTGACACGAGAAGGGATTCCCTTGTGTACTCCCTCATCCTGCCGTAAAGTCTTTTTACATCATCTACAGTCATCTCCTCAGAGATGAAGGCCAGTGTGGTGCCGTCTCCACGAAATACCCTTCCGGAGGTCTTGCCCTCCTGCATGAGTTTCTTACCTGTCGCTCTGAGGATATTGTTACCTGTCATGTAGCCGTATCTTCTGTTCACATCACCGAAATCGATGAAATTAATAAGAAGTATCGAATAAGACTGCTTGCTGGCCTTGAGCTGCCTCATGTAATTCAGCATCTCGTACTGGTTGGGCAAAAGAGTAATCGGATCGCTGTTGTCGACAATACCCTTGTTGATAATGGAGCAGGCATAAAACACAGGTCTTCCCGCGTAGTCCTTTATCACCACGCCTCTTGCCGCGCAGATCACATACTCTCCGTTCTTGTTCTTTGCCCTGTATTCAAAGGTGGGTTCAGCCTTTCTCCCCGAATAGACAACCTGCAGGTACTCCACGTACTTGTCCTTGTCATCAGGATGTATCCTGGTCTCCCACACTGATGAAGCATTATAAATATATTCCCCGGTGAGTCCAAAATACTCCACAGCATTCGGCGACCACCTGGATATGTTCTTTTGCATGTCATAGACATAAACATACCGGCTTCGCGAAGTTACTGCGAACGTATCAAAGATTCTGTTGATGGTATCGAAATTTCCTCCCGGCATTGTACAACTCTCCGTTTCAGTTTAGGCTCATCACCTCGCAGATCCGGCCCCCTTTTCCTTCTCTGCGGCTCTCTTTGCCTTCATCATTCTCTTGTTGTAGTACATTGCGTCGTCTGCCTTCTTAACAACGTCTTCAAACTTTGTTCCATCCTCAGGGCATCTTGCATAGCCCGCACTGATGGACACGTTCAGGGTGATCTCTCCCAAAACCACTTCCCTGGCAACGTTCTGCCTCATTCTTGCGATAACGCCTTCAAAGAACTTCTTATCATGGGAGCCATGAATAACTACCACGAACTCGTCTCCGCCAATACGGAAGGCCTTGTCCTTCTCTCTTATGCTGTTCTGAAGTCTCTTGGCTGTGATATTTAACAGAGCGTCTCCCGCCTCATGGCCGTAGGTGTCGTTGACCTGCTTGAAGTCATTCAGATCCATAAAGATAAGGCCATATGGGAGCTTTTTCTTTGACAGCTCATCCATGTGCTCCTGATAACTTCTGGGATTGTTGAGGTTAGTCAGGGCATCCCTGTAAGAGAGTACTTCCAGTTCCTTTGAGTACGCCTTCATTGATGAGAATGCCGCTGCTGCCAATGCTGCAAGAGCACTCATGAGTACTGCGATGAAAAGAACTGCCAGTATCTCATAGGTGTTCATCCAGTTTGTGTTGGGCGCTATTGCCAGTATCCAGTAGCCGCCGCCCACCGTGCTTATCATTGACTCCACGGGAGACGGAAGTTCTTTTTCTGAGTACTCGATGATGATCCTGTCCTCACCTGTTATGGCGTTATAGCCGATGATCTTGTACTCGTAGTCGCTCTCTGCAAACCTTCCAAGGTCCACGGGATCAAGGAATCTTGAGAGGCTTAAGGTTACGGAGGCAAAGCCCCAGAAGTTACTTTCAGATACTTCCCCTGTATATATCGGCTTTCTTATGACAATTCCATAGCTCCCATCGTCAAGAAATGTTGGCGCGATGATGACGGACATGCCCGACATCCTGCTGTAGTCCGCATAAACGCCCTGTGCACTGTCCTGAAAAAGATTCTCTCGCTCTCCGATACCGTTGTCCAGCGGGTACTTATAGCTGGTCACTCCGCCGGGGGCAAGTGAAATATCAATAATATCAAGGTAGTCGTCGAAGACTTCACCGGCAATGACCTGGAAGCTCTCTCCTGTTATGACGCCCTTGCTGCTGGAAACCTGGATCTCCAGCATTCTGGTTATGTACTCCCTGCTCTGGATCTCGGCCTGGATATTCCCTGCCACGGTGTCGGCAAGAAACTGGGCTCTCTCTCTTCTGTTCTGCGCTGTGGTGGTCAGATAAAAGACCGCAACACAGGAAGTGATCGCCAGCGCGACCACAAAGGTCAAAAGACCTGCCGTGATATTTTTCTTCTTCATCTACGCCCCTCTTATAAGAAATAAGAACTGTGTTAAACGCAGTGCTCATAATTATTCAGATTAATTTTATCATATTTTTGACCGCCATGAAAAAGTATTGTATGATTTTCAGTAATTGCAGATATCAAAAATCATATGTGGAGGGAAAAATGGGAGAATCAAAGGCATCTCAGCGCGGAAAGGTCATAATCCGCACCAGCATAATAGGAATAATAACAAATGTACTACTGGCGGGCTTTAAGCTTCTGGTTGGACTTATATCAGGCTCCATCGCCATCGTCCTTGACGCAGTCAACAACTTAAGCGACGCTCTGTCATCCGTCATAACCATACTGGGAACAGCCCTGGCGGGCAAGGCACCTGATAAGAAACACCCTTACGGCTACGGAAGAATCGAGTATCTGAGCGCCATGGTCATCTCGATCATCGTGCTCTACGCAGGCCTCACTTCCCTTATAGAATCGGTGAAGGCTATCATAAATCCTACTCCTGCCGATTACAGCACATCAACTCTCATAGTCGTTGCTGTAGCCGTGGTAGTCAAGATAGCTCTGGGCCGCTTCTTTATCTCAACAGGTAAAAAAGTTTCATCCGAGTCCCTTGTGGCATCCGGAAAGGACGCAAGCTTTGACTCAATAATCTCAGCGGGAACCCTGGTTGCCGCATTCATCTACATCTTCTTTAGCCTTTCAGTTGAAGCCTGGCTCGGTGCTATAATATCGCTCGTTATGATCAAGGCAGCCCTGGAAATGCTCAGAGAGACCATAAGCGAGATATTGGGAGAAAGAATAGATTCCGCCCTCTCCAAGGAAGTAAAGAACACCATTAAGACCATCGAAGGAGTTCAGGGAGCATATGACCTTATCTTTTCGGACTATGGTCCCGACAGAGTCCTGGCCTCAGTCCACATCGAGATTCCGGACACCTTCACCGCCGATAAGATCGATGAGATCACAAGGCAGATTCAGGAAAAGGTCTATGACGAGCACAACATTTCCCTGGTATCCATTGGTATCTACTCAGTAAACACAAAGGATGAGAAGACCGTGGCCATGAGAAACGAGATCTCCAAAGTCGCCACCGCTCATCCCGAAGTCCTTCAGATGCACGGATTCTTTGTGGACTACGTCAGGAAGGTGATCCGCTTCGACCTGGTTATAGACTTTGTTCCAAATAACCACGACATATTTAAACAGGCGCTGGAAGATATCCAACGCCTGTACCCTGAGTATCAGATTATTGCAAATATGGATGTGAGCTACAGCGATTAAGACTCGAAGGTATAGAGCCTCGTATCTCCTGTCCTCATGACTCTGGTGTTTTCACCATAACCGGTTCCTGAGAAGGAAGCATTAAGTGTGAGTCCCCTGCTCATCAGCGCCGCACCTGTTGCAACGTCAGTCTGGGACTCGCCCTTAAGCGGTTTAACCTTATTGATCAGATGATGAATGATGCCGTCCTGTTTCACATGTACAGGAGCCATGCTGTTCACGAGACTTCCAAAGTCAAGTATCGTAAGGGGCACAACTCTGTTGGCCACCTCGTATACCGCATCCTCATTAAGGCCCTTGGCCTTGATGCATCTGTAGTCATTGTTAGGGGTAGCGTGCTTTTCAACTGCAAAAGCCACTGCCCTTTGTTTATTCTCGGAGACGATTATGTAGCCGTCATCCGGGAGTCTGTAGTAATCGCCAAACTGGAAAAGATCTCTCCACTTCTTGTAGAACTTAACCTGGTCTGAAATGACCTTTTTGTCTTCTGATGACATCTCACACAGGTTCAGCTCATAGCCAAAGCACCCTGCTGCCGCGATCTCAAACCTGGTCTCAAGCGAGCTCTTATTGAGGGTCTGGTGGTTGGGCACTGCCGAAACATGAGCTCCCACTGTACTTGCGGGATAACCGTAGCTGTAGCCCCTCTGTATATCCAGTCTGCAGAAGGCATCCGTATCATCACTTCCCCAGATCTGCGGGAAGTACGAAAGAATTCCAAGATCAAATCTGTTTCCGCCTGCTGAGCAGCCTTCAAAGAGTATATCGGGGAAACTCTCTGTCAATTCCTTCATGATCCTGTAAAGACCTATGTAGTATCTGTGCTGGAACTCGCCCTGCCTGTCAGCAGCAAGCGCCGTAGAATACCTGTCAGAGAATATCCTGTTCATATCCCACTTAACATAGGATATCTTACCTGCGGAAAAGACCTTCTTCATGGCCTCGATAATATAGTCCTGAACTTCTTTTCTCGTAAGGTCCAGGTTCATCTGGTCTCTGCCCTTGGAGTGAGCATGTCCGGGAACCTGTACAGCCCAGTCGGGATGCGCCCTGTAGAGGTCACTGTCCTCATTCACCATCTCAGGCTCAACCCAGACACCAAACATCATGCCAAGATCGTTTATCTTTTGGGACAGCTCTTTTAAGCCTCCCGGAAGCTTTTTCTTATTCTCATACCAGTCGCCCAGGGATCTGTGGTCGTCGTTTCTAACGCCAAACCAGCCGTCATCCATTACAAACAGTTCTATGCCGCAGTTCTTGGCCTCCTTGGCAAGGGATAAAAGTGAACCCTGTGTGAAGTTGAAGTAGTTGGCCTCCCAGCTGTTGATGAGGATGGGACGCTCCTTGTCTCTCCAGGTCCCCCTTACAACATGCTTTCTTACAAACCTGTGCATGTTGCGGCTCATTCCGTTAAAGCCCTCTTTCGAATAGGCCATGACTGCCTCGGGAGCTTCAAAACTCTCGCCCTTTGACAGGGTCCAGCAAAAGCCTGTGGGCTGAATTCCTGTAACGAAGCGGCTTATACTTGAACCGTTGGAGGACAGCGCCTCATAGTGGTTGCCACTGTAGATAAGGTTGAATCCGCAGCACTCTCCGCTATCCTCTGTGGTATCTTCAGCACTGACAATGACGAAGGGATTGGATCTTGATCCGGACTCTCCTGCTGCCAGCTCCTCGCAGACCACCTTGCCTGCCTTGCAGAGGGAAGATCTCTTTTGCATCTCGTAGGCCCATCTTCCGTGGAAGGATGTGAACAAAAGTCCCGTCTCGTAGAAGTCTACAGATGCGCTAAGGAGCCTGTCTATCCTTACAGGATTGTCTGAATCGTTGTACAAAACTGCGCTTCTTGTTATCACGTCGCAGTCGGGAAATACAGTGTAGATAAGATCAAGCCTTGTGGCATATTCCTTGTCGGACAGCTTGATAATGAGCTGCTGGGCCTTATTTGTATCGTCGTAGGAGGATGGCAGGGTTTCGAGAGCTCTTTTCCCATCCTTCACTTCGTAGTCGTAATATATGAAGTCAACTGTGGTGTTGCCGTCTGCATAGGTGAGCTCCACCATAGGCTCCCTGATGTCGCCCTTTCCGAAAGAGGACATCTCAAGACCCATGAGCTCAAGGCAGATACTGTGCTCGTCCGAGTAGTTGTTCATGTTGCCGCCGCCGGAGTAGTGCTTGGGGGCTATGGCCTTCTCGATCTTTGCAAGGAGCTCCTTGTCAGCTGCCTCCAGATCAAGCTCTTTTCTCATCTTCTCGTATTTGTCTTTGGAAAAGAGTGAAGCGCCGAAATGCAGGTGTTCCATGTGTCCCGATTCCAGCTTTCTGAACATGTATGAAGTGTTTGCAGTCTGTAAAAGAAACAGTCTTCCGTCAGCGTAGATCATTGCTTTTCCTCCAATCCGGCTCAGGCTCTGAGTCCGTTGATTATGATATCTATCATGTCATTTAGCGCGTCTTCATAGGAGAGCTCTGTTCTCGACAGCTCCTCGGTGCTGAGGAACTTCTCGATGGCGCCTTCTATGGTGAGCTTTACGACAGGGATCGGGATCTTCCTGAGCTTACCCATGTCCATTGCTTCTTTTAGGAGCTTTTCTGTGTCCTCCCAGTCGCTCTCTATCCTCTTGGCTACCCTGTTGTAGACATTTGGGTACTTGTCCCTGAGCTGATAGACCATTCTGAAGTCAATGTTCCGATAGTTGTCGGGAAGGCATACAATGACTTTTGATATCTTTTCCACTATATCAAGGGAGTCGTCGTTTATGATCTCTGCCTCTTTTTCCTTGATGTTGGCAAAGCCGTAATCAACGGTTGCAAAGAACAGCTCGTCCTTGTCGTCAAACTCCTTGTATATGGTTTTCTTGCTGATATGGAGTTCCCTGGAAATGTCGTCCATGGTGAACTTCATTCCCTTCTGATTGAACTGGTTGATCACGGAATCCATGATGCTCTTTCTTAAGTTATCCATTGTATGACCTCCTGATGTAATAACTGATCATTTAAGTACAGCCTTTAAGTAATCCCAGACGTTTGAAACTGACTTTACCGAGAGTTTCTCCTTGGCTGAGTGAATATCCTGCATGTCCGGACCTATGGAGACGCAGTCCAGATCCTTTATCTTGCCGCTGAAAATTCCGCACTCAAGACCTGCGTGGATTGCAAGGAGCTTGGGCTCTACCCCGTAGAGATCCTTGTATACCTTAACCATGTGGTCACGAAGCTCTGAGCTTTGTCTAAACTTCCAGCCGGGATAGCGGCCTGATATATCTGTTGCAGCCCCAAAGCTGTCTGCGATGATCTGAAGCTTGTTAAGGAGATACTCTTTTGATGATTCAACGCTGCTCCTTACGGACTGCTCAAGTATTACCTCGTCCTCTTTGGTTGTGAGAACTCCAAGGTTTAAGGAAGTCTCAACCAGGCCCTCAACCGATGCGCTCATAGCCTGCACACCGTCAGGTACTGCGCAGATCATGGAAATGACTTTGTAGCCATCCTCCTTGGAAATTGCCATCGCCTCTGTCTCAGATTCTTTTCCCTTAACAGTCATTGTGACGTCGGGATCTTTTACCTCGAGCTCGCCGCGCACATTTGCAAGTGTAGCTGCTATGGACTGTTCGAATTTCTCGATGTCGTTTCCTGCGACAATAACTTCTGCTGACGCTGAGGAGGGAATTGCGTTATCAGCAACGCCGCCCTTTATATCAACGATCCTGAAATCCACTTCCTTTTTTGCTTCCAAAAGAGCTCTCGCCACCAGCACGTTTGCATTGCCGCGGCCGCACTTTATCATCTCTCCGGAGTGTCCGCCCTTGAGGCCGCCTATTTCCAGAACAAGCTTAGTGCCCTTAAAACTTTCTCTTTTCACGGGGATATGGGAGTAGATCCTTGCGCCGCCTGCGCAGCTGGTGATGAACACGCCCTCTTCCTCGTTGTCTATGTTGATCATTCTCTTGCTCTTTAAGGAAGAGAGGTCTATGGCTTCAGCGCCGTTCATTCCTGTCTCTTCGTTGGTCGTGATGATGACTTCAAGAGCGGGGTGCGGGATGTCCTTTGAATCAAGAAGAGCCATGCAGTAGGCAACCGCGATTCCGTCGTCGCCGCCAAGACTTGTGCCGTCGGCCCAGATGTACTCGCCGTCAGTCTTAAGACGGAGGCCTTCCGTCTTCATGTCTATATCTACGCCTTCGTCCTTCACAGCAACCATGTCCATGTGTCCCTGAAGGATTATGGGCTCCCTGTCTCCGTAACCTGCTGTGGCGGGAGCTTTGATGATGACGTTCTTCTCCTCATCCTGGATCACCTCAAGATTTCTTTCCTTTGCAAAAGAAACGAGGTAGTCGCTTATCTGATCGATATTGTGTGAACCGTGAGGGATTCCGCAGATCTCTTCAAAAAAATGCAGCACCTCGTAGGGTTTTAAGTTATCCAAAACCATGGCCATATACCTCCGATGCGTAATTTTATAACGTAAAAAAGGAGACTCATATCCTGAGTCTCCTTCATTTTACTCTTAAAAAACTATTTTTACAAGAAAAGTTTCCAAATATATTATGCGATCTTTTCTTTTGCAAGCTCAGCCAGTGTCTTGAATCCGTCGGGATCGTTAACTGCCATCTCTGCAAGCATCTTTCTGTTGATGTCTACGCCTGCAAGCTTGAGGCCGTGCATCATGTTGCTGTAGGAAAGGCCGTTGATCCTTGCTGCTGCATTGATACGTGTGATCCAGAGAGATCTCATATCCCTCTTCTTCTGCTTACGTCCTGCAAATGCAGATGTAAGTGCTCTCATAACTGACTGCTTAGCTACTCTGTACTGCTTTGATCTTGCTCCTCTGTAGCCCTTAGCCAGCTTCAATACTCTATTGTGCTTCTTCTTGGCATTTAATGCGCCTTTAACTCTTGCCATTTCAAATTCCTCCTAAATCAAAATTAAAACCTTCTGTTCCTACCTTGTGGGATATGCACTAAATTCGAAAGAACCTCATTAAGTGCATCCCCATGGCTCGCACTAAGCTCTAAACTACATCGCTAAGTGCTCTGCTCATCATGCGTAAGGAAGGATCTGCTTCATTGTCTTTACATTTGTAGCGTCAACGAGTCCTGCGTGACGAAGATTCCTCTTTCTCTTTGTGGACTTCTTGGTTAAGATGTGGCGCTTATACGCTTTGTTTCTCATGAGCTTTCCTGTGCCGGTTACCTTGAACC
>JAEEGF010684944.1_pt1 | contig 23643 bp, 9 predicted proteins | sample 9134171 | NCBI WGS metagenome assembly JAEEGF01 (sample SAMN16246542, study PRJNA631951) | gut metagenome | biome: gut microbiome; feature: rumen; material: AP-attached | host: Bos | place: Iran: Karaj | collected 2018-10
CCTTCGCTCAACAACCATTCCTCAACCACGCTCCAGCCACAGCCAAACCAACCCCAACCACTACTCAACCATCCTTCGTGTCGAATCCAAGAACGATTTCGACACAACCATCCCACATTCGTGATTCTATAACTTAGGCAACAACCACAACCCAACGACGCGAGATGGACGCAAGAGCGTCCGTTCAAAGCCCTTTGCAGGCGAAATGCAGTCCGTGAGGCGGTGGCCGAAGGCTCCTCCTTGTCTAGTCAGTTTTTGATAGACTACATTCCTGTTCCTGCGCAACAGGTGTTGCGATAGCCATTCCAACTCATGGAGCCTCGGCGAATACGCCGTATCCATTCGCTCGGACCTTCGCTCCCCCGCCTCACTGCTGCCGCACAAAATGCGACAAATTGCCTATCGCATTTACAATTCGAGCGCCTTGTCGGCAAAGTCGAGCATCCAGAGCCAGTCGTAGCCCGAAAGCCCGTGCTGTCCGCCACGGCGGACATAGCCGAGCGACGCACCGATGCGCGACCGGTCGTAGTTTTCCGGGAAGTCGCCTTTGGGCAGCCCCTCTTTCCCGAGGAACTCCCAGACCGGCGAAGCGGCGCGGCAGGAGAGCCATTCACCCTTCGCATCGAACCACCCCTGGTTGAAGCCCTCGACGAGCAGCGCACGCGGCGCAATTGCCGCGACGAGGAGATGCTGGTCGAACTTCATCGCCTGCTCGTTGTCGATGTACTTCGCATATGACTTGCAGTACCAGTGCGGGAAGCTCGCCATTTCAGTGGAGACGTTCTCGCCGAAATTCCGCTTCGCAAGCGGCACTCCGCCACCGCCCGTCTGGTTTGGGACGCACACAGCGAAGCGCTCGTCGCGCGCGGATGCGAGAAGCGCCGCCTTGCCGAGACGAGACGAACCCGTCGCCACGCACCTCTTTGCGTCGATCTCGGGGATCGTCTCCGCGAGGTCGAGTCCGCGCGAAAGCGCCCATGCCCACGCGCCGAGCGCGGTCGTGTTGTCGGTGCGGGATTCGTCGCGCTTCCCCCACAGCTCGAAGACATGCGTGTACGCAAGCCCTTCTGGATCGCCCTTCTTCACCTCGACGTCAGGCGAGACCTGCGCATAGCACGCGGTTAGAAACGCGTATCCGCGGGAGACGATGAACTCCGCAGGGACGGTCGTGCGCAGCTGCGAGCGCCTTAAAGTTCCGCGATTCGATTCCTTCGGACCATGGTCGCCGGAATCGCCGGAGGCGCGGAACCATCCACCCTCTGTGAGCGGAACCTCCTCGTCGTCCAGCACCGCATGGTTGCCCGGGAAGTTCAGCATGAGAACGACGGGAACCTTTTCGCGATTCTCGCAGACAATGCGGCCATCAGCCGTCTTCACCTTTTCGCCAGCTATCCTGTTCGGCAGCACCAGCAGCCAGTCGACGAACGGCCCCGACTTGTCGGACTTGAACCACATCCTGTACTGGCGGCGTATCGCGAGTCCGGCGAGAGTCGGGCCTTCCTCCCGAATCTCCGTGACGACCGCCTCGGGCGCGGGCGGCTCAACGCCGTACATCTCGCGGGCAAAGATGTCCAGAATCTCCTTCCGCCGCGCCGGCCATTCGGAGGCGTCCTTCAGCTTGCGCCCGTCAGCAAACGTGAGCGGATCCTCGAGCGTGTACGGCGCGACCTTCGCCTCGTCGTAGTTCGGCTCCCGCACACGAGCCGCCGGTTTGCGGTGCCAGACTTCGTCAATCTGCTGCACCCACGGCTTCGGGGCGAGATCACCAAGACGGACATCTCGCTTTACGACACCGACGGCATTCTCGACTTGCTCGAACTCCTTTCGGCACGCGCCAAGCCAGATGTTCTCCATATCGACATTTCGGACAGGCATTGCGGCGTCTCCCGTTATGTCAATCGCATGGTCGGCGCAATTCGCACGGATATTGCGGATGTGGAGTCCGTCGATTTCTGTTCTTCTTAGCTCATAGTCGGGGAACTGCGCCCATTGAAACAACCGATCGGTCTTAATGCGCACCACGGCATTCATGATGTTGTCGGCCTCGATGTCCTCAAAGTAGATGTTCCTTACGAATCCGCCGCGCCGCCGATTCGTCTTGACTGAAAAAAGATTCGTCACGAATGTCTGTTTGCAGTGATGCATCCAGACGTTGCGTATTCCACCCGAAAGCTCAGAGCCGATTCCGAGCAGACTATGGCTTGTTACGATTTCACAGTTTCTGATGACGACGTTTTCTGTCGGACGGTTCAAGCGCCACGCGTCCTGGTTGCGGCCCGCCTTGAGGACGATTCCGTCGTCGCCCTGGTCGAAGCGGCAGTTCTCGACGAGAACGTTCCGCGTCATCTCGATGTCTAGCCCATCGTTGTTGTGTCCATGGGCATACACATCGAGGTCCCGGACCGCGCAATTCTCGCTGTGATAGAGATGGATTGTCCAGAACGGCGACTCGCGGATGCGGAATCCGTCCAGCAGCACATTCCCGCAACGGTTGAACTGGATAAGGTGAGGACGTACATTCGAGCCCTTGATCGCCGTAAGGTCGCGCGCGGACATGACGGCATTCGTCGAGCACCAGTGATAGAGCATTTCCGTCGCCTTCATGTGCTCTGGCAGACGCGGAAACCACGTCTTCCAGAAGTCCATGCGCGGTGCAATCGTGCCCTTCCCCGTGATGGCGACATTCGTGACACCATAGCCATAGAGGAGTGGCGAGTAGTTCAGGCACTCAACACCCTCCCACGACGTGTGCACGACAGGCAGGTAGTCCGCCGGATCATCGGTGAACTCCAGCGTCGCGCCATCGGCAAGATGCAGATTGCAGTTGTTGCGGAAATGCACCGCGCCCGTGAGCCACGTGCCCTTCGGCACAACGACGCGTCCGCCGCCTGCTGCTTCGCACGTCGCCATCGCCTTGGCAAACGCCTCAGTCGACTTCACTCCCTCCTTCGCGCCGAAGTCGGCAATGGAGAAGTCCCGCTCGGCAAACTGCGGCACGGCAATCGCCGGCATCTCGAACGGCGCATCCGGGAACGCAACCACCTCGGCACTTCTATGCTTGTTCGCCTGGGAAGACTTGAAATCATCAGCAAGCCATTTGTCTAGTCTGCTCCTGATATCCTTAAATACGGCGTGACCCTGGCCAAGCCCGATTATGATTTCCTTATTCTTCGACGGCATGACATTAAAAGCGCTAAAGCCTGCCATCGGCGGACAAACCGTATCGGCGGAACCGACATTTACGCGAATCGGAATCTTGATGTTGCGGGCAAAATTCACGCCACAGAAATATGGAGCATTCGCCTCCGCTGCCGCTCTGTTCTCGTCCAGCTGCCCTTCAACGAGACGCGGCCATCCGCTCTCGCGTCCGCCGCAACGAAACCCAAGCAGATCCGTGAGCGCCGGCACATACACAGTAGCGCGGGTAAAGTTCGAGTTGAGCCCGCACAGCCACAATCCAAAGCCGCCGCCTTGGCTCGTCCCATTGTACCGGAATCGCGTCCTGTCAACTTCGGGACGGGCGGCAATCCAGTCAACCGCACGGTTCATGGCGAGCAAAACGCCATAGTAGAAATAATCCTCCCTGCTTGATGCGATTCCAGTCTGATGGTAGTACTTGTTCTTCACTGGATACCGTGCCGACCATTCCCCGTTCTGGACTTCATGAAGTTCCAGGTTGCGTGGACTGCGGCCGAGCTTGCCGTCCGCACGCCGTTCTGGGCGATAGTCGTTGACATTAAGCAAGACGCAGATGCGTTTATCATCACCCCATACACCCCACTCGGATGGCCCTGCGCCTGGAACGTGGACAATGACGGGGAACGGACCTTTGGACAAGTCTTTGGGCTCAGAAAGATACCCCCATATCGACCGCCCGCCAATCGTTGGGATTTCGAGTTCGTAAAGATCCCGATCCACTGGCGGGTCGTCGGTGACTTTCGTCATCTTAATCGGCGCAGTAACGGCTTCGTCAAATTTCCGCACCGCCTCTCGCCAGAATTCGTTGAAATCAGCCGGACATTCTGCGCCTGGCTTGATTTCGTAGGGATTGTACGCGACGCCGAAGTACTTCGTTGCGCCATGTGTTCCTTCCGCACGTTCGAAACATACGTCAAGCCGCATAAAACCCGGCTCCGACATTGCACCCGCCACTGTAAAAGCGTTTGTGCCGCAGGAAAGGTCAAACCGCCCCGATGAAAACTCCTCGTCGCCGAAGTTGTTCAACTTCCATTTCACAACGCCATTCTCCGCGGGTGCGCCGTTGGTTTCAATTGCCTCCACCGTAATCAAGGCCTTTTCGCCGATGGAATAGACCCCGCCCGGCTTATCGCAACTGAACTTGAAATCAACGGGCATAAATCGTCTCTGGCCTTCTATCGCAGCCATCGCTATGGACTTCATTTCCTCTGCTCGCGAGGCATCCATCCAGTCTGGCTTGTAGGCGCACTTCCTGACATCCGCGCCAAAGAGCTTTGCCGTAAAGACAAGACCCTGCAAATACTCCCCGTCGCGGTTGAAGTGGAAGTCCGGCTTGGTGAAGAGCGATTCGCGATTTGGAAAACGTTCTGCCGCCGCGCCTACTGGGACAACATCAAAGCCATGCTTCTTAGCAAAGGCTCCGTATGCGTCGTGAAGACGGCGATACATCTCCTCCGGACCGAACCCGAAATTTGCGAGCCGCTTGTCCCACGACGGGTAGCTCCACGTCTCCTGAACGACGATCTTCGCCTGCGGCGCAAACTCGCGTATCTTGGCGACGAGCAAGTCGCCAAACGGCTGATATGTCTCGGACCGCCAGCTCAATGAGCTCGCCTGCTGAATCGTGACGACATCCCATTTGTCGAGCACAAGGGCGTCTGGCATGTTCACCATGACATCCCGAGCGGTACGTCGTCCCTCCACGTCTCGATCCAGTTTGTACGGACGAAACGTCGCATTTGTCGAGGCGGCAAGCACATTGTTCCAATGACGCTCAAGCGAGCAGCCGCCGATGTGTATAGACGCCAAGTCCAGGCGACGACCCATCGCCGCCGCGACTTTTGGCATCTGCCGAAAATTGCTGAGCGAGAAGCTATTCCCGATCATCAGCACCTTAAGCGGTCTGTCCTTTGGAACACCTTCAACTGCAGCCGATTCCGCCCTCGCGCAGAGCGAAAGCGCCGCCGCGCAAACCGCCACCGTTAATCGCCTCAACAACTGCATGCCATCCCTCATACTTAGCTCCTTTCTGATTCAAATTTCTGGAGACCTCTCAAATCGGTCGCGGGTGATTCGCCGCGCACAAGCTCGCTCTCCCATGTGTTCGCCTTGTCACGGCACCACAAAAGCACAACTCTCTCTCCACGAAGTCCCCAGATGCGCAGCCGCCGCGTCTCGGTGTGGAACGGACGGAAATGCTCTGCCGCGGGATCTACGCCCTTCACCGCCTCCGCGAAGCGCGCGAAGTGCCACCAGAGGTTATTGCCGTCGATGTACTGGTAGTCCCAATGCCAAGGCTGTCCGCTCCCGGCGGAACCGGCGAAGAACGGCGCGAATATTTCGTCGTGAAGGAGCATCCCCTGGGTGTCCTTTGCGTATAGGTCGCTTGGCCCCGTGTGGTTCGCCTTTACCGCACCGACCTCCGAAAGAATTGCCGGGCGGCCTGGCAGCCTGTCCAGAAGCTCTCGCACCGCGTCCGCACAGAGAACGTCCATCGGACCTCGGCAGACATCAAGTTCCGCGCCTGGGTCGAGATAGCGGTGCACCTGCATGAAGTCGTTTCCCTTCAGGCCCGCCATCCAGTCGTATACGCTGTACGAGCGCGGCGCGGAAAAGCTGCCGAGGTTCTGGAGCGTCATCTTGCCGGGGAACAGCTTCTTAAACTCTGCGAGCATCCTTTCGCTCCACTCGCCCACGACCGCATGATCGAATCCTCCGACAGAGTTTATCTCGTTCCAAAGCTCGACGGCGACAAGGGCGTCCGACTTCCCGACCGCCTCCGCGACATGCCTCGCCTTGGCGAGATAGACGTCAAAGCACTGCGGCGAAGTGAACACATCGCGCACCGTCTTTGCGTACGGGGCATATACGGGGCTTCTGAATGAGACAATCCCCTTTGCCGCATCCACGTCCGTCCTCGGACCGATCATGCGGAAGTTCTCGAATGTGAACTTGAGCTTGATGCCAAGCGACTCGGCGCGGGAGACGAGCCACTTCAAGTTGCCCGTCGCCTCGTCGGAGAACTCATGCGCTCTTTCCGGCATGACATCGACAAAGGGAACCGACAGCCACACGCGCATGTAGTTGCCGCCGTTCGCCGCGAACTTCGTCATCCAGCCGTCGTACAGTTCCCGCGTCTTCGCCGATCCTCCCGCGTTGCGGTCAAAGCAAATATTGCAACCGACGGGAATCCAAGCCTTACCAGTCTCGCCCGCGAAATACCGAGAATCAGCGATAGCAGGCCCCATAGCCGAACCGACATCGGCCATTGTCATGCATGAAGCAAGCGCGACACAAAGTGCAAGTGTTATTTTTCCGCACCTCATTCTCTGCTATTCCTTTCTGGTAAGAGAGTCCCGATAACCTCTCTCTCGGCAACATTTTCACGGAAAGCAGAAGTGCCTGTCTTGACGAAGGAAAGGCGCCTAAAACACAGCTCATCGCATGGCATGACCGTCCGAATCATTATCGACACCAGGTCTGTCTCGGCAAGAACGAAATCGAGTGCAAGGTCCGCTGAAACGCCATGCCATTCCCCGTCGTTTGGTACAGTGAACTTCTCTACCGTACGTTTTTCGTTGGAGAGGACATGCACCGCAGCGGAAACCGGCACGTCGCACTTTGCGCGCGCCTCGAACGAAAGGCGGTATGTTCCGTTTCCGTGTCTCAGGAACGCATCCGTAATGACGTTCTGCATCCCCGCGTTCTTCTCGCACTGCACAAGACGATAGATGCGCTCGCCGTCCTCCACTTCGGTCGCGTCAAACTTCACTAGCCACGACGGGCACCTCTGCCATGCGCTGCGCGTTGACTTGCGGTCTTCCAGCAGATTCTCGCCGTCTGCCAGCTGTACCATCCGCTGCTCGTCTTTTTCGCGAGAGGCCTTCCTGACATCGCGCTGAAGCGACGCACCGATGTAACGCTTGAACGGGCACGTCCAGTTCACCTCGTGCCTGTCGGCGACGGCTGGAATCGCAGCCTCATCGAATGTGTTCGTGACCGACACCGCCACCCTGTCCGCGTTCTTCACAAGACTTGGCGGAATCGCGTCAAGGCGTGTGCCGCCCACCCATAAGTTTGTGATGGAGAGCTCGTATCCTGTCGTGTCCAGCCACTTTTTGGAATCGTGGAGAATGTTGACGATTGCGCCATCTCTCTTTCCTATGGTGCGCCAGTCGTCTTTGCCGGTGCAGAACGGGACCGACACGTTCTCGAAGGCAAACGTCTTGGGGAGCGTTCCCATATTGCCACCGACGAAGAAACGCGAAAACAGAACGCTGTCCACTGCGGAAAGGTTCCTGAAGAAGAACTCCTGTCGCTGGTGCACAAGGTCCTGCGGCCCCGGCTCCTTTTTCGCCTCTCCCGCGTTCATTTCGTTCCACTTGGTGTTGCGCCGCAGTACGCCGTTGTATACGTTCCTGATGAGGCTTTCGTCCGCGCGGAAGACGTCGACGTTCTCCATCACGACACCGGCATTTGTTCCCTGAGGGAAGATCGCGTTGCACGACGTACCTATCGCGATGTCCCGGAGATACGCCCCCTTTACGCCCCCTACCACAAGTGCGTTGTCACCCACATAGAGCCAGGCGCCTTCGACACTGAAGTTAGACCCGCCGCACGTTATGCCGTCCGAGCACATCATAGACGAAAGTGCCTTGACATTCTTGAACGTTACTCCGGACCCCCAACTCATGAAATTGAAGGTGCGGGAGTCCACGAGCTTTATGTCCTCAACCGTCACGTCCGCAGCCTGGACCTTCAGGAACCCACGCTTCGTGTTCTTCTTCTGGTCGAATCTGAATATATCGGAGAATGGATCGAGCATCATTCCCCTTCCATGGATGTATACGCCCTTCGACTTCACGACGAGCCGCGAATTGAGGACCGCCCCCGGCGCGATGTAGACCTCCTTGATCGAATCGCCAACCGTCAGAACGCCGTCTTCGCCCGGGGGATCCATCCACCCGTCTACGAAGAGCACACCTGGATCGCCCTTCCGCGGCACTTTCGCCGCGTCCTCAGGCGCATCGGCGAACACGGACAGAATCGTCTTGTCGTAGTCGTTGATGCGCATTCCGAAATTTGCGGGCCTGTCGAGAATCACCGAGAGGACGCCGTCCTTGAACGCGCTTTTGAGCCCAAGCCGGGAAGGAAACACGGCATAGGACTTCACGTCCTCGCAGAACGCGACGTCAACACGGACCGGTCCGCCGTCGAACGCGAACTCGCAGAACCGGCGGTTCACGTCGCCGCCACGCGTCCGAGTCTCAAGCATCGACTTCTCGCAGTGGTTGTAGACCGTCAACTGCCTTTTCTCGCTCCCCTGCCAGACGCGCACCTCATACGCATTGTCACGCTCTATCCGCGCATCGTATTCAGGATATACGACAATCCCCGCCTTGCTCGTCAACGACACGCCAGCGAACAACGCAAGAACTGTTCCGCATAGGATTCTATTTTTAAGATCTACCATACAACTACTCCCATTGTTTTTCATTCGTCCACACCATTAGTTATGCACAGCCGGACGGGGCCAAGAAGACCAGACGGCAGCAGTTTGTCGTTCTTATCCCAATGTTTCCACGTCGTGAAAGTGTGGCGGCCCGTAGGAGAGCGCTTCCCTTCCCTCACCCACTTCGGAATCTCCTTTATGCCGATTTCCTTGACTCCGTCCTTCACTTCACCCTTCCATTCGCAGTCGTCAGGATAGAGAATGTCATCACCTATAAGGCGGTTCGGCCATAGATTCGCCACACATATTGAAAGGTCAATATCAGCGCTCTTTTGAATCGCGTCTGTAATGTCCACTCTGAATGGCGGCCTCCAGAGCGACTCAAGCGTCTTGCCATTGACGGTCACCTCGGCAAAGTTCTTGACATCGCCAAGATCAAGAACAATACGTTCGCCGAGTTTGCTCTCCGGCTTGGGGAAACGCTTTGCATAAGTTGCCGTTCCAGAGAAATAGCGAATGTCATCATCGTCAACATCCTTCCAGTCCACAAGCGCATTCCAAACGACCGACTTCCTTGACGTGCCGCCAGAATACCACTCCGTTGGGAATGCGACGCACCAATCACCCTCGACGGCGACACTCCGCTCGTTAGTTCGCTTCGATGCATGTGCAAACTTAACCGTGGAAGCGCGGCGGAAAACTACAAATGCCGAACCGCTCGGGCGGAATGAAAGCGTTACATACGTCCGTCCGCCCTCTTCGCGCCACTCTTCCGCATCTCGCATCTCGCCTGTCTCTGCATCCCAAATCTCGGGCTGGCGGCCGCTCAACCGAAACGATGCTTCAAACACATACTCATCCACATTGTTGAGCGAAACGAAATACCAGTCCATTCCGTTGCCGCAACGATGTATCCATATCGCAGGCGGATTCCTCTCTTTCGACGCGAAATCCGGCTCCACACCAAGACGCTTCAACGCCTCCTGCGGACAACAAGTCATCACGCCTTTCGCCCATACCTTCTCGGCAATGTCTCGGACTCGTCCGTCCTCGTTTGGGAATCCTCGAAGCCCAGGCGCACGGATTGGCCTCTTCATGCCGCAGACTTTCGCTCCCGCATCGACAAGTGCCTCAACCTTGTTTATAATCTCCATCGACATTGTCTCGAGATTTGGCAAAACGAGCAGGCGATACTTTACGCCACTTGGCGCAACGACTTTCCCGTCAACGACCTTCAGCTCCTTGAATGCCTTGGCCGCGCAGACATCCCAATTGTAGCCGTCCGAAAGATTCATCTCGGACTTACCCCTCCCGCCGGTGCCAAAGACATTGCCGCCCTGGTTTGGAACCTGCTCGCCGCAGAAAAAGAGCACATCTGCAACCGGCTCCCCTTCCTGCAGCATCCACTGGCAGCGTGCCTGGTAGCGGAACCAAGGACGCGCAAACTCCCACCATGTCTGGGTTCGGTCAAGATGCATGCCCCAACGCCCCATCGTCATGCCAGGCAGATATTTATTGTCCGGCCACGGCTGATGGACAAAGCGATGGTAGATGATGCGGTTTACGCCATTACAATAGACAATGTCTCCCTGAGCCTTGATCGAGAACGGTGTTGTAAGCCACCTTCCGCCTTTGGCCGGATTCGCCGTAAAGGACTCCGCAGCGGCATATCTACGCCCCCACACATGCGCGAGATAGGCGGGGAATCGAGCATTGCCGCAGTATACGAAATGATCCCCAAATGTGGCGCACGACCAAAACTCGCCCATAGGAATATCAACGTCCTGGCCATACTGAAGGTTGTCCGCAGGACAGTTCCCGTAGGGCTCCAGCGAAAGCACGAGTCCGCGACTGTGACAAAGTTCTGCAAGACGCCCCGCATAATTTTCCGCAAAAAGATCTGCCACCACGCGGCGGAAGTCCTCGAGGAATCGCTCGCTTTCATCGACGCTTCCGACTACTCGGCCGGCGAAAACTGGAAGATACGGCAAAGGCGAATAGCCCATACGCGACTCAAAGATCTTCTCCATCCCCTGCGTCCAGTTTTGCGAGCCCACCTCGTAACTGTCTACAAGTATGTTGTTGAAGCCACTCTCGACCGCGCCTGCAAGCGGGCCAAGATAATCACAGAGACGCGCAACATACTGGCTAAAATGGTAGTCCATCGCAGAAGCGGAAAGTTTATCCACTTCCAGACCGCCGCCGAACTTCGATGCGGGATGGTTGCGCCGTCCGTTGCAGACGAATCCTACGCGAAGTATGGTCCATTCGCCATTCGGCACATCCCATGCAAGCGTTTCATCCTTTGTCATGCGCTCCGTCAGGTCGACTATTTGATCGACGGACACGACCTGATCAGGGGACGCGACCGAGGCATCCCTCGTGACCTCGCCTCGGACTTCAAATATCTTGGCCGAAATGTTCGATATGCAAATCGGCGACCCCGGCGGGGTCGGAAACGCCAACACCGCTATGTCTTCGTAGAAGCCGTGGTCGTCTTTCGTGCGCGGCAGTTTCGCCGCGAACTTCGATGGCCCTTTGGCCGCAGTCTCAGTGAACACTACCTTCTTCATTCCGTTCGAAGGCACATTCCACGGCCCGCCTGACGACGACCACCCCGAGCAGTTGGGGATGCAGATTTCAAGCCCCAGCCGCCGTGCCTCGGATGCCGCATGCTTGAACATGTCAAACCACTCCGGAGAATTAAAAGCGAGCGAACCTGATGGTATGCTACAGCCCGCGTCGAACATCTGGACGCCGCCTATGCCGGCTTTGGCAAGCGCCTCGAAGTCACAGGTGATGCCCACTTTCGTGACATTGCCATTCATCATGTGGTACCAAGTGTGCGGCTTCGCCGAATTTGGCGGATTGCGAAAACCCTTTTCAAGTGGAACCGCGCCAATGGCGACATCGGCAAACATGCCCAACGCCGCAAGAACAGTTCCGCACAGGATCATCTTTTTGAGGGTTGCAACCATAGCGTACCTTTATCCCGTGTCAAATTATATCAATTTATATCAATAAACTACATCACATTCGCATTCGCAGCCACATCGTCAGCCGACGAACCTGGCCGTAGCATGCCCCCTGTCGAATAAGGCGTAGAAATATTGTATTCATACTTTATGGGAAGATTATCCGACGATGGGCCAATGAGGACACAGTTTCTCCCGGAAGCGACGCGACGGCAGTGCGTGATTTCATCCCAATAACCGAACGCTTCCTCGCCGAGCCTAAAGGCGATTGTGCGCGATTCGCCTGGCTCCAGCTCAATGCTTGCAAAATCGACAAGCTCCTTCTCCGGCATCTCAACGCCGGGAGCCGACGGCTTCGAGACGTAACACTGCACAACTTCCCTGCCGCGCATCGCCCCTGCGTTGCGAACCCTTACGCGCCATTCTCCGTCCGCAAGCTGCGACATCGCCTCGTACTCGAAACGCGTATAGGAAAGACCGAACCCAAATGGATACCTGACGCGCGTCTTGAAGTGATCGAATCCTCGGTAGCCCACCCATATCCCGTCGGCGTATTCCTCGACAGGCCATTCACGTGTCCACGACTTTGGACGCAACGGCCCGAGACCGGGGAACGTCTCAAGCCCCATCCGGTGGCACGGCCAATCGTGCAGCGTCTCGCCAAATGTGAACGGCAGACGCCCCGAGGGATTGACAAGTCCAAAGACCGATTCGGCGAGAACTTTGCCGCCAAACTCGCCAGCGTACCAGGTGAAGAAAATCGCCCTTGCCATATCGTGCCATTCCTCCACGCTCACAGGCGTTCCACAGGTCATCGCCACGACAAGATTGGAATTGACCGCCGCGACATCGCGTATCAAGTCCTCCTGACACTGCCCGGGGATGCTCTTGAGCCAATAGTCACGCCGGTCGGAAATCTCACCGTTCACCGCTCGTCCGTTGCCGCCTTCACGGTCGAGACTATGATCGAGTCCTCCGCAGAATACCACAAGGTCGCAGTCCTTCGCCGCCTCCAGAAGCGGACGCGCCGCCATCCCCGGCACACTCACGGCATATGCGCTATCCTGGTTTTCGAACCTCATGCCGGGAGCGAAGACAACGTTCTCCTTGCCGAACACTTCGCAGAAACCCTCAAGGGGCGTAATCTCTCGCGCCGCCTTGATCGCGCCCGATCCGCCGCGCGAAAAGAGATCCACCCCATCCACCATTGAATGATATTGGTCAGCGTTAGGCCCTGCCACACAAACCTTGTGCCGCCGCATTCTGTCAAGCGGCAGAAAGCCGTCGTTCTTCGTCATTACGAGCGATTCAGCCGCCGCACGGTACGCGAGACGCTTGTGCTCCTCGCTACGGAAAGCGGCAGCACACTCTGCCGCGTTCTGTCGATCAGCCTCGCTCCCGCCGTTGAACGCACCGGCGCGCAAATAGAGCCGCAGCGCCCTGCGGACTGCATCCGTGAATCTGCCCTTGTCGACAATCCCCTTTTCGACGTATTCTACCTCTTTGCGGTCACGCTCCTGGTCTTCCTTGCAGTTAGTCTCGATGGTCGTGCCGCCGTTCATCGCCTTGACGTCGTCGTACCACACGCCCCAATCCGTGATAATCGCTCCATCCCAATTCCATTCCTTGAGGGCGATGTCATTGAGGTTCGTGTTCCAGCTCGCATGGATGCCGTCGAACTTGACCGCAGTATTCATCATCGCCCACGGTCTGGCCTTCTTGAGCGCGATTTCAAAAGGCCTGAGGTAGATCTCCCGCGCCGCCCGCTCCCCACAGAGCACGGTCAACCTGCCGCGACACCACTCCTGATCGTTGAAACACCAGTGCTTCGGACACGCCGCCACACGCCGCGACTGGAGCCCTTCGATAAGCGCGGCGTTGATCTCACCGCAAAGGACAGGATCCTCGCCGGCATACTCGAAGTTCCGCGCCGCGAGCGGCGACCGCGCCATGTTGAGACCTGGCCCGAGCAGCATCCTGCAAACACCGCCAGGATCATCCTGCGGGTAGACCGCCCGCGTCTCCGCGCCCATGGCGCGGCCGACCTCGCGAGCGAGCTCCCTATCCCATGTCGCGGCAATTCCGATGGTCGTCGGAAAATATGTCACGCCGGGTTGCGTCGCGGCCCTCGGTCCGTTGCCAGAGTCAAGCATACGAAAGTTCTCGAGCCGCACACGCGGAATGTTCCCCAATGATAGCCCGCCGGTAGCATGGAGAAGATGCGCCTTTTCTTCCATGGTCAGGCGGCCAAGAAGATCTTCAACGCGGTCTTCTATTGGCCGTGTTTCGTCGAGATACGGCAGGCCCTCTTCGACAACGGCGGCGCTATCCATCCGCATGGACGGAGCGCCGGTATCCATGCCGATGCCGATATCGGTTTCTTCAGCAAAGGCAAATGCCGCCGCAAGGATCGTTCCGCAAGTTAGTGTCTGGATTCGCAGCATGTCTCACTTCTCCATCGTGAAGTCACGTCCTTCGTAGTCCGGCGGCACATAGCCATGCTCCGACCCTTGAACCCATGTAATAGATTTATTGCCGGGGATGCCGTTCCAGAGCTTTGCAAGCCCCATAGGAGGACAGGTGTAATCACCAAGCCCGGCACGCGGCACAACCGTCCTGCACGAAAGAGGAATTCGCTTCGCCCACACGGCGGCATCATAGTAGGCAACGCCTGGAACCCAGCGGATATACCAGCCATTGCTAGACGCCTTTTTGTCGAGACGGGCGTTGTTCATGTACATGTCGCAGCACCATGTGATTGATGAATCCGCACGGGTGACACCCTCACCGCAGCCCGCCGCCCAAATCGTCTGAAGACCGCCTTGACTTCCGCCGGAAGCATACAAGTCTTTCCCGTTCCAACCTTTGAGCGTCTTGAGGTACTGCAAAGCGCGTTTCACGCGCAGCACCATTCCATTGAAGTAAGCAACTTCTGGGTCTTTGTTCTGCTCTGGATCAAACGCATACGTCTTGCCATTGGACCGCACCTCCCATCTTAGGGCTTTCGTGTCGGCCTCCGTTGCGCCAAACTCTACAAGCTTCAGTCCATGTGCATTGATATTCAAGAGTATCTTGTCGGAAGGATACCACTCCCATTTTTCAGAGTGGACACAGCGATCCCCGCTGTACCCATGCGTTGCAAGCTGACAGGGGAACGCAGCTCCCTCGTCAACCGCTTTTGGAATTGAGAGATATCCTGTCACCGGTCTAAGACCGGCACAGTCTATTCGCACGGCGAAAACACGCACCTTCGGGTTGCGGCTTTCAATCTCGATGCGCTCCTCGCGGATCGGAACCTTGTCGAGACGCGCAAACTGCCGCGCCCAGAATTCGTCGAAGTCCGCAGGTTCCGCCTCCTGCGCCAACGACAAAGACTCGATCTCCGCGCCGGCACCGCCGTCGAAGAAAACATTCTTCTTCTTGCGCTCGAATTCGTTCATGGCTTTCCGCCCTTCCGGAGTGGACGTGTCGCCGGTGAATTTCTTTACCACGCGATTGCCGTCTTTGTCCACGACATACGCTTCAAGCCGCACGAATCCGGGATTCTCAAGTTTTGTCCTGTAGACGAACGGCGTCTTCGCCAATGGTATCGATCCCTCTTCTGTCGCTCCAAAGTCGTCAGAACGCTTCCACCACAAAGTATATTCTCCGTCGGGGATATCGCCATCAACGCCCTGAAGTTCCAAAGTGAACACCATTTCCTCGCCGGCCTTGTAGGAAAGCGGGTTCTTGTCGGTAGTGCCTTTTATCCAGGCATTGTCAAAAATTCCAGCGAACAGCGGAAACACAATACCCGCCATGACCACACATGATATTTTTGCAACTGATTGTTTCATCATGATGACATCTCCGCGTTATAGTCTTGACACACTGTTCTCACTGCCTGCATCAATGTAGTCCGGACAGTTTTTCAAAATAAGGCAGACGTTCGAGGGGCGTTGCGACATCAATCGTCATTGGTCCATCGTAGACTTGTCCGTCATCGGCTTTCCATTTGCCGGGCGGCAAAACCACCTTTCGAGAAATCGCCCCCTTCTCCATCACTGGCGCGACAAGCAGATCGTCGCCCATCATAAACTCGTCCTTGATGTCCGCGTAGCCATTCCCCGGGAAACAATACTCCAGGTTTCGCATCATGGGCTCGCCTGTCTTTGCTGACTTCTTCGCCAATTCGACGAAGCGCGGCGCATAACGCTGGCGCAATTCCACCACCTTCTTGAAGACTTCCTGATGCTCTGGCTTTAAAACGCGCCAAGGCGAAGCGGAAATCTGCATCATCGGGCAAAGCGCGTGTATCTGCGCCGAGCGGACGAACAGTTCAGGGTCAAACGGCGCCCCGGGGAGAAACGCCGTCCATGCTCCTCCGCCGATCATGTCCGGGCAGATGAACGGACATCCAACAAACCCCGCTGCCAGCATGTCTGGCACAAGCCGACGAAGTGCATCCCACGAGTGCGCCTTGTCATGAAGACGCATGATTACAGGCTTGCCCGCAAAGCCAAATCCGTTACGATATTCACTACCCTTGTACTTGAGTGCGAAGTTGCCATAGAGCGCGCTTTGCACACATGGCGAAGCAGAAGGATCGTGCGCGAACGTTTTGTGCGAAGAACCCTCCAATCCAACACAACCTGCGTAGAAATGAACTCCACCTCCATCAAACTTGAATCCGTCCGCACCATAGTCCTTTACGAGCCGATCAAGTTGCTCCGTAAACCAGCCTACTGCGTTTGGATGGGTAAAGTCAAGAAGCGCACTTGTTCCATTCCACCAGTCTATCGATGCTGCTGGCGGAACGCCATACCAGCCGTTTTTCTGCGACGAACTCAAGAACCCGCCCTTGTTCGGATATCCCTTCACATCGTCTGGATTCTTGCCCCACGCGATGCGCCGATAGGCGGGGGAGTCCATCGAAACAAACGGACACATCCAGAGAATCACCTTAAAACCCATGCCGTGTAGCTTATCCATCATCCCCTTTGGATCGTTGAAACGACTCATGTCAAAATTCCATTCGCCGTAGTCATGCTGCCAAGTGTCATCAATCATGAAAATTCCAGGGGGGAGTCCATGCTCGAGCATCGACTTGGCATACGCGAGAATGTCCTTTTCGTTCTGATGGTAGGTAAGCTCGATCCACGTGTTGTACTGCGGCGCGGCAAAATACAAAAGCTCCGGCGCCTCGCCAGTCGGCGGGAACCATGTTTTCGACGCATAGCGATAGGCATCGGCAAGAGTGCGCCCGACATCTTCCCTGACAATGATCTCGCCTTTGTCTGACTCTAGCGCAATCGCGCCGCCCGCGATCTTCACCCCGACCGGTTCCGCGCACCAGATCACTCGTCCTTTATCGGAGCAGAGAAAAGAAAGCGACTGGTGCCCGTAGTTGTCCGTCCGCAAATCGCATTTAAAGTTGGACTTCGCCGCAAACGGCATCTCCCGACCAAAGTTGTTGCAAAGCCCCCACCATTTCTCACCCGGCAACATCCTCACGGAAAGAGATTCCCCGTGAACCATCATCGCAAGGCCGGCGGCCAGCGAGCAGCAGATCGTCGTCTTCAGCTTCATGCTCAGACCTTTTTTAAGAAAGCATCAACACTTACCTGACAATGATGACAAAGCCCAAGCCAGTCTGCTTCGAATGGGAATACGTGGCAAAGCCAGCTTTCGCCACAGTGTCATGAGACGCTGTAATCCAGTCATCTGAACGCGCGACCTTGGAGAACCGTATTTCGTCAATCATACCGTGATAGGCACCCGTGCCAGAACCAGAATCAAGATTGCCAACATATACAGATCCATTTATAGAAATCGCATCGCTGTCGCTTATCGAAGTCGTCGAAGCGGACTGAAACTTAACGTTCTCTTCCGACAAGATTGCCGTTCCGTTCATGAAGCCTTTTATCGCGTTATTGCCGCAGTCAAAACGAACCACCTGGTGATTCCATTCAGAAAGCGCAGGACTAGCACCTTCCGTTTTGGACGATGGATTTATAGTGACATAATCTCTGTCTCCGTTGCTTAGTATTCTGTAAAGATTACCCTCAATCCGACCGCCATTGCTTGCGGTTTGCGACGAGACTTCAAGAACATTCGTCGAGCTGTTCCTATGCCTTAACATACGCCTTTTCGTGTCGGTAAATTCGGTTTGATATGTCCAGAGTTCCAACGTCAAGGCATCCTTGCCATCGAACAGCCCACTCTCGTCATTATACTTGTATCCGCCAGTCGTGTCGCTGAGCTTGTCAAATTCTGCCGCGCACCCAACAACGCCGGACACTCCCCTTGCAACGCGCTCTGAATGGGTTGTCGGAAGTTCAAGAGCACAGCCATTGCCTGTAGAATCGTTCTGGACAAAGCTGTCGGCGGCAGCGTTCATGTGCCAGACCGCGACATAATCAGAGTCCCACACATCAGATGCCTCGGATTTGGGAGCGAGATTCCAACCATAGTATCCGGTAATCTTCGTCAAAGAGGAAAGCGAAGGCACCTTCACCCACACACAAGACGTACCATTCGTGTTCCACGTCTCGACTTCGCTCGCAAGGAGATTACCCGCCTCGTCTGCAAAACGAAGGTCTATGCCGTTCTCTCTTTGACAGTCGGCATACTTGAACCCGACAGGAGAAGATTCGGATACCCTGATCAGCACAGGGAAATTCTCAAGCGTTGTTGAGCCCGCATATCCATTAAACGAAACAGTAAACTTATGTGTATACCGCGTCCAATCGTTGTCCATTTCATATTCGGCAAAGTCGACATTGGCAACTGTGTCGCGCGTAGCGGCAACCCAATCTCCAGAGCGGGCAACGCCAGAGATGCGAACTTCATCCACATTGCCGATGAACGTGCTACTGGCCGTTGTATATGCGTTCCCGAGGAAAACGCTGTATCCACCTTTATTGTAAAGTGGGCCGGCCGTGTTGCCGCTCTGCGCAGCCGAAAATGTGTTTGTTCCATCCAACCACTCGGAAAGCACCCTTGTGTCGCCAACACGCGTGAATGCCATGTGAGCCCACGTGCCGACAGAAGGAGCGTCAGTTCTTGTAGTACCATAATTTATGCCACTGTCGGTACTGCTCTTTGAGATACGCATCTGCGGAGCACCATTTCGCGTCATTTCCACATAATAGGTTATAGCTGAACCCGAAGTGGCACGCTTGGAGAGTATGTAACGGCTTTTCTCCAGGTCTGCCTGCGTCCGGCATATCCATGCTTCGACTGTCAAGTCATCAGTTCCGGCAAGCACATCCCTGCTATCTGCGGCAGATAGTGCGCCTTGATTTGAGCCGTCCTTGTTGAACCCCACGGCACCGCCAACCGCACCAGAGGAAACCGCAAGATCAACCTTGGAGAGATGGCTGTCGGAACAGACAAAGTCAAACCCATTCGTCGTGGAATCTTTCTGCGTCGCGTTATTTGCATCTCCAAGATGCCAAACACCCAAATAGCCGTTTGTCCAGACATCGGATGCGGTTACGGCCGGTGGATTGGCGCATCCGTAGAACACTTTGATCTTGGTGCCTTTGCTAAGAGACGGAACTTTCACCCACACCAAAGAGGTGCCGCTTGGGTTCCATGTGTCAATCTCGCTCGGAAGGAGATTGCCGGCCGCATCAGAAAATCTAAGGTCGCCCCCCTTCGAAAGCCTGCATTTGGAATATTTAAAGCCGTTAAGCTCCGGCGACAGCCTGACAAGCACCGGAAAATCCTGCAAGGGCGTCGAACCACGATAGCCATTGAACTTGACGTTGAACGTGCACTCGAACTGTGTCCAGTCGACATCAGCCCTCGCCACGATCGCCACGAACAACGCGGCACTCACGGCAACGCGAATCACCCACCTGCTGTTAGTTTTCATTTTGCTGCCCCTTCTTTTGCTTTAGAATTATGCGATTCAAGAAGAAATATCGCCGTGCTGCGGTCGGGCAATTTCCATGTGAACGTGTCCGCATTTTCCGCGACAGGCGTTTCGGTAGTGATTTCAAAGACGCGAGAAACCTTTTCGGGAAGTCTAACCGTGCAGTTCGTGCCTTGCGCCGTATGGAGCATCAGCCAGGATCGGTTGCAAGACAGCACGACATCCGAATCGGTGTAGATATGAACGCCGCTTCTGCGGTAGATATCGCGCAAGCGACTGGACGAAAGCCCGGCCCCTGGAGAAAACACCCCGTAGTAGTTCCCAAAGTCCTGCGCCACAATGTTCGTAGTGCCGTAGTCGAATCCGCACAGAGCCTTCATGCGCGATGCGCTCAACCCTGTCTGGGAAGCATATCCCGGAGCGTGGAACCAGACAAGCGACCGACCGTTTCCCTTGAGTTGCATGATCTTCGAATAGTGTTCATCCGTCAGGTACTGGCAGTCGAGGAACACGACGGTCTTGTAGTTGCGCGAGAGCACAGCGTCTATGTCCTCGACCAAATACCAGTCAAACGGAGCCCCCGCCCTGTAGAACTCGCCCATCTGCTCAAGGTACAGCCGCGTACACGGGTTCCTGTCGTCCTTGCCCTCCTGTTCGCGGTAGGGCAGATAGAACTCGCTCTCCACGCTGGAAACGACCGCCACCTCGGAAATGTGCGAGCGGTCGTGCTTCAACGATTCCAACGACCACTTCCGCATCCGCCCGCAGGCATCGTAAAGGCGCGGATCGCGGAACGTCTCCTTCTTGAGGTCCATGTACCACAGCCCGACGCCATGCGTGACGGTGTTGCCGAACTCGCGGTAGAGAAGCGCGAGGGAGTCGTCTATGGTCTTTGCATGGGCACGATGGTCAGGTTTCGGCTTGAGCATTTCAAGATGCGGCATGTCGTCGCCTTCGTCCACAAACAGCTTGCCGTGCAGCGCCGCGGACGCGAGATACTGCCGCATTTCGCCATCGCCGCCCAAGTCGCGCCGATGGTACGTGTGGGGCGCCGAGAGCATATCCACGCTCGGGCGGCCATAGAGCGCCGCGATTGCACGATGGTCGCACTCGACTGGCCAACGCTCGTCCTGTGTATAACCATAGAATACGAGCGTCGGGAGCTTCCCGTCCGACTCTTCCTTGACAATCGAGCACCAGTAGTCCAGCATGTCCACAGTCACAAGGTTGTGGCACTCGAAGTAGTCAAGTACCTTTCGCCCCTCGGCGGGATCGCGCCAGCCGTCCGCATTAACGCGCAGACGTTCAGCCATGGTAGGAACCTTCACGTTCTCAAACGTAACCGTCGGGTCCCTGAATGCATCGCGCAGCCGGTTCTCGTCGTCCCCGTATTTCCCGCGAAGATACCGGACAAAGGCGCGCCGCATCGGCTCGGACTGGTCGCCCGCAACTGGACGCAGCCGCTTGCGATAGTATGCGTCCCAGGAAAAATTCTCGCCCCAGGGACCGTTGGCGACGTGTACGCCGAGGAGATTGCCGCCGTAGCGCTCGAACAGATGACGAACAATGCGGCGATAATAGGGCGCAACCTCTTTCCTCGCCTTCTCGGAAGCAAACGATTCACGCGGGAGGTGCCATATGGAGACATCAGCCCCTGCCGGCACCTCTGCGACAAACTGCTCGTTTGTGTTTAATTCGCTCCACCAGTCAGGGGCTGTCGCAAAAATGCGCGGCAATACCTGAGCCGACGGATTCCACCCAAGAAGCGCGTCAAACTCTCTGTCGTAGTATGCGGTGTCGAATGTGCCGTCGTCACGCCAGTAGGGATGCTCGTAATGCGGGAAAGAGCCCATCATGGCGAAAAGGTCGATGCCCGCGTCCGACATTGACTTTACGTCTCGTTCCTGAAGCTCCCACTGCCAGAACATAATCGGCGGAACGGGCTTGCCGTCGTGCCACAGTGCAGGAGCGCCGTTTAGCTCAGCGACATACCAGCCCTTACGGCCCTGCGCCTCGCCGCCGCATGGTGCCTCAACCGCAGCAACCGCCGCGCACGAAAGCGCAGTAGCGGTGAATACCGACAGAAATAGGCACGGAATTTGGCGAATATTCGTCTTCATCGACTGGTATTCTACCAAACGCCCTTCCGTCGGCATAGTAGCCAAGTGGCTAGTGGGATGGTTGCAAGAAAATTGCGTCCTGTTCATTTCCCTACCTCATGCATGTATTCGACCGGCAAGTTATCAGACGACGGACCAAACATTATCTTGTACGTTCCCGCCCCAATGCGCCAGTCATGGAATTTCTCGTCCCAATGGCGAAGAGCATCTTCTCCAAGTCTAATAACGACCGTGCGCTCTTCTCCGGGCGCAAGGTCAACGCTTGCGAAATCAACAAGCTCTTTTTTAGGCATTTCCTCGCCCGGAGAAGTTGGCTTTGAGACATAGCACTGAACAACCTCTCTTCCTCGCATCGTCCCTGCATTGCGGACCACGACGCTCCATTCGCCGTCATGATGCCGCAACACTGGCCTGTACTCAAAGCGCGTATACGAAAGGCCAAAACCAAATGGATATCTGACCTTCGTTTTGAAATGGTCGAATCCCCGGTAGCCCACCCAGATTCCGTCCGCATAAGTCTCGACTGGCCACTCGCGCGTCCATGATTTGGGCTTCATAGGACCTAGCCCGGGAAATGTCTCCAGTCCCATCCTGTGGCTCGGCCAGTCATGCAGCGTCTGGCCGAATGTAAAAGGCAAGCGCCCCGAAGGATTGACGAGCCCGAGGACTGTCTCCGCGAGGACCCTGCCGCCGAATTCGCCTGCGTACCATGTGAAGAAGATCGCCCTCGCCTTGTCGTGCCATTCTTCCACGCTAACAGGCGTTCCGCACGTAATCGCAACCACGAGGTTTGGATTGACCGTCGCGACTTCGCGTATCAGGTCTTCCTGGCACTGGCCCGGAACGCTCTTGAGCCATAAGTCGCGCCTGTCAGAAAGCTCCCCGTTCAACGATCGTCCGTTGCCCCCCTCTCGATCAAGGGAATGGTCTAAGCCCCCGCAAAATACAACAAAGTCGCATTCCCTGGCAGCCTCGATAATAGGTCTTGCTTCCATCCCTGGTACACTTATGGCATCCTCACGTCCCTGATTCTCGAACCGCATGCCAGGCGCGAAGACCACATTTTCCCTTCCAAAGACCTCGCAGAACCCCTCAAGCGGCGTAATTTCGCGGGCAGCCTTTATCGCACCAGACCCACCGCGCGAGAATAAATCCGCCCCGTCGTACATCGAATGGTACTGGTCGGCGTTAGGCCCCGCGATGCAGACCTTGTATTTCCTCTTTCCATCCAACGGAAGGAATCCGTCGTTCTTCGCCATGACGAGCGACTCCGCTGCCGCACGATGCGCAAGATCCATATGCGCCTCGCTCCTGAATGCGGCGGCACATTCCGCTGCGTTCCGCTTGTCGGACTCGCTGCCGCCATCAAACGCCCCTACACGAAAATAGAGTCTCAGCGCTCTTCGCACGGCATCCTCAAACCTGGCGCGGCTAACGACGCCCTGCCGGACAAGATCAACTTCCTTTCTATCGCGCTCAGGATCTTCTTTGCAGTTTGTCTCTATCGTCGTCCCTCCGTTCATGGCCTTGACGTCGTCGTACCATACGCCCCAGTCCGTGATTATAGCGCCGTCCCATTTCCATTCCCTAAGCGCAATGTCATTGAGGTTTGTGTTCCAGCTTGCATGGATTCCATCCAGCATAACCGCCGTGTTCATCATGGACCACGGCTTCCCTTTCTTTAGCGCGATTTCAAATGGACGCAGGTATATCTCTCGCGCCGCCCTTTCCCCGCAGAGGACGGTTAGTCTTCCGCGACACCACTCCTGGTCGTTGAAACACCAGTGCTTGGGGCAGGCAGCCACCTGTCTCGACTGTAGCCCTTCTATAAGCGCGGCGTTGATTTCTCCGCAGAGGACCGGATCTTCGCCGGCGTATTCGAAATTTCTTGCGGCAAGCGGTGAACGCGCAATGTTTAGCCCAGGTCCTAGCAGCATCCTACAGACACCGCCCGGATCGTCGTCGGGAAATACCGCGCGGGCTTCCGCTCCCATTGCCCTCCCGCCCTCCACGGCAAGTTCCTTGTCCCATGTTGCG
>JAEEGF011352885.1_pt1 | contig 23635 bp, 18 predicted proteins | sample 9134171 | NCBI WGS metagenome assembly JAEEGF01 (sample SAMN16246542, study PRJNA631951) | gut metagenome | biome: gut microbiome; feature: rumen; material: AP-attached | host: Bos | place: Iran: Karaj | collected 2018-10
CAGATATCTATGATGACTTTGACCTTTACACAGCAGTTCTTACATCAGGTGCTACTTGCTACGATACTCGAGGAATGTCAGGCTTCTATACAGATACAACACTTGACAGCCCAAGATTTGCAAATCAGGCAGATGGTTCAGTAATTAGCGCATCTGTATTTGCAGGAGATAAGAACGCTCAGCTTGCAGTGCGCGAGGCAGCTCACAATGTTCTCTTTGCAATTGCATCAAGTAACCTTATGAACAGATACAATGCAACAACACATGTTGTTAAGCTAAACACATGGTGGAGAACAGCTTACTATACAGCAATCGGAGTTACAGCTGCGTTCACAGTATTGTTTGCACTGCTGTACGTCCTTTCAAAGAGAAAGAAGAAGGAGGCATAATAATGGCAGACTTTATGAAAAAGCAGAGCATCGGCTCATTCTTTAACTGCTTTGCAGCAGTACTTGGCATTGTCGGAATCATTGCAGCAGTTATCTGCAGCAACATGACAGTTACCTATGCTCTTGGAAACTTAGGAACAGTTGCACTCCTTGGAGTTTGCGGAATAATCCTTGCAGTAGCAGCAATCTGCCTTCCAAACATATTTGGTAACCACGACATCTTGGGAACTGTTGCAGTTCTTGGCGCTATAGGAGTTTATACAGCAGCATTTGGACAGGTTCTCTCAGAGAGAATCCTCCTTATTGCAGGACTTTTCAGCTATGATTCAGTTAACACAGTTGGCTGGCAGGTATTCTACGTAACTGTAGTATCAATTGCAGCTTTCCTTGTAGCAGATATCGTTTTGATAATCGGTGCATTTACAAGATCAGTAAAAGAAAACTGATAGTATTAAGAGATCCCTTGTACGGACTAAAATCTGTGCAAGGGTTTTTTCTTATGTAATACGAGGAAATTGCTTCCTATTACATAATAAAAAAGTCATAAAAAATTCACTTGATATTTTGATAAAAAGTAGTAGACTATCTCGTTGTTAGTAACTTTTGGTCAGGGCCTATTCATGCTCTGACTTATATTTGTTTAAGCAGAGTATTCAGCGATGCTTTCTTTCTATTGTAAATGATTCAAGAAAACAGGTAATTTATGAAAAAGACAAGTAATATAAAAGATTTAACAGTTGGAAATCCAATGTCTCTGATTTTCGGTTTTGCCCTTTCTTTATTCTGGGGTATGTTGTTTCAGCAGCTTTACAACATTATCGACACTGCTATTGTGTCATGGTTTTTGGGAAAAGAAGCTTACACAGGAATGGGGACAACAGGTGCTGTAAACTTTCTGATAATGGGCTTTTGTATGGGAGTCTGCAATGGATTTGCCATTCCTGTAGCTCAGAGATTTGGTGCAAAAGACTATAAGAGTATGAGAAAGTTCGTTTCTCATGCTATCATTCTCTGTTCAGTATTTGCAGTAGTAATGACGTTTTTTGTCAGTGTATTCTGCAGGCAGATACTTGTGATAATGAAGACTCCTGAAGATGTATTTGAGTACGCGTATGTTTATATTATTGTAATATTTCTTGGAATTCCTGTTACATACATGTACAACCTTCTTTCAGGAATAATAAGAGCACTTGGAGATTCCAAGCATCCTGTTGAGTATCTTATAATAGCATCAATTTTAAATATTGTTCTTGATCTTTTGTTTATCATTCCATTTCACTGGGGAATATTCGGAGCAGCCTTTGCTACGGTGGTATCACAGTTTGCAGCGGGGCTTATGTGTCTGATCTTTATCATCAAGAAAATAGATATTCTTCATCTTAAGAAAGAAGACTGGGAGCTTGATAAAGACCATTTTGTTATATTGTTCAACATGGGCGTTCCTATGGGACTTCAGTATTCAATAACAGCTATTGGAAGTGTTATCCTCCAGACCGCTATCAATGCTCTTGGAACAGATGCAGCAGCTGCAGTTACAACGGGAAGCAAAGTAGGAATGTTCTTCTGTATTCCATTTGATGCCCTTGGTTCAACAATGGCAACCTATGGAGGACAGAACGTCGGAGCCAAGAAACTCGATCATCTTCAGCAGGGACTTATGGCAGCAGTCAAGCTCGGATGTGGATATGCTATTCTTGCATTTGTAGTGCTTGCATTATTTGGAAGGCAGTTCTCAATGATATTCCTTGATGCCGCAGAGGCAGCCTGTCTTGATAATGCTCACATGTTCCTGTTCTATAACAGTATGTTTTATGTTCCGCTGGCACTTGTTAACATAGTAAGATTCCTTATTCAGGGAATGGGATTTTCCATGTTTGCTGTACTTGCAGGCGTCATGGAGATGATAGGGCGAAGCGTTGTAGCTATCCTCCTTGTACCAAAATTTGGCTTCATAGCTATCTGCCTTGCCAGCCCGGCAGCCTGGATTCTTGCGGACCTGTTTCTTATTCCTGCATTTATCATGGTTAGGAATAAACTTCGTCGAATCTTTAGCGGACAGGTTGAAGTCTATTGATTACAATAAGAAAACTCCCCGATCATGGGGAGTTTTTGTTTATGAGTTGATTCTTTTGGTCATGTTTGGGTCGATGTCCGGATTTATCTTGGTTATCTTGCGGTCGTAGGTCATAAGTCCGTTGACTTCTTCTTCTACGTCAGAAACCTGAGTATAAACCGCGCCGGCAAGTCCCTTTGGAATCAGAGGCTTTAAATCAGCATTTATAAGATTGTAGTATGCGACACCAAGTTCATCTAAGGTGTCGTATTTTTTATATCCAAAAACTCGGTCTACGCTTGAATGACCATCAATATGGCAGGTGAATCCGCCGTATTCGGACACTACAAAAGCACGATTTTTTTTGTCTTCTTCAACACCAAGAGGTCTGAAATAATTGTGTACGCTTCTAAAGTCTCCGCTACCTTCATCAAACCATCCGCTTGCCTGGTCGATTGGGCGGGTATTATCAAGCTCTTTTGCCATGATGGTCGCACCTGCGGCATTGAACTGTCCCCAGCCTTCGTTGAAAAGAACCCATGTAGCAATGCTTGGAACATTGTAAAGATAACGTATGGTATTCTTCATTTCATCAAGCCATTCCTTGCGGCCTTCCGATGAGCTTCTTGAGAATGTCTTGTAATATGCGGGACCATCCGGCATACGGCCAAACACCTTTGGGAAAAGAGTCGGCAGATATGAAACTACAGGCTTGGCATAGGAAGATCCGCCGCTGACCATGTCCTGCCATACGATCATTCCAAGTCTGTCGCAGTGGTAATACCAACGGGCAGACTCTATCTTTATATGTTTGCGCATCATGTTAAAATGAAGGCGCTTCATTTCTGTTATGTCATATATCAGAGCGTCATCGGATGGTGCTGTGTAAAGTCCATCAGGCCAGTATCCCTGATCCAAAACTCCCATTAAGAAATAAGGTTTGTCATTTAAAAAGAATCTTGGCTTGCCTCTGTCGTCGCATTTTACTTCAAAAGTACGGATGGCAAAATATGAACTAACCTTGTCTTCGCAGCACTCAAGCTGAAGCGGGTAAAGGTATGGAACTTCTGGAGTCCATAAATGAGGGTTATCAATAGTAAAATGGAACTTGTAATATGCCGGTGTAACAGCGGAGTGATCTACACCAACCGACGGATAAGTGTCGGAAGAAAAAGAGCAGTCACTACCTAAAAATACACTGTGGGCTGTAGTTGATTCGGGAGATTTTATCATTTCATGTCCCGGAATCTTTACGGTAACCTTGGATTTTTTGTTTGTTGATACTTCGATAGTTACTGAGTGAAGATCCTTTTCGGGATGAATCTTTATCTCTCTTATATAGGTTTCCGGAACCTCTTCAATCCAGACAGTCTGCCAGATACCGCTTTGTGCAGTATAGTACATGCCACCACGCTTTAGTGTCTGTTTGCCACGGCTGTGATAGGACGAATCACTTGTATCGCGAACTCTGACATAAAGATAGTTAATAGTTGTGGATTTCTGGTCCGGCAAATAATTTAAGAAATCTGTTATGTCCAAAGTAAAAGGCAGATAACCGCCGCTGTGGGAACCCACAAGAGCGTTATTTACATAGACGTCAGCAAATTGGTCCACGGCGCCAAAGTGCAGCAGGAATCTTGATGATGTACTTTTTCTTGTGAGTCTTGGCAGATCTTTTTTGTACCAGAGAAGTTGGTCGGGATTAAGCCTTTTTTCAACACCGGAGAGGAATGACTCGGGGGAGAATGGTACCAAAATCTTACCTTCCATTTCAGAAGGTATTTCATCCTTTGCATTAACAGGAGTAAAAAGATATTCCCAGTAGCCGTTCAGATTGATGTAACTGTCTCTTACAAACTGAGGCCTGGGATATTCTTTTAAAACATGTTTAGGATCAATGGTTTCACCCCATTTAGTGTAGAGTCTGTTTAGAATGTCGTCTTCGTGGGGCTTATCGATTGCTTTTATTGCATCAATTAAGTCCATAATGTACCATCCTTTTACTGTTCTACTTTATTTTGATATGCATACTGCATGATCAGATCTTGATAAAAAGCTGCTAGTGTAGCGTTGCGATAGACATTTATCCACAGAAGCGGAATAAATAGTGTAATAACACCAAGAAGCATAAGTGGGATAAATGTAACGTTAAGATACAGCAGTTTGAAGCGGTTTCCTTTCATAAGGCGTCTGCTGGTTGCAAGCAGCTCTTTGGCATCTCTGTCCTGAAAATCATGGAGCAGATAAAATGCCTGTGAATATGTAAGGCGGATATAAACATTCACTACAAGCTCAAGCAGAATAGCTAAAAGAGTTCCGAGAATGAGATTTGCAGATGGTGTTCTCTGAACCTTATAAACAAGGAAGGTTACGGGAAGTCCAACAATAAAGTCAGTTAAAACAAACAAAGACTGAATCTTTACTGCCTTTTCCGGGAACTTTTTGAAACCAAAAAAGATATCTGAAATAGAGACGGTCTGTGAGTAGACCAAATTCATATAAAGGTATGTCTTGCCTGATACAAGAATACCCAAAAGAATGCTTACAATAAGCACGATCAATTCATTGATAATATAGAGAATAATACTTCCGGAGCTGGAAATAGTGACAATGCCGGAAAGAACAATCTGAATAAATACAATTATCAGGTCGGCAGCAATAAGTGTGCCATATTTTTCCAGGGACCGCTCCCTTGCGATCCCTTTAAGTTCTGCTGAAGATTTAAGACTAGTCATGAAGTAAATGTCCCCGCCTTATACAGCAAGGTCAATATTGTTCCCCACAAGTCCCTGCCTGTCGATGGACTTTCTGGCCTTCTGATAAGGATTCTCCTCGTTTTGATATTTTATCTTGGTGGCAGTTTCGCCGCCACTTACATAAGTACGTCCGCATTCCGGACATACAGCGGTTTTGATTGATACAGATGCCTGTAAAACTTTACCCTTTTTCTGGGCTGCTTCTTTGAAAGCGTTACTTACGTGTTCAGCCTCATGCCCGCGAACTCTGGCTGCTGCTGCGCGTGGATCAATGTGCTGAGCACTTTTAAAAGAAACCATCTCATCAGAACCATCCTGATATTTGCGGTTCTTGCAGGTCTTGCACTCTGCGGGAGATGATAATTTGCCGGGAGATTTCTGGGTAGATTCGTTTGGGTTAAGGATTGGTTTGCTCTCATTTACTGCACTGGGAGTGTACATCCCATATCCGCCACCTATTGCACCGATCATACTCATAGACACCTCTTTTCTCACACAGCTCTTTTACTGGCCGGGGTCTATGCCAAGCTCCTGTAAAAGTTCATCGAAGGTCTGACCATTCATCTGCTCTGACATCTGATTGAGCTGTTGTCTGTAAGCAGGGTCAGTCAAAACTGTGTGTAGTGATGAAACAAAAACAACGTATCCAAGAACTATACCGATAGTTCCGTAAATCATTCCTCGTTTGGCCTGAGGAAGAAATTTTTTTTGAGATCCTCGTGAGAGGATTGCCAATACAACTGCTACTCCGCCAAGAACAACTCCTATGTTCATAACAAAAGAAAGCGGAATTGCTATGAGACCTGTCACAAGTGCGACAGTTGCCATGTTCACATGACTATCAAGCTGGTTGTGAGCCATGTTGTAGTTGTAATTATTGTAGTAGTATTTGTCGTCCCCATTCTCGCCCATAGGCCTCTCCTCATGTACATAATCTAAAAAGACTTAAATTTGAGCATAATTCTGATTATGTAATAATGTATATGTATATTTTAATATACTATTAATATGCGATTTTTACAATGTTTGGGCATGGACGAAAGTCTTGAAATGGGTGCAAAAAGCTTGGTATAATAGTGGAGTGTGCGGCTTAATGAAAAATTCAGTAAAAATTAAGCCACTTTTTAAATATGCGAGGGTAGTATGGATATTGTTTTAAAGATCAAAGAAGAACTTAATGTGGAGAAATGGCAGGTCGAGGCTGCAGTCAAGCTTATTGACGAGGGCAATACAATCCCATTTATTTCACGATACAGAAAGGAAGTTACAGGCTCTCTGAATGATGAGCAGCTTCGTAATCTGGATGAGAGACTCAAATATTTAAGAGGCCTTGAAGAACGAAGAGAACAGGTCCTTGCTTCTATTGAAGAGCAGGGCAAGATGACTGATGAACTCAGAGCCAAGATCATAGCTGCTGAGACAATGGTTGCCATTGAAGACCTGTATTTACCATATAGACCAAAGAGAAAGACAAGAGCCAGCGTTGCAAGAGAAAAGGGACTGGAAGGTCTTGCAAATATTCTTTTGGCACAGGAAACAACAAAACCGCTTCAGGAAGAGGCAGCAGCCTTTGTGGATCCTGAGAAAGGTGTAAATGACCCTGCAGAAGCTCTTCAGGGAGCTATGGATATCATTGCAGAGGATGTTTCCGACAACGCTGATTACAGAACATATATCAGAGAAGTTACCATGGAACAGGGAATTCTCACCAGTAAGGCCAAGGATGAGAAGGCTGAGAGCGTTTATGAGATGTACTATGGCTATGAAGAACCTGTTAAAAAAGTTCTCGGTCACAGAGTACTTGCTCTTAACAGAGGTGAGGCGGAGAAATTCCTTGTTGTTAAGATAGAAGCTCCTGAGGAGCAGATTTTGCAGTATCTTAACAAGAAGATGATTAAAAATGACAATCCTATCACAACTCCTGTAATTGAAGAGATAAATCAGGATGCCTACGAAAGACTTATTGCTCCTGCTATCGAGCGTGATATCAGAAACGAGCTTACTGAGACAGCAGAGGATGGAGCGATTTCAGTATTTGGTAAGAACCTTACTCAGCTTCTTATGGCACCACCTATTGCGGGCAAGACCGTTCTTGGTTGGGACCCTGCTTTCAGAACAGGATGTAAGCTTGCCATTGTTGATGCTACCGGTAAAGTACTTGATACAAAGGTTATCTATCCTACAGCACCTCAGAACAAGGTTGAAGAGGCCAAGGCAGAGCTTAAGAAACTTATCGACAAGTATGATGTAGACCTTATTTCTGTAGGTAACGGTACTGCATCCAGAGAGTCAGAGCAGGTAATCGTAGAGCTGATAAAAGAGCTTGATAAGCCTGTTCAGTATGTGATCGTAAATGAAGCAGGTGCTTCCGTATATTCAGCAAGTAAGCTTGCAACAGAGGAGTTCCCACAGTTTGATGTCGGACAGAGAAGTGCAGCATCTATTGCCAGAAGACTTCAGGATCCTCTGGCAGAGCTTGTTAAGATTGATCCTAAATCAATCGGTGTTGGTCAGTATCAGCACGATATGAACCAGAAAAAACTCGGAGAAACACTTGAAGGTGTTGTAGAAACTTGCGTAAACAAGGTTGGTGTAGACTTAAATACAGCATCTGCACCACTTCTTCAGTATATCTCAGGTATTAGTAAAGTTATTGCCAAGAATATTGTTGATTACAGAGAAGAAAACGGCAGATTTAAGAGCAGAGCAGAACTTTTAAATGTACCAAAGCTCGGACCAAAGGCTTATGAGCAGTGTGCCGGTTTCCTTAGAATTGCTGATGGAGAGAATCCTCTTGATGCTACAAGTGTTCATCCTGAGTCTTATGAAGCAACCTTAAAGCTTATGGAAAAGCTTGGAATCACATTCGATGACGTAAGAACAGCTCAGAAGAATGCAGCAAAGGCAGCACTTGAAAAGCCTGTTGCCAAGAAAGAGGAAAAGCCTCGTCCACAAAAGAAGCAGAAACAGGTTGTTATCAGAAACACAGGAACAGCCATGGGCGCAGCTCTTGCAGCAGCTCTTGCGGGAAGCAACCTTGCAGTTGTTGAAGACAATGCAAAAGAGAATAAAAAGGCAGAAGAGACTACTGTAAGCGCAGTAACTACAGGATCTCTTTCCAAGAAGGTTTCGGAATCCGATAAAAAGAAACTGGCAGAGGAGCTTGGAATCGGTGAGATCACACTTACTGACATCCTTTCTGAGCTTGAAAAGCCATCAAGAGACCCTCGTGAGAACATGCCTGCACCAATCCTTAGAAGCGATGTCCTTGATATGAAGGACTTAAAGCCCGGTATGGTACTTAAGGGAACTGTGAGAAACGTTATCGACTTTGGTTGTTTCGTTGATATCGGTGTTCATCAGGACGGACTTGTTCATATCTCTCATATAACTGACAAGTTCATTAAGCATCCTCTTGAGGCTGTAAGCGTAGGAGATATCGTTGATGTTCAGGTTCTTGATGTTGAACTTGATAAGAAGAGAATAGCTCTTTCTATGAAGATTCAGGACCCTGCAAAGGTTGCAGCAGAGGCAGCAGCCAAAGCAGCAGAAAGACCTGCACCAAAGGTAAAGGCTGAGGAAAAGGCAAAGCCTGCGGCTAAGAAAACATCAGTAGTTGATCAGGTTGCCAAGGCAGCAGGTGTTACCAAAAAGGCAGCTCCTGCCAAGAAACCTGCAGCTCCAAAAGCTCCGGCTACAACTACTGCGACTGCTACAAAGACAGAAGCTCCAAAGAGTACAGCAACTGCAGAAGCACCAAAGAAATTTAAGAAAAAAGGAATTGTCATTTTCAAGGGCAATGCTAACGACTGATTTTAGGCCGCTTTGATTTTTTCAAAGCGGCTTATTTTGTGCCCATGATATGCAACTATTTAGTTAGTCAAAAGCAAAATCTGAAATGATAAACCGATGCAAAAAATGTATAATATTTAGCATAATATACATGTAATCTAAAGGTGATTCTTTTCATATTATAGGAGGTAGGTATGCTTTATATTGGTGTAGATTTGGGGACTTCATCCGTTAAGCTTGTGCTGATGGATGAGACAGGTAAGATTCATGGAACAACTTCAAGAGAATATCCATTGAACTTTCCACAGCCGGGCTGGTCAGAACAGAGCCCTGAGGACTGGTATGAACAGAGTATTGAGGGATTAAAAGAACTTCTTAAGGGTGTAGACGAGAAGCAGGTTGCTGGTATCAGCTTTGGTGGTCAGATGCATGGACTTGTTATTCTGGATGAGAATGACAATGTTATCCGTCCTGCAATTCTTTGGAATGATGGAAGAACACAGAAGCAGGTAGATTATCTCAACAATGAGATCGGCAAGGACAAGCTTTCTGAGTACACTGCAAACATCGCTTTTGCAGGATTCACAGCTCCTAAGATTCTCTGGGTAAAAGAAAATGAGCCTGAGAATTTCAAGAAGATTAAAAAGATAATGCTTCCTAAGGATTATCTTGCTTATAAATATACAGGAACTTTCTGCACAGATTATTCTGATGCTTCAGGAATGCTTCTTCTCGATGTTAAGAATCGCAAGTGGTCCAAAGAAATGTGCGATATCTGTGGCATCACAGAGGATATGCTTCCACAGCTCTTTGAGAGTTACGAAAAGGTTGGCGAGTTAAAGCATGAACTTGCAGCAGAGCTTGGTCTTAAGGATGGTGTTGTTGTGGCAGCAGGTGCAAGTGACAATGCGGCAGCTGCGATTGGAACAGGTACTGTTGGAAACAACAAGTGTAATATTTCACTTGGAACAAGTGGAACAATATTCATGTCTTCTCACAATTTTGCAGTAGACAGCAACAATGCACTTCACTCTTTTGATCATGCCGATGGTCATTTCCACCTTATGGGCTGCATGCTCAGCGCAGCAAGCTGCAACAAGTGGTGGATGGATGACATCTTAAAGACCAAGGATTATGCAGATGAGCAGAAGAACATAAAGAAACTTGGCGAGAACCACGTATTCTTTTTACCTTATCTTATGGGTGAGAGATCTCCATGGAACAATCCTAATGCACGTGCAACATTTACAGGCATCACAATGGATACCACAAGAGAAGATATGACACAGGCAGTTCTTGAAGGCGTTGCTTTTGCTACAAGAGATATGTACGAAGTTGCCAAGTCTATCGGAGTTGCTCCTGAGCGTACTATGATCTGCGGCGGTGGAGCAAAGAGTCCACTTTGGAGAAAGATGATCGCTAACATTCTCAACATCGAAGTAGATGTGCCAAGCTGTGAGGAAGGTCCCGGAATGGGAGGAGCAATGCTTGCTATGGTAGCATGCGGAGCGTATAAGACTGTTGAAGATGCTGCAGCAGCTATTGTTACTGTAAAAGAGACTGAGAAGCCGGATCCAGAACTTGCTGCAAAATATGAAGCAAGATATCAGCAGTTTAAGAATATTTATCCTGCTCTTGCAGACACTTTTAACAAGATAGTTTGATATTTTGTGGTTTTATAAACAAAAATACATAAATGTTTATAAAATTATAAGATAATTATTATCATATAGGCTATTGATTTTATTTTGGGCTTAATGTAATATCTAAAGCGGATACTAATCTGTATCCGCTTTTTTTACAATTTAACTGTTCTCTTATTCAGAGTGGTGGAGGTACATAGGACCTGTGAAGCCACGGCAACCCCTTGTTTTGTGAGGAAGGTGCCAACCTGAGCGTGCAATTCCGAGTTTCGGACTACGAGCAATAAGAGGATCTGAGATTCAATCAGTTCCGCTTGTTTGTGCACGCAACAAGCGGTTTTTTTATTTATTGCGCCAGGCGCGGAAAGGTATTATATGGATAAATTTATTTTCACATCAGAATCAGTAACAGAAGGACACCCAGACAAAATCTGCGATAACATTTCAGATGCTATCCTTGATGCATGCATGGAACAGGACCCAATGAGCCGTGTTGCTTGCGAGACAGCTGCTTGCACAGGCTTTGTTCTTATTACAGGTGAGATCACAACAAAGGCTCACGTTGACTATGCTAAGATTGCTCGTGAGACAATCAAGGAAATCGGTTATGACGATTCAGCAAAGGGATTTGATGGCAATACTTGTGCAGTACTTGTAGCTCTTGATCAGCAGTCAGCTGATATTGCTATGGGTGTTGATAAGGCTCTTGAAGCAAGAGAGAATCAGATGACAGATGAAGAGCTTTCAGCTATCGGTGCAGGTGACCAGGGTATGATGTTTGGTTACGCTACAAACGAGACAGATGATTACATGCCATATGCAATCAGCCTTGCTCACAAGCTTACAAAGAAGCTTACAGAAGTTAGAAAGAATGGCACACTTCCATACCTTAGAGCAGATGGAAAGAGCCAGGTTTCAGTTGAGTATGATGAGAACGGAAAAGTTAAGAGACTTGAAGCTATCGTTATTTCAACTCAGCATGATGAGAAAGTTACTCAGGAGCAGATTCACGCAGACATCAGAAAGAATGTTATCGATGCTGTTGTTGATGCTTCTATGGTAGATGCTAATACAAAGATTTACATCAACCCTACAGGACGTTTTGTAATCGGTGGACCTCAGGGTGATGCCGGTCTTACAGGACGTAAGATCATCGTTGACACATACGGCGGAGCAGCTCGTCACGGCGGCGGAGCATTTTCTGGTAAGGACTGCACAAAGGTTGACCGTTCTGCAGCATATGCAGCAAGATACGTTGCAAAGAACATTGTTGCAGCTGGTCTTGCAGATAAGGCTGAAATCCAGCTTTCATATGCTATCGGCGTAGCAGAGCCTACATCAATTCTTGTAGATACATTCGGAACAGGTAAGGTTTCAGATGAGAAGCTTACAGAAGCTGTTCGTAAAGTATTCGATCTTCGTCCAGCCGGAATCATCAAGATGCTTGATCTTCGCAGACCAATCTACAAGCAGACAGCAGCTTATGGACACTTTGGACGTAACGACCTTAACCTTCCTTGGGAGCAGACAAACAAGGCTGAAGAGCTTAAGGCAGCTGTACAGTAATTTGAAATTATCATTAATTTATGATATGAAATATCCCCCGCAGAGGATTCTGCGGGGGATTTATTTTATACTACCTGAATATTTTCTTCTCCGAATTTATCTCGTAAAGTATCGAGCAAATCTTTATCAGCTTTAATGGTATATCCTTTTCCAAGCTTTTTTACCTGTTTAGTATCTGTAAGGTAGACTGCAACATCATCTTTTCCATCACTTTCTGACAAGAGACTGAAAAGCTGCTGCTCATGAGATGTATAATCTTCGAGATTTGCAAATCTGACCCATACAGTTCTTGGAATCTCGTCAAAAAGAGTTACCTTGCTGGCAAGGAGCTTGGCATCTCTATCTTCTTCAACTGAAACCCTGCCTTCAATAAAGACCTTAGCGTCAGTATCAAGTCGTCCGGCGTTTGCTTCGTAAGTCTTTGGGAAAACTATAACTTCTACTGAACCCACCAGATCTTCCAAAGTAATGAACGCCATTACCTGATCGGTCTTGGTATATTTAATCTTTTTGTCAGTTATGATTCCTCCGATAACAGCTGTTGCCTGATCTTTTACGGCAGGAACATCGGTATCGTCATCAAGATAAAAATCGGTAGTCGTATTTGTTATCTTCTTTTTCCAGAGGCTGACATATTCCTCAAGAGGATGGCCTGAAATATAAATGCCAAGTACTTCCTTTTCAAATTCTAAAAGAATCTCGCGAGAGAATTCGCCAACTGGAGGGAGCGGAATCTCGTATTGTTTTTTGTCGGATTCGCCTGCGAAGTCAAATAAAGTCATCTGACCAGCCATAGAGTTTCTTCCGCTGTTATGGAGCTGGTCCATAATCTGAGCATAGACAGTCATCAGCTGCTTTCTGGTTCCCTCAAAACTGTCAAAGGCGCCTGCTTTTATGAAGTTTTCAACAGCTCGTTTGTTGACATCATTTTCTTTTCCCTGCATTCGGGTAAGGAAATCATTGATAGTCTTGAATTTGCCGCGAATATTTCTTTCCTGTACGATTGAAGCGATGACAGGTCGTCCGATTCCTTTGATAGCTGTAAGGGCGTACCTGATTGCTTTCTTATTCCCTGAAGCTGCTTCAGTAACGGAAAAGCCTGCGTAACCTTCGTTGATATCGGGAGGCAGCAGAGTAATATTCATATTTCTGCAGCTCATGATATAGCCGGATACTTTTCCGGGATTATCTATAACTGATGTCATAAGAGCTGCCATGAACTCAACAGGGTAATAACACTTTAGCCATGCTGTCTGAAGGGCGACAACAGCGTAACATGCAGCATGGGATTTGTTGAACGCGTACTTTGCAAAGTCCATCATGGAATCGTAAATTGCATTACCGATCTCAGGTGCGATGCCTTTGGATGCGCAGCCGGGAACATTTTCGCTCTCATTTCCGTTTACAAAGTTGGCACGTTCTACTTCCATTACATGTTGTTTCTTTTTACTCATTGCACGACGAACAAGGTCTGCTCGGCCGAGAGTATATCCACCAAGCTGCTGAACTATCTGCATAACCTGCTCCTGGTAGACAATACAGCCATAGGTTGGCTTAAGGATTGGCTCAAGCTCAGGTGTCTGATAGGTTATTGATGCAGCATCATTTTTTCCTGAAATATATTTAGGAATAAAGTCCATCGGACCCGGGCGATAAAGAGATATTCCCGCTATGATATCTTCGAGGGACTGAGGCTTTAGCTCTTTCATGAAAGCCTGCATTCCACCCGATTCAAGCTGGAATATACCATCGCATTTACCGCTGCCTATCAGCGCTAATACCTTAGGGTCGTCATAATCAATCTTGTCGATATCAATATAGTTCGAATCTCCCGGCTTTGCACCAATAGACTCATTGGCAAATCGCACGGCGTCCTTGATAACAGTAAGAGTACGCAGACCCAGGAAGTCCATTTTGAGAAGACCGAGTTCTTCTATGGTAGTCATAGTGAACTGAGTAGTTATATTGCCTTCTGCTGAACGTGATAAAGGAACAAGGTCCTCTGCAGGTGCCTGACAGATAACAACACCAGCAGCATGAATTGAAGTATGTCTGGGAAGGCCCTCAAGCTTCTTACACATATCAATTAATTTGTGGACTGTTTCGTCACTTTCGTACTGGGTTCTAAGCTCAGGGTTCATGGAAAGAGCTTTTTCCAAAGTGATGTTCAGCTCATTGGGAATCATTTTGGCAATCTGATCGCCGTAGCTGTATGGCAGATCCATAACCCTTGCGACATCCCTGATAACACCCTTGGCAGCAAGAGTACCAAAAGTGATGATCTGAACAACTTTGTCAGCACCATATTTTTCTGTTACGTAGTCAATAACATCCTGCCTGCGCTCGTATTCGAAATCCACGTCTATATCAGGCATGGATACACGTTCAGGATTAAGGAATCTCTCAAAGAGAAGATCATATTTGATAGGGTCGATGTTGGTGATATGCATGCAGTAAGAAACGATACTTCCGGCAGCAGAACCTCTTCCGGGTCCAACAGCGATACCATTTTCTCTACAATAATTAATGTAGTCCCATACAATAAGGAAGTAATCGACATATCCCATGCGCTTGATGACGGAAAGCTCGTAATCCAGCTTTTCTTTTAACCTGCCATCATCATCGGGATAACGCTCATGGAGACCATCAAGGCATAGCTTGTTAAGATAAGTCCATGAATCGTAGCCTTCCGGAACTTCAAAATGTGGGAGCTTAGTGACACCGAACTCGATTTCTACATGGCATCTGTCAGCAATTTTCTGAGTGTTGTCTATTGCTTCCTGAGCATATGGGAAAAGAGTCCTCATCTCCTCTTCGCTCTTAATATAATATTGACCGCCTTCGTATCTCATTCTGTCTTCGTCAGATACTTTTTTACCGGTCTGTATGCACAGCAAAAGGTCGTGAGCCTCTGCGTCATCAGCGTAGGTGTAATGGCAGTCATTGGTTGCTACGAGCGGGATGTCCAGTTCCTGAGAAAGGGCAAGAAGAGTATTGTTTACTATTCTCTGTTCAGAAATTCCGTGGTCCTGCAGTTCCAAAAAGAAATTTCCATGACCAAAGATATTGTCAAGGCGAATAGCTGCTTCTTTTGCCTTGGAATTATCACCTTTAAGAATGTTCCTGGGTATTTCACCGGCAAGACAGGCACTTAGCGCAATGATTCCCTCATGGTACTGTTCAAGCAGTTCCATATCGACACGAGGTTTGTAGTAGTATCCTTCAGTAAAGCCGCGGCTGACGATATGTGAGAGATTGGCGTAACCAATATTGTTCTCGGCTAAAAGAACCAGATGATAATATCTGTCATCTGATCCTGAAACTTCCTTATCAAAACGTGAAGCAGGAGCAACATATACCTCGCATCCGATGATTGGATTGATACCGGCATCTTTGCAGGCTTTGTAGAAGTCTATGACACCGTACATGACACCGTGATCGGTTATTGCACCTGCTGTCATGCCCAGTTCGCCAAGGCGCTTAACGTATTCTTTTATCTTATTTGAACCGTCCAAAAGACTGTACTCAGTATGGACGTGAAGATGTGTAAATGCCATGAAAATTCCCCAAAAATAATAAAAATTTATAGTCTTAACTAATTCATTTAGTCTTATGATTAAAATATATAATAACAAATATAAAAATTTATTGAAATCGATTTCTTTTTTATTGCAGTAAAAAAAACTTTGCGATAATATATTCAGAGAGATTATGTCAATAAATTATCAAATATAGAGGATTTTTAGTAATCGAAGAAACAGAATCGAGGAAATTGTTATGGCAAAGCAGATCAAAACTATCGGCGTATTAACAAGTGGTGGGGATGCACCTGGCATGAACGCTGCTATCAGAGCAGTTGTTCGCAAATCTTTAGCAAACGGCCTTAAGGTTAAAGGTATCAAGAAGGGTTACATGGGTCTTCTTAATGAAGAAATCATTGATATGGACAGACGCAGTGTATCAGATATTATCCAGCGTGGTGGTACTATTCTTGGAACAGCACGTTGCATGGAGTTCACAACACCTGAAGGACAGGCTAGAGGCGCAGAGATTTGCCGTAAGCATGGCATTGATGGCGTGGTAGTTATCGGTGGTGACGGATCATATCGTGGAGCCCAGAAGCTTTCACAGCAGGGAATCAACACAGTAGGTGTTCCCGGTACAATCGACCTTGATATTTCATGTACAGACTATACAATTGGTTTCGACACAGCTATCAATACAGCTATGGAAGCCATCGACAAAATTCGTGATACATCATCATCTCACGAGAGAGTAAGTATCGTAGAGGTTATGGGACGTCACGCAGGTTATATTGCTCTTTGGTGCGCAATCGCTAACGGAGCAGATGACATTCTTCTTCCTGAGAAATATGATTACAATGAGCAGCGCATCATTGATAACATCATTGATAACCGTAAAAAAGGAAAGACACATCACATCATCGTAAATGCTGAGGGTATCGGACATTCTACATCAATGGCTCGTAGAATTGAAGCTGCTACTGGTCTTGAGACAAGAGCATCTATCCTTGGATACATGCAGCGTGGTGGTAGTCCAACATGTAAAGACCGTGTATATGCTTCCATGATGGGATGCTATGCAGCAGATATTCTTGCAGCAGGCAAGACAAACAGAGTAGTTGGATATCGCAACGGACAGTTCGTTGATTACGATATTGATGAAGCACTTGCAATGAAAAAGAATATTAACGAGTATATGTACGAAATTGCACGTATTCTTTAATCTTGATTATTTCCTACGGCGGATTTTTAAATCCGCCGTTTTTTAATATTTCATATTTAAATTTATAACTTAAAATTGTATGTTATACTATTAACTAACCGTTTTAGATTAGAGGGACAAACTTATGATTACCAGTGTAAATAATGACAGAGTCCGAAAAGTAGTGTCTTACCTTGAAAAATCCAAGGCAAGAAGAGAGGACGATGTTTTTGTTATAGAAGGCATGAAAATGCTACGAGAAGCTCCGGTACTGCAGGTAAGAGAAGTCTATGTTACAGCGAGATTTCTTGATAAGGCGTCTGAAGACGATAAAGAAATCCTGTGGCGTTACGGTGCTGAGGAAGTTTCTGAAGATGTCATGAAGAAAATGGCTGCTACACAGACTCCGCAGGGAGTTCTTGCTGTTGTTGCCCAGTATCACTATACAGAAGAGGAAGTACTTGAGGGCTACAACAAGGATGATGAAGGTGCCAAGCCGCTCATTTTGATACTTGAAAATATCCAGGACCCGGGAAATCTTGGAACAATGCTTCGTTCAGGAGAGGGAGCCGGTGTTACAGGAATGATCCTGAGTAAAGGCTCTGCGGATATTTATAATCCTAAGGTTATCAGGTCTACTATGGGCTCTATTTTCAGAATGCCATTTATATATGTAGAAAATCTTCCGGAGATGATAAAAAAACTTTCGCAAAACGGCATAAGTACTTATGCTGCGCATCTCAAAGGGAAGAAGAATTATGATGAGTTTGACTATACAAAGCCGACAGCTTTTTTGATAGGAAATGAAGGTAACGGTCTTACAAAAGAAACTGCTGATGCAGCTTCGGAATATATCCTTATCCCTATGAAGGGGGCTGTTGAGTCTATGAATGCAGCTACATCATCAGCAATACTTACATTTGAGGCTTCAAGACAAAGAAGGGGGTAACTTAATATGACTATAGGTTTTATCGGACTTGGTAACATGGCTAAGGCTATGATCGGAGGAATCCTTGCAAAGGGACTTATGGGTCCCAATGAGATCATTGGAACAGCAGCCACAGAGACCACTCGTACAAAGGTGGCCAATAAATATGGAATACAGACCAGAAGTTCCAATGCTGCGGTTGCACAGGAAGCAGACATCATAATCCTTGCAGTTAAGCCACAGTATCTTAAGGTGGTAATTGCGGATATTATGGACAGTGTAGATGAGAACAAAATTATTGTCAGCATTGCAGCAGGCAAGACAATAGCCTGGCTGTCAAAAGAGTTTGAGAAACCTACTAAGATCATCAGAGTTATGCCAAATACCCCGGCTCTTGTGTTGGAAGGATGTTCTGCTGTATGCAGAAATGATTTTGTGACAGATGATGATTTCCATTTTGTTATTGAACTTCTTGAGAGCTTTGGAAAGGCTTATACCGTTCCTGAATCAATGATGGATGTAGTTGTTGGTATAAGCGGTTCATCACCGGCATATGTATTTCTTTTCATAGAAGCTATGGCAGATGCTGCCGTGGCAGGAGGAATGCCAAGAAAACAGGCATATGAGTTTGCTGCGCAATCCGTTCTTGGAAGTGCAAAAATGGTTCTTGAAACCGGCAAACACCCTGGAGAACTAAAGGATATGGTATGCTCACCTGCTGGAACCACAATTGAAGCGGTTCACGTCCTTGAAAAAGAGAGATTTCGAGGAACTGTCATGGATGCAGTGCAGGCATGCATCGAAAAAAGCCGAAAAATTTGACAAAAAATCATATCTTTGTTATTATCACTTTCGAAGTGTTTTCAAACTTTTAACAAGTTGAAATATTTTCGTAACATTTACCAACAGCATTCGCTGAGGTAACAAAGAGGAAAGCAAAGATATGAAAAAAAAGCTAGAGTTATCCCGTTGGGTGGGGGTAATGAGACTTATCATGATTTGCGGTCTCATCTTCGTTCTTTTTAATTCCCACGGCATAACAGTACAAGCTGGAAGCGGAGCAAATAGTTTTTCTGTTTCTGCAGGTATTTCCAACATTGTTAGCCCTATAGCGCCATTGGGAATTGATAACAGTGCCACTGAAGTTCAGGTGGCGGCGAGCGTAGAGAAGTCTTCTGATGCAAGCTCAGCAGCTTCATCTGAGGAGACCGAATCCACATTGGTAATGGCAAATGTTAGTAAAGCCATGAACGTAAGAGAGGAACCTGCTGAGGATGGTCAGAAGGTAGGAGTTCTCTATAAAGATTGTGGTGGAAAGATACTTGAAAGAAGAGATGGTTGGACCAAATTGCAGTCAGGAGATCTGATCGGTTGGGCTAAGGATGAGTATCTTTTATTTGATGAAGAGGCACAAAAGCTTGCTTCTGATGTTGGAAAACAATTGGTTACCAGCCAGAGCAATGCACTGAATGTCAGAAGTGAAGCTTCTGAGAACAGTGAGATTATTGGTGTCCTCGGAGAAAAGGCCTTCGTTGATATGATAGAGGACCTTGGAAATGGATGGATAAGTGTCGACTACAACGATGAGACAGGATATGTTCAGTCAGAGTACGTCACAAACGAGTTCAAGATTGACCAGGGCGAGACTATAGCAGCTATCAAGATACGAGAGGCTGAGGAAAAGAAAAAAGCACTTACCAAGAACACCGGAGCAGTCAGTGCTGATGCAGATGAGGTTAAGCTTCTAGCTGCACTTATTCAGTGCGAAGCGGGCAATCAGCCATATGAAGGTAGAGTTGCAGTTGGCGCGGTAGTAATGAACCGAGTTAAGAGCGGAGCATATCCGAGCAGCATCTACAGTGTAATCTATGCATCAGGGCAGTTTACACCGGCGCTTAACGGTACAGTTGCCAAGGTATACAACAGCGGCAAGATTTCTGATACAAACTATCAGGCTGCACAGGCGGCTATTAACGGAGAGACTACGGTTGGAACAGCACTTCATTTCCGTAGGATCAATGGACGAGAGGGTATCATAATCGGTGCTCATGTATTCTGGTAATGAATAACAGCTGAATATTTATGCAAAAGCATTCACATAAATGAATATTTATGCTAATATATAAGGGGTTGCAGTAGCAATCCCTTATATTATTTGTTAAGATTGGAGGCTGAGACATGAATTTATTCGGACGAGACTTTTTGAAACTGCTGGACTACACACCTGAGGAAATTCTCTATCTTATTGACCTTGCTGCAGAATTCAAGGACAAAAAGAAAAATGGAATTCTGACAGATGAATTAAAAGGTAAAAACGTTGCTCTAATATTTGAGAAGACAAGCACCCGTACCAGATGCGCATTTGAAGTAGCTGCAAAAGATCTGGGAATGGGTTCTACATATCTTAATCCTACAGATTCTCAAATTGGAAAAAAAGAGAGCATTGCTGATACTGCCAGAGTTCTTGCGGGAATGTTTGACGGAATTGAATACCGTGGATTTGAACAGGAAATCGTTGAAACAATTGCTAAGTATAGTAAAGTTCCCGTGTGGAATGGGCTTACAAACGAGTTTCATCCGACTCAGATGCTTGCCGATGCCCTTACAATAAAGGAAAAATTTGGGAAACTTTCAGGAATACATCTTGTATATATGGGCGATGCAAGATACAATACAGGTAACTCACTAATGGTTTTATGTGCTAAGCTTGGAATGCACTTCACCGCAGTTTCCAACAAAAAGTACTTTCCGTCAGAGGAACTCATACAGACCTGTCAGGATATAGCTAAGGAAACAGGCGCAGTAATAGATTTTTCTGAGGATGCAATCGAGGGGACAAAGGGGGCAGATGTTATTTATACAGACATCTGGGTGTCCATGGGAGAACCGGATAGTGTATGGGAGGAGAGAATCAAAGACCTTGAACCATACAGAGTGACTATGGACATTATGAAGAATGCAGGGGAGAATTGTGTATTTATGCACTGCTTGCCTTCATTCCATGATCTTAACACAGGCATAGGTAAGGAAATCAAAAACAAATATGGCCTGGATGAGATGGAAGTGACTGATGAGGTTTTTGAATCAGACAGATCTGTTGTATTCCAAGAGGCAGAAAATCGCATGCACACTATTAAAGCAGTGATGTATGCTACCTTAAAGGAAGCCTGAAAATGTTGAATAAAGAACATATCGAAGGGCAGCTCCGTACAAAATGGGCTGCCCATAATATTGTTTACAAAGAAGTGACAAAATCAACCAATGATGATGCCAAAAAATTAGCAGAAGAGGGAGCGCCCCACGGAACACTGGTTGTGGCAGATAAACAGTTGCAGGGAAGAGGGTCCCGTGGCCGTGATTGGGAGACGCCAAGCGGCACTAATATTGCTATGAGTCTGATTGTAAGACCTGACGCGCCGCCTGAGAGAATTTCCATGTTAACGCTTATAATGGGGCTTTCTGTTGCTGAGGGGATAGAGGAAGCTATAATAGAGTTCAATGATACGCCTCTGAAAAATGGAACTGACATTGATATCTTCAGGCAGATTCTGTCTGAAATCAGCTCTTTTCCCCAGATTAAATGGCCGAATGATGTAGTAATAAACGGTAAGAAAATATGTGGTATACTTACTGAGCTACACATGAATTCCGACAATACTATTAATAATGTAGTAATTGGTGTTGGGATAAATGTTAATATGGAGGATTTCCCGGATTCCATAAAGGATATAGCAGGTTCAATCCTTACAGAAACCGGTAAGAAGCTGGATAGAAGCTCTGTAGTTGCGCACTGTATGAGGTGTTTTGAAGAAAACTACGAAAAGTATTGTAAGACTTTTGACTTGTCTCTTTTAAAGGTGCAATATGAGAGGAGACTTATAAATAATAATAAACAGGTAAGAGTACTTGACCCCAAAGGCGAGTTTGAGGCTATTGCAAGAGGTATTACTGAGCACGGCGCTCTTATCGTTGCCACTTCGGATGGCGGAAGAAAAGAAATAAACGGCGGAGAAGTATCAGTCAGAGGACTTTACAGCTACGCCTGAATTAGGAGAAAAAGATGATTCTGGTAATCGATGTAGGAAATACAAATATTACATTTGGAGTATATAAGGGAGAGAAGCTTGTTACATCTTTTAGGATGATTTCGCAGATATCTCATACATCAGATGAATATGGAATTAATCTGATGGCTCTTTTGAGCGTTAATAAGGTTGCTGTAGAGGACATCGAAGGCGTTATGATCGCCAGCGTTGTTCCTAAGGTAATGCATGCACTTGTTAATGCTATTCTCAAATACATCGGCAAAAAGCCATATATTGTTGGTCCCGGAATCAAAACAGGTATAAAGATTACGATTGATAATCCTCGCGAAGCAGGACCTGACCTTATCGTAGATGCCGTTGCGGGATATGAACTTTACGGCGGACCGGTTCTTGTCATTGACTTTGGAACGGCAACTACTTATATTATTGTAAATGAAAAAGGTGAATTTTTTACCGGAGTGGTTTCACCTGGAATCAGAATATCAGCAAAGGCTTTGTGGCAGGATACAGCCAAGCTTCCTGAGGTAGAAATAAAGAAGCCGGCAAGTATTCTGGCAAAAGAGACAATTTCCAGTATGCAGGCAGGACTTGTATACGGACAGATCGGACAGACCAAGTACATCATAAATGAGATGAAAAAAGCTACCGGATACAGTGATATGAAGGTTGTTGCAACCGGAGGACTTGGAAGACTTATTGCTGATGAAACAGAAGAAATTGATATATATGATCCGACCCTTACCCTCAGGGGACTTCAGATTCTCTATGAGAAGAACAGGAAGAATAAGCCTCAACTAAAGGAATTTGAAGATGGGGACAGAACAGAGTAATTGGAGTATTTTGAATGAGTGCACAGGATTTTGAGAACGAGTACAAAAAAGAATTCGAAGAAAAAGAAGATCTTAGAATAGATGAAATGCAAAAGACCAATAAGGGAAGAGTATTTGAAGCGGCAGCAGGCGGTAGAGTAGTTTTGTGCGGTGCTAATGCTTATGAACAGAAATACTATTTTAATCCTATCTTTAAGGAGATTCCTGAGAGCATAAAGAAAGAGCTTAATATTATCAGTGTTCTTTTTACCCAGGAAGCAGGTGGTATCTTTACTATCGTATTTGAAGAGGATGGAAACATTTCAATTGAAACAAATGCGGATGAAGAGGATATCACATACGACGAGATAACAGCAGGTCTTTTGGTAGGAGAAGTCAGAAGAAAAAGGCAGGATCTCTTTGAGGCGCTTGGATTGTATTACAGGATATATGTCCTTCATGAAAATCCGGCGGATATATTGGGAGAGGAAAGCTGAGATAGAAAATCTATGATTTTCGTGATCGAAGCTTGTTCTGGCGAGTCAGTATATAGACGAGAGCAGAACTTTGTTAGGAAAGAGGTTTTATGAAAGGCTACGGAAAGTTACAGATAGGAAACGTAACCCTGGACAATAATATAATTCTTGGACCAATGGCAGGTGTTTCGGACCTGCCTTTTCGTCTGTTATGCAGAGAAATGGGCGCCGGTCTTGTGTGCATGGAAATGGTAAGTGCCAAAGCTATTACCTATAAGAATAAGAATACAGGAATGCTCATGGAGATTCATGAGGGAGAGCATCCTGTTTCACTTCAGCTCTTTGGCTCAGAACCCGATGTTATGCAGCAGGCGGTAGAGATGATCAAGGACAGACCGTATGACATTCTTGACGTGAATATGGGATGTCCGGTGCCGAAGGTGGTTGGCAAT
>JAEEGF010753149.1_pt1 | contig 23631 bp, 17 predicted proteins | sample 9134171 | NCBI WGS metagenome assembly JAEEGF01 (sample SAMN16246542, study PRJNA631951) | gut metagenome | biome: gut microbiome; feature: rumen; material: AP-attached | host: Bos | place: Iran: Karaj | collected 2018-10
CGGGATCAAGGCGTTCGCCAACTGCTCCGGCCTGGCCGCGCTGACCGTCCCGGAGTCCGTGAGGGAGATCGGCGGCTACGCCTTCTACGGCTGCGGCATCGAGTCCCTGGACGTCCGGGGCGACGACGTGGCCATCGGGAGGAGCGCCTTCAGCGAGTGCAGGGGCATGTCCAGCATCACGTTCTCCGGGAGCCGCGCCGTCATCGGCCCGAACGCCTTCTACAAGAACTACGGCGTGAAGTCCCTGGACCTCTCCGCCGTCGCCTCGGTCGGCACCAGGGCCTTCCCGTACTGCGAGGGGCTGGAGACGCTGGTAATACCGGGCAGCCTGCACTACGTGGGCTCGTACGCGTTCTACAAGTGCTCCGGCCTCAAGACCCTCGTGGTGGAGGACGGCGTGAGGAAGGTCCTACCCAGCGCCTTCAGCGAGTGCAGGTCGCTGGAGCTCGTCTACCTGCCCGCCTCGCTCGTGTACGTGGGCGAGAACGCCTTCTACGGGTCCAGGTTCGCGGACGCCGACGGGAACGCTGTCGAGCCCACGACCGAGAACCTGCGCGGCAGCACCTTCCACAAGGAGGGGAGGTCCCTTCGTGCATCCTCCATTCAGGTAGAGATATTCGGCGAGGGGGGCGTGCTGTACCAGTCGCTGTCCATGCCGGGCCGCCAGGCCTATGCGATCGGATGCTACGGCGCCGTCGGGTCGATACCCTCCTCGGTGTCGCACGATGGCATCGACTACGCCGTGGCGGGCATAGGCGACGGGGCGTTCCTGAGATGCAGGACGGTCACGTCCGCGGACCTGAGCAACGTCAAGGCCCTCGGGTTCAAGGCCCTCGGGAACTGCACCGGCATAGAGCGCATGGCGTTCGGGGAGGGGCTGTCCTCGATCGGCGCCTACGCGCTGTACGGCCTGTCCTTCTACGACGGCGGCGAGAGGTTGGAGGCGACCCCGGATAACCTGAGGGGCCACGTGTTCGCGGGTGACGGCGGGAAGCTGTACTTGGTCTCCTGAAATCACGGGGCCGTTTGGCCCCGACTTTTTCACGGTCGCAAGCGGACGTTTTCCGATCGCATCTTCCTTTAAATATGACGAGGGGCCCGACTGAAACCCCCTTCCGCCCCCCCCCTTTCCTGGGGGCAGCTAAATACCTGAAACAGGTGTTATTGAATTTGCAATAAAAATAGGATATAATCACAATTTCAAGCAATATATTTTCATAATATCGATTAAAAAACATCGTATAATTGAAAAAATCGTAGAAAATGATGTCAATCTTTCGAACGGCCGACTCCGGGAAAGGTTGGACGACGCATCCAATCGAGGGCCGAGGGTTCCGGCGCGCCCGAAAATCGTCGAAATCTGGTTATTTATTATGTAATAAATATGGGTAGAATACTAGTAAATTCCATATATAATTCATATTTTTTTTTACACATAATATCTTCATTACAGGAGAATTAATGAACATACGACGAAAACCGCCCGAAATTATTGGCTTCTGAAAACGAGGATCTGGACGGATAGACGAGCGGACCCGCCGGGTCTCGCACGGTCGTTTACCAGTAATCGTCTTTCCATACAAATAACGGTCGGGATGCGGTTATTGTTTGTGGAATAGCCGTCTATGCCGAATCATGCCTTGGAGGCCACCGCGGTGTCGTCGATTGGCCTTGTTGAGGCGAAGTTTTCCGGATAAAGCCCTCGTTATCAGTCCTTTCTGTCAACAGCTGCGTCGTATGGTGCCGAATGCGAGCGTTTGACGGCCCTAGACGGCGGCGGTATGCGGGAGCGCCCGTATTCGGACGGCGGGGATCCCGTTGCCCTCCTAGGCCCCATGGATGTACGCCCTCTCTTTCCCCGAGCTGTTAGTTAGTTAGGATGTTAGGTTTTCATGGTGCGGCGCCGGAGCGGACCTGGGCGGCCCGACCTACTGGCAACGACGGAATGAGGGGAGCCTCCGCACCGAACCCTAACTTCCTAACTAACTAACAGACGTCCAGAAGTGGAAGGGCGTGGGCGCAGGCATATATTGGATTTATATAAATACGACTAATCAGCAATAATTATATTGAATACCGCATCCATCACGGCTCCATGAAGCCGCGCGTCAACAATGCGTTCATGAACGACTTCGTCTCGTCCATATTCAAGCCCGGGGCGGTGGTGGTCACCGTGCGGACGCCGGGAGGGGAGGCGGTGTCGAACCCGCCGTCCACCCTCCTGCGGACGAAGATCACGTTGGTCAGGAGCGACACGTGCTCGGGGGCGCCCCCGAAGCGTCCCTCCATGAGGGCCTGGCAGAAGGACACGGCGCAGTGGGTCTTGCCGCTGCCGTGGGCGCCGCAGGAGACTACGACCGCCCCCGGCTTGAGCACCGAGGGGACGAACCCGTTGATGAATTCGCGGTTGAGGCGGGGCTACAGCGAAGGGACACGCATTCCGGGTATAATTCGATTCTTGCCGATAAAAGAGTTGGTAATGGATCCAATAATCTCCTTACCGTAGGCTACCCTGTCCCCGAGCCGCTGGCCAATCAGACTGCCAGACCGGGAATTCTTTTGACATCCGGCCTCGGCGGTTGGAGGGGCCCGGAAACTGGAAACCCGGAGCCCCGACAAAGAGTTTTGAAGGCCCGGCGACCTCGGTCCCTTCCGTTGAAGGCGGACCCCAATATCACGTGCGGGCGACCGTGATCCTCTATGACGGTGGCCTCCACGCCGTATATGTCGTTGATGAGCTCCTCCGTTATGACTTCCTTCGGGTCCCCGTACCTGCAGATGGTGCCCGGCGGCGACATCGCTATGATCTTGTGGGCGTACTTCGCGGAGATGTTGAGGTCGTGGCTTATCATGAGGATGATCATGTCCTCCTGGATGGCGAAGGCGCGGAGGAGCTCCGTCACGTAGACCTGGTGCTTTACGTCCAGGTTGGATGTCGGCTCGTCCAGGATAAGCATGCGGGGCCTGTGGACGATGCCCCTGGCGATAGCCACCTTCTGGTGCTGGCCCGCGGACAGCTCGTTGAAGCCATGCATGGCCAGGTCCTCTATTCCCATCAGGCGCATCACGCGGTGGACTATGTCCAGGTCCTCCTTGGTCGTCTTCCATTTCTTGGGGTCGAACCTCCCTATCAGTATGGAGTCTATCACGGGCATCGAGAAGAGGTCGTCCGTCTTCACCGGCACGTACCCTATGAGGTCGGACAGCTCCCCGAGGCTCATCTCCTGGACGTCGCGCCCGTCTATGGTCACCCTGCCCGACTTGGGCTTGAGCAGCTTGTTGAGGCATTTTATGAAAGTCGACTTGCCGACCCCGTTGGGGCCGACGATGCAGTACAGCCCGGGCTCCTCGATCTCTATGTTGACGTCCTGCAGGGTCAGGGCGTCGGACGAATACCCGAAGCACAGGTTCTCGACTACAAGCTTCATCCTGTCACCCCCACACCTTGCTGTTCTTCCTGAGGAGTATCCAGAGGAACATTGGCCCGCCGATGAAGGAGGTGATCACGCCGACCTCCAGAACCGCCGGGGCTATGATCGTCTTCCCCACGAGGTCCGCCAGAAGCAACAGCGCGGCGCCGAACAGCATGGAGGCGGGCAGGAGGAACCTGTTGTCCGCCCCGATGAATATGCGCACTATATGAGGCGCCACTAGCCCCACGAAGCCTATGAGCCCCGTGAAGCACACTATGGTGGCGACCATCAGCGCGGATATCAGCATGCATATGGACCTGAGCCTCTCGGCGTTCACGCCCAGGGACTTCGCATTGTCGTCCCCGGAGGCGAGCACGTTGATGTGGCGCGTCATGAGCTGCAGGGCTACGATGCAGGGGATCACTATGACGACCATGGTGGGGATGTCGCTCCAGTCCGAATGCGTGAGCGACCCCACGCTCCATATGTACAGCTCCTGGAGCGCGTTCGGCTCCGACCACAGCCTGACGACGGTGGTGCAGGCGTCGAATATGTACATGACAGCTATCCCGGCCATAATCATGACGGTCGGGGACGTCTTCTTTATCTTCGCCACGCTGATGATGACGAACATGGGTATGAGCGAGAACAGGAACGCGTTGATGACGAGGGACCCGTTGCCGCCGAAGGCGTTTATGCCCAGGGAGATGGACAAGGACGCCCCGAACAGGGCCCCGGAGGACACCCCGGTCGTATAGGAGTCGGCCAGGGGGTTCATGAGGGTGCTCTGCATCACGACCCCTGCGGAGGCCAGGCCCGCCCCGGTCAGGATCCCTATGATGATGCGGGGGGACCTGAGCTGCACGATGACGTAGTCCTTGTTGACGTCGCCGATGTTGCCGGTTAAGTGGTCCCATATTATCTCGAACGTCTCGAAGAACCCTATATCATAACCGCCCACGGTCAGGGCGTACCCCGACACGACGACTATTATGGCCACGCACAGGGCCATGAAGAGCCATTTCCTCATTATGTAGCGGCGGTAGTCCTCGTAGCCGGAGTCCTCCTTCTCGGACTCCGACGGTGCGTCCCACTCGGCCAAGGCGTCGAGGACCGCCGTCTTCACGAGGCCGTCGTTGAGAATCGCATTTTTGATCATGTGGCCACCTGTAAGGGGTTTAGAGGGGGGGGGGGTCGTCCCCCTCAGGCGCCCATCTTGTAGACTATTATCCCTCCGCAGGACTTGATGTCGATCTTGGACGTGTCCAGGTTGGTGAACTTCCCGACGGCCTCTTCCATGAGCTTCCAGCCCTCTTCCTCGCTGAATATGTCGGGCCAGAGGTACGAGCAGAGCAGCGGGATGACGGCTATGCCCATGGTGGTCCCGATGCTGTCGTAGCTGACTCCGAGCATGTTGCCCTTCTTGTAGGCGTTGGTGGAGGAGAACAGGTCCCAGGCGTTCTGGAACTTCTGCTTGACCTCCGTGGGGTCGTCGCAGGCGTTCAGTGAGGCGACGATGTCGACCACTATGAAGTCGGGGTCCCACTTCAGTATGTCCTCGGTGGCGATGGTCGGGCACGTGGCATCCGCGCTGTACACGACGTCCCTCAACGGGACCAGGGACAGGGCGTAGGTGTCTCCGAGCATGCGCCCGGTGGAGCGCATCTCCGTATCCACCATGTTCTCGATGGTGCTGGTCGGGTTGTAAGGCATGATGTAGGTGTACTCGCGCTTGATCTGGTCGGTCTTGTCGTCGATCATTTTGAGGACCTTGTCGAAGAAGGTCATGTACTCGTATGCGGCGTCCTCGCACGACATGAGGACACCCATGGTGATTATGTTGGATATGACGTCCATTCCGCTGGTGGAGACCCCGGAGCCCCTGAGCATTATCACGTCGACGCCGACGGCCTTCATCTCGTCGTAAACGGTCTGGGACGTGGACCCAAGGAGGACCTTGACGCCCGACTTCATGACGAGCTCGACGTCGAAGTTGCCGGCCGTGCCTATAGTGAACAGTTTGTCGCATCCGGGGAACATGTCCTGCCCGTAGCCTTGGGCGCGGGTGGTCCCGGCGGTGATCCTGTCGTAGCATCCGCAAGCCATCGCGTCGTAGAACCCGTAGTACCAGTTGGTCCCTATCTTCGCATCCGGGCTGATGGGGTACGAGACGCAGGAGGTGGTACCGTTGTAGTTCATATAGTACATGTTTACCTTCTCGTTGCTCTTCAGCAAGGCGTCCTTGCCCAGAAGCTTCTTGAGGTAGGTGACGTCGGAGCTGGTTATCTTACCGTCGTTGTTGGCGTCGGCGTAAGGGTAGAGCTTGTAGTCCCACTCCCCGCCCTTGGAGATCGTGTTCACTATCTCCTCCAGTGTCTTTACGTCGCCCTGGTCCAGGTAATCGTCGTTGTTGGCGTTGCCATAGACCGTGAGCCTTCCCGTGGCCTTCTTCACGGGCTTATCCCCGCTGTCATCACCGTTGTTCATGAGAACGACCGCCGCCGCAGCGATGGCGATGATTGCGACCGCGACTATGGCGATGATTGCTATCGATTTATTATCCATTGAATCACTTGGATGTTAAATCCAGCATATCGAGGAAAGTGCACTATAAAAACACTGCGACAATGTGGTCACAACGTCTGAGGGCTAGCAAGCGGAAGCTACAATTCGAGAACGATGTCTGCTTGAAGCAGTACGGCCTCAGGATTGAAGAGCGATTCCACGACCCGGACATAAGAGATGTGGGGCCTCTGGGGACGGTCCGGCTGACAGCCAAGTGGCCGACGGCATGAGGAATGACGGTAAAGCCCTACGCCTGGACCAGAAGCCGTGGAAGCCCATTTCCGATGAGCCACGCATCCCGAGACCACGTTCCTTGACAGGAAAGCGAAATCGAAGCCGCCATCGCTGGACGGTCGGAAAATATTCCCCTGTCCGAGGGCAGATCGGATCATGGCATCCCCCGCCCAAACCGTACACATCGTCTGAAGGGCCTCCGAGATGACAGGGCGACTGTAAGGCTCCCAGCTCGGCGTGGCCCGCAGGGCGGGGGGTCACATTCCATTTTGAAAAGCCGCTTGTTTCGGAGCTTCCGAACATGGGTATATGCCCGACGCGCGAGGCGCCCGGAGGCGTGTGGTGATTTTACTGGATGACCCTCTTCAATCACAATCCCGCGGAGGCCTGCGAGAGGTCCGAAATGGCGTCGGCGCGGCCGGGGACCCGCGCCGGGGGACGCCGCATGCCGGCGCATCCCGAGGCTCGGACGCTGTCGGGGTCCATCAGGAAGTCGATCAGGCCGATCCTCTCGATGCCGTCCTCGTCGTACCTCCTGCCTCTCGCGTCCATGGTGACTATGACCTTCCTGAACGAGTCCCTGATGGAGAGGTACGGGCGCCTCTCCCTCTCCTGCACCCCCTCGTCCATGCGGTAGGCGGACTGGATGTACACCCTGGCGTTCCCGCGGTTGGCGACGAAGTCCACCTCGCACCCGATCCTCGTGCGCCTCCCGCCCTCGGACTCGGTGGCGTACAGGGAGCCTACGTCCACGTCGTAGCCCCTGCAGCGGAGCTCGTTGTAGACCACGTTCTCCATGATGTGCGACGCCTCGTTCTGCCTGAAGTGCTCCCTCGCGTTCTTCAGGCCCGTGTCCGCGATGTAGTACTTCTTCTCCGAGTCTATGTGCCTCCTGCCCTTGATGTCGTACCTCCTGGCCTCCTCGAAGAGGAACGCGTCGCAGAGGTACCCGATGTACTTCTTCACGGTCTTGTCCGTGATCTTCGCGCGGCAGCGGGTGCGCATGGTGTCGGTGATCCTCGAGACGCTGCTGGCCGAGCCTATGGACGACGTCATCACGTCGGTGAGGTCCCCCAGCTCCCCCACGTTCCTGACGCCGTGCCTCTCGACGATGTCCTTGAGATAGACCGTCTCCATCAGGCCGGCCAGGTATTCCGCCTTCTGCCTGTCCGACTGGTACTGGAAGAGCTCCGGCATCCCGCCGTAGTCCATGTACTCGTCTATGCAGTCGCGGGGGTCCGTCCCCTTGGCGCCGACGAACTCCCTGAAGGAGAGGGGGCGCACCCTGATCTCCGTGCTCCTGCCCCTGAACTCGGTGACTATGTCCTTGGACAGGAACCTGGAGTTGCTGCCGGTCACGTAGACGTCGACGTTGCCGCGGTGGAGGAGGCTGTTCAGAACCTCGTAGAAGCCGTCGACCAGCTGGACCTCGTCGATGAGGACGTAGTGCATCCCGTCGTCCGCGACCTTGGACAGGATGTCCCCGTACAGCGCGGCCTTGTCCCTCAGGGCGGCGTTCTCGAGGAGGTCGAGCTCGTACTTCAGTATGTGGGATGGGTCCGTCCCGGATTCCAGGAGGTGGCCGGCGAACAGCTGGAAGAGCAGGAACGACTTCCCGCACCTCCTGATTCCGCTGACCACCTTCACGGAGCGGGTGTGCTTGGACTCAATGAGGCGGTTCAGGTAGTCGTCCCTTCTGATGATCATCGTTATTCCGAACAAATGTTACATGTATAATAATTTCGGAATACGCTCTCATCCGACGGAGGCTCGGCGCGCATACGCGCGATGGCGTATACAGGCGTATACCGCTCTCACGGAGTCCCGGGAAACACGGCTCGGGATTCCCGTCGGCAAGCGGCACGGACGCCAGGACAATACGAGGACGACTTGATCTGACAGGAGACAAGCATCCGCTGTGGACGGGCGAGTTCGGGACCCTTCATGATCCATGACGACGATAGCGGCCCCCCTCGCGTGAGGCGAAGGACGCGCCTTCCCTCGCAGTCGCAATCCACACCGTCCTCCAGAAAACCGCCTATTTTCGGGCTTCCGAAGATAGATATATACCCGACGCGGGAGGGGTGCGGATGTGTGTGAGTGATTCTACTGGCCATCATAGCACGCTCACCGCCTCTGCAAGCCCAAGACATGCAATCCTGAACGGAAAAGATTCATTCTTGGCATCGCGTCAATCGGCATTCATGGCCCCTGATGACGGTTTCAAGTCGTTCCTTGCAGTAAAATGCGAGAGGCTTGCTATCTCGCACCCACTGGCCGATAGCAGTGGTCAGATCTCCGTTGAAGGCTTTGCAAAGCTGATTGGGAGCCCGGCAGTCGCATGTAGCCGCTGAGCCCGGTAACCATTTCGGATCATTCGCCCTTCGTGGGACGCGATTTCGTTGGATTTGCTGGAAATGTGCTCAGGCATTTAGATATAGGAAATGGAATGAGGCACGCACTCAAGATCCGAGACTCGCTCCAAATTGTCGTCGTTTACTACGACGAAGGGTCTGCCGTCATCCACAAGTATTCTGCAATCAACGCCATAGACGTCCTTGATGTTCCTCTCGGTGATTATTTCCGTAGGGTCCCCGTCCGCGTATATGGTCCCGTCTTTCATGAGGATGAGGCGGTCACAGTATTTTGCTGCGATGTTCAAATCATGGCAGACCATGATAACCATGACGTCTTCCTGCTGGGAAAGCCGCTTCAAGCGTTTAGAGACCGAGTATTGATGTTTGATGTCTAGGTTCGCCGTAGGCTCGTCCAATAGAAGGATCTCGGCATGCTGCGCGTAGCCTCTTGCCAGCATCACCTTCTGGCGCTGACCGGCGGACAGCTCGTTGAAGTGCCTCAGGGCCAGGTCCTCGATGTCCATGAACTCCAAGGCGCCTTGGACCACTTCAAAATCCGCCCTGTCCAGTCTCCAACCGGAATTTGGCTGCCTCCCGACTAGGATGGTATCAAGGACGGTCATGGGGAAGGTCTCCGAAGTGGAGCAGGGGACGTAACTGACTATCTTTGCCAACTCCTTAGGCTTGTATTCTCTTAGGCGCTTCCCATTAATGGTCACATCCCCCCCAGTAATCTCCAGGATGCGATCGATGCATTGGACCAGGGTGGATTTCCCCACCCCGTTGGGGCCCAGTATGCCGACGAGTCCGGAATTCTTCAGGGTTAAAGAGATGTCGTGCAACACCTCCCTGTCAAGATATTTAAACGACAGATTTTGTATCACAAGTTCCAAAATGATCACCACGGCCGTCTATTGCTCTTAATTAGCATGTATATGAAAATCGGGCTTCCAATGAGGGCCGTAACGGCACCTACCGGCAGCCCGTATGTGAGAATGACCTTGGACAGTATGTCACAACCGACAAGCATCACCATGCCTACGATTGCGGCACAGGGAACCACCAATTTGTTATTGCTGCCAACCAACATCCTGGCGATGTGTGGACAGACGAGGCCTACGAACCCTATGGAGCCTGCCAGTGACACTGTGACCGCGGTCACCAACGCGCATATCGTAAGGGATGTCGCTCTAAACCAGCGAATATTGATGCCAAGCGATTTGGCAAGGTCGTCTCCTTGGGACAGGGTGTTGAGTTTGCTTGAAAACGCTATCCCTGCTATGAGGGCAATCGCAGCAGCAATTATCACCATGTACAGGCTGTCCCAGGGCACCCTGCCCAGAGACCCCAGACTCCAGCGATATATCTCCGCAGCCTTGCTGGGGTCGGCGCTATACCTCACCAGGGACGACGTAGCCGAGAATATGTACATGACGCCGATGCCCGTCAGGATCATCATCGTGGGCGATATGTTCCTCTTGAACGCGGTAACGATGAGTATAACCGTGGTGGGAATCAGAGAGAACAGGAATGCGTTGACCATCACCGCCGTGTTGCCACTCAGAAACGGGACCACGGATATTCCGTAAGCGATGAAGAGGGAGGCCCCGAGCAGGCCTCCTGACGATATCCCGGTGGTGAACGGATCAGCCATGGGATTCTTAACGACTACTTGCATTACTGCTCCCGACACCGACAGTATGGCTCCGATGGAGATTCCTGTCAGCAGGCGGGGGACGTTCATGTTGATGACGATCTCGTTCTTTATCCAGTCGTCATAAGTTTCTATGCTGACGTTGCCTGTTATGTTGTCCATTAGGATGGAGAATGTTTCCATGAATCCGACGGGATACTGCGCCACCGAAAGACCAACGACGAAAATCGCGGCGACCAGGGCGCTCAGCCCAATCATCACCCTGGCGAACCGTCTTTGGCTCTTTTTGTAATTCGTGATGAGAATGTCGGTTTTGTCCACTCTATCACCACATGTTCCTCGACTGCCTTACGACCATATAGAGGAAAATCGGCGCGCCGATGAAAGCGACTATAACACCTACTGGAATGGCATCCACATCCGATATCAGACGGGCGAACACATCGCAGATTAGCAAGAATGCGGCCCCGAACGCGGCGGCGCCCGGAATGACGAACCTATTATCTCCTTCGATTACTAAGCGGACCATATGCGGTGCTATAAGGCCTATGAAGCTCAGGATCCCCGCATACGCCACGATAGACGCCACAATCAGGGATGACAGGCTGAGCATCACCAGGCGCAGATGGTTGACGTTGATCCCCAAGCTGGTGGCCTCCTTCTCCCCCATGGAGATGGCATTGAGTTTATTGGAAAGCAGAAACAGGGCTATCGAGCAGCATATTGTAATCCCGAAGGACAGAGGGATGCAGTTCCATGTGATGTTGGTGAAGCTGCCCAATCTCCATTCGTACACGTTGGCCAGAGTGTCCTCGTCGACCGTGACCATCAGGACCGTGGTGAGCGCATTGAACAGGTAGGACACCGCGACCCCGGTCAGTATGAGGGTCGCAGGGGATACGTTTTCACGAGGCGCGAGAAATATCATGAGAAGCATCGGGATCAAGGAGAACACGAAGGCGCAGGCCACCGTCGGAAGGCTCATAGTCCCATTCACTGCGGTGAACCCCACCGTGACCGAAATCGCCATGCCGAAACAGGCTCCCGAGGATATGCCTGTAGTGTACGGCCCTGCCAAGGGGTTCTTCATCACCCCCTGCATCACCGCTCCGGCCACTGCTAATCCCATTCCGGCCATCGCGGCAAACAGAGACCTGGGCACGCGCACATTCCAGATCACATAATCCTCGAGCCATTCGGCCGTCCCCGGAGCGTAAGTGGTTCCAGCGATGTGCCTGTAGATGATATCATAAACGTCTAGAAAAGCTACCGGTCTGGCCCCGACGGTGACAGAGACGCCCACGGCGCCGACGCATATCAGCATGGCGATCCCGATGAAGGCGACCTTCCTCCTGACATACTTGCGGTATTTGCGTTGAAGCGTATCGGCAGCGTCTTCCATGGAATCGCCATCCATTCTGTCTTCTCTGAGGTGGGTCCCCTGCCACTCTCGTGGCAGGTAAGTGTTTTCAAGCGGGTTTGCCGCAAACCTCTTCCTGGGTAAGAACGTACCTCTGTCCTTCGAGGAACTCGTCTGACCATCCGAAGAAAGTCTTGAAGAAGTCTGCGCAGTAGTCGGTGGACCAGGTGGTCGCATCGTCGAAAACGGTTCCCGCGTAGAAGTAGTTCGCCATTATGGCGGATTTAAGCGGCGCAGGGAGCATCGTCGAGGTTATCAGGCACTGGCCCTTCTTGTAGCATTCCAGAGTATAGAATCCGTTGGTCTGATCCGCGAACGCCTTCGGAAGGTTGTCATAATCCTTGTCGAACCAAGACCATGAGGTGTATACCCCGGGGGCGTTGGGGTCTATGAACGAGCCCGTGGTGGTGAAACTGCCTCTAAGTATTATCACGGTATCCAGTTTGATGTAGTCGAGCCAGGTGTCTATCCCGCTGGTGTACTTCAACGACGAGGAGCCCGTCCCAGACCCTTCTGCGGTCGCTAGGGGGCAATCCATGCCTGCCTTCAGGAGAAGCTCGGTGTTGGCGGATCCGCTGACATTGACGGCTCCGTCGATGGATGAGGCGACCCCCCTCACCTGTTCTATCTCACCGTTCCAGACCTTGGAGAGCTTCTTCTGGACGTCATCGTTGTAATTGATGAACCATTCGGTGGCTTTGATGGCCCTCTCATGCGTCCCGTTCTTTCCGTTGTCGAAAAGCCAGCCCAAAAGGAGCAGGGACGACGTGTACTCCCCGATGTCGGAGACGCTGTCCGCCACCTTGACGGTATCGAGCCCCATCTGCTCCAGCGTCTCGGTGTTGTTCAAAATGCTGCTCGAGTTGGAGTAGATATACGCGGTGCATCCGTATTGCGTCATGAAGGTGGACGCTTTCTCCAGGTTTACTGCGGTTCCGCTGTTTGCGACGCAATGGGCGTCGTCCATGACGTCGAAGAAATTGCCGAAGAGGTACTTGTCGTAGTATTCGTGTACAGGGTACTTGTAACTCATGGCCTTGATCTCGTCATCGATTCCCAAGATGTCGTACGAGATGACGTCCGTCTGGTTGCTTGAGCTCATCGCGGACAGGATGGGGTATGTGGTGTCCGCCACGCCGTACCCGGTGCCGGTCCATTGCTTGTGGAATACCTTTATCTGGTTGTCGGGGCCTGCGGCGATGATTCTTTTCGTTTGTTCGACATCGGCCTTGTCAACCTTAGAATCGCAATTCGCATCCGCGAAGGGATAATCCTCCTGCCAGGCGACTCCTTCCTTGATGATTTTTTCAATCAGTCTGACATCCTTCTCATCGATAGTGTAATCGTTGTTGGCATTGCCGTAAACGATAAGCACGCTGCCGTCTGGGGAAGCGATAACGTCATCGTCTCCCTCGCCACTATTATAAATTTTTGCTTCGCCTACATCCTTAGGGTTCGTAATCGCTTTGTATACACTGTGGGCGAACTCGGCGATGTCGGATTCGTCGATCGTCTTCCCGCTCAGATACGAGAAGCTCTCGAAGTAGGCGTTGCCGAGGTACCCGATGTAGTACAAGTATCCGGACTTGGAGCCCATGTTGAAGTTGGCGTAGTATCCCATGGCGCCGTCGAGCCCGTCCTTGACGCCAGTGCTGAAGACGGTCAAGCCGGGGGCAGTCGTCTTTATCAGGGTTGAGTAATAGGTCTTGTCGGCCAAGAACTTGATCTTCGCTGCACTCTTGTCCTTGAGGACGTGGAAGTCGACGTAGTTGCTCTCGGGCACGTATTGCATTGTGGATCCGTTGGGATAGTAGTCTTTTGCATCGGCTTTGGACCAGTTGTCGTCCAGGTAGTAGTCCTCTCCGAAGTATCCGCTGTAGTCGGCGGAGAAGGAGGCGGCTATCTGCGACGCGTCGGAGGCCGTGAACTCTTCCTCACCGGGGTTGTCCCCGCCTCCGTGTATCAGCCCTAAGCCAGCAAGTAGGCCTGTGACGGCGACGATTACCGCCGTGAGGAAAACTAGCCATTTGCCTACCATAGTATCATCTTTTAACCGAACATATTTTGGATTTAATATCCAAATTAGCATAAACATCCATATATATAAATTTGAAAGATAACCTGTCGTCAACAAAATTCGAACTGATACAAACACTCGATAATCACGATCTATCGTGTCACCCAATTTATGGTTGTTTTCTTTTTGCCTTCCTCTTCGTATGAGCTTTACTGAAATAGTAATGGAGATTCAACCTATGTTCAGGCATGCCATGATATTGTTGTACAATAGAGGGTGATTCCTGGTCCATCCCATCCCTTCTAGAACCCGACAGGTGAATGAGGACTTTGGCGGCTGTTCGTTCTAGGATGTGAATTAATCAAGCATTGTCGTGTAGTGGCAATCTTCTCAGGATTTGAAAGGGCTAGCTGGCACTTGTACGGAACTCCCAGTTGGACCACGTCGCACAGTCAACTTGGATGTCGGATTGGGTTTGATGCAATCAAATGGCGCAGGTCAGGCCACGGGGCGGATGGGAACGATGCTTAATCTTTTATTTTCAAGGAGTAGGGCCTTCGCCGTGCATCTCCTTGGCTATTTCGCCGGACTATCCGGCCTATTGACGGACCTTGAGTGGGGCAAGGGGACGTCATCCGTGCATACCCTTGACTTCTGCCACAAGAGGTCGCATGGATACGACTTTCTTGTCAGCAGCAATGCGACACTTTCCGGGCAGGCAGGCTGCCGTTTTCATCGGGCGCTCAGGACAAATACCGCCTTTCGCATATTATGGGCCATGAAGTGTCCGGTGTGCGGGAGCGACATCAGCCTCAACCCCTTCTCAATCTGCCAGGTGTGCGGAAGCGTCATCCCAGAGGAGGAGCATGCGGAGACGGTCGAGCCCGGGGATGCGAAGAGGAACGGCGCCTCCGATGACCGACCGCTGTCGGCAATCGCCAGCGATGGATCTTGCTCTTCCGTTCATCTTTTTCGCTTCCTTTGGACTTCGTCGATCGTGCTGTCTCCCGCATGTTTCAAAGAGTTCATCGTCCTAGCATCACCACAAGTCCCCTTCCACGTGGGGACGTCCGAAGCATGCAGGGCAGAACGCGCGGGAGGAGACGGTCCATCCCCGGAATCCGGACGGAGTCCCCCTGGCGGATTATGTCCCCGCGATCGTCCGGGACGAGCTCCAGGCGGGTCCCGTCCAGGCTGCGGTACGCGGCGTATCTGTCGGAGTCGAACCGCTTGCACCGGAGCGTGTCGCCGCCCACGGCCGACGCCACTCCGGAGTCGTCAGCCGGGACCGCAGGCCGCCCCTCGGATCTGGAGACGGGCCATGCCAAGTAATACCTGCCGTCCAACGATAGGAGCAGCCTGCAGTCCCAGGCCTCCATGATCCTGACGTCCGCGTGGCTGTAGCGGTCGACGAGGACGATCCTTCCGTCGTCGGCCCTCCCGGCGGGCCCTTCCTTGCCGGCCATGTCGAACGTTATCGTCATGGTCTCTTCGGGATACCGGCATTCCTTGCACATTCACTCCGCCCCCGGGGTTCCGGCCCCCATCCTGACCAGCGGCATCCTATCCATGATCCTTACCCGGTCCGCGGAGCGGCCCAGGCGGTCGCTGAGGCTGCCGGTTAACGACGTGACGTTCACGCGTACGCCCCTCTGCTGCAGCCTCCTGACCAGGACGGAGAAGTCCCCGTCGCCGGTGATCAGCTCCACGACGTCGCACCTGCCGGCGTAGTCGTACGCGGTGAGCGCGATCTCGACGTCGGCGCCCTCCTGCTTGCCGCACCCGTTGGTCGCCTCGACCAGGTCCATCCTGAAGCCGCTCCTCCTGAGCTCGTCGTGGAAGAGGCGAGACGCGTCCCTCCCCCTCTCGTCGTAGAACACGCCGTCGACCGCGACCGACAGGACGCACCTCCTCCCCTCCAGCACGTCCTGGAGCAGCTTCCCGAAGTCCATCGCGGTGTTGCTGTACTCCCGGCTCTGCCCGCATACGATGTTCCTAACGTCTAGGACAACCGCGACGCGGTCCCCCGGTACGTTGTTCTCCTCGGCACTTGATTCATCCGTCTTCAGACTCCCGTCTATGCTATCCACGTCTCCAACCTCTTTGGGTAAAAAATGGTTCGATCCAGGTCACTTCTTCTGCTTCAGCTCACACATTCCCGTGGAGTAGCTGATGTCGGTCGTGTACTCGCCGGCCTCGAAGTCCGATTCGTCGTAGATGCCGTCCAGCCTCGTTATCGTGTAGTACAGCGGCGCGGAGAGCAGGACGTCGTCGATCATGAAGTAATCGCGGTCCTTCGGATGCTCATACGTTCCTATGCGGACGAATTCCGAGTTGATCACGGTGTAGAGATGGAGAACGAACTTGCATACCAATGCGCTGCCGTACCTCGGATTGTAGTACCCGCCGTCGTGGACCACCATGCACCTGCCGCCTTCCATGTAGCACCTGCTCTGTATCTTGTAGGCGCTCTTGAAGTGCAGGGCCGGGGACCCGACCCTTTCGGACCGGGCGATGACGTCCGACAGGTCGGCGATGACTTCCTCGTCTTTCACTATGCGGACGTCGATGTTCCTCAGACGCTCCCTCAGGGTGTCGAGCTCGTTTTCGTCCTTGAAGTCAAATCCGCCGGCGTAATACTTCTTTTCCAATGCTGCGCACCGGCCGATGAGGTCCAACTGCTCCTTGGTGTACTCCTCCAGCCTTTCCCTCGTCTCCGCCAGCCTGTCCTTCAGCCTCAGCAGCTCCTCAGCGCCGGCCCCGACGTCCTGGGACAGCAGCTCGTCGAAGTATTCCAGGACGTCCTCCGGGATGGACCCGGTGAGTCCGCTGTCGTAGTCCTTGACGTACTTGTAGGCAGTGGGGCGCGTCACCCCCAGATCCTTGGATACCTTCGTCATGTTAGAGTTTGTCTTGATCCAATCCGCCAGCCTTATGGTGCCTTCTGCGTCCATGGTTTGTAATACTAATTTTTATTATTTAAAATTAATCTGTCAAAATACACTTTACACATGTACGTGAAATCAAAAACCGACCTCCTGGCATGCATGCGCGATGAGGTCCGACACCTCAGGCCGTGCGAAGCCATCGCTTCGGACGGCGGCCTTTATGGAGGATGCGCGCGATCGTGCGCGGCCGTCGGCGGCGCGGGGCTCATGGTGTCCGGGACTCGGCCCTATGCCGATTGGAGCCCTGCGGGGGCCGTCTTCGGGGGACGGGAGACGAGTCAGCAGGGCGCCCCGTTCCTCCTACGGGGCCCACTTCGTCCGTGAAGAAGGACGGGGCGTCTACGGAGTCGCTGGGCTCCTGAAAATGAATACGATCCGCGGACGGACAGCGGCCTTTCGGCGATCTGGCCAAAAGCCTACCCTGGACATAATATCGAACGGAATAACAGTGTTCCAGGCGACCCGACTTACAGGGTATGGCTCAAAACCACGACCTCGCTTCTCGTTATTCCGTCCAGCTCATAGTGCACTATGCGACCGTCCACGCCGAAGAACTCCCTGATGACGTCCTCGTCTATGACTTCGGAGGGCCTTCCGGATACGTATGCGTCCTTCCCTATTATCAGGCAGCTGTCTGCTATCTTCAACGTGGAATTGACGTGATGCGTGTTGATCACGCATGCGATGCTCCTCTCCTTCACGACGTGCCTCAGCACGTCCAGCATCATCATCTCGTTATGGAGGTCCAGGTGGGATTCGGGCTCGTCCAGCACAAGAAGCGTCGGCTCGTTGACGAGGGCTTTCGCCAGGTACGCCAGCTGAAGCTGTCCTCCGCTGAGCCGGTCTATCGGGCGGTCCTTGAATTCCGAAAGCCCGACGTCGGCCAGGCATTCGTCGGCCCTCGCGTAGTCCTCGTCGCTGGGCGACGCGAAGATGGAGCCTGATCCCAGCCTTCCGAACATGACGAAGTCGCGGACGGCGTACGGGAACACCAGCGACCTGGCCTGCGGCACGTAGCCGATGCCGTCCAGCGTCATGTTCCTGCTGACGGTGCGCCCGGATACGGTGCAATGCCCGCTGGTCGGCTCCTTCATCCCCAGGATGCAGCGTATGAGCGTGGTCTTGCCCACCCCGTTGCGTCCCATGACGGCCAGGATCTCCCCCGGGCCGACCTCGAACGTTAGGTCCTTCACGAGCGTGCCCCCGTCGTATCCGAACGTGAGCGATTCGACCCTCAGGACCGGGGTCATGCGGACGGCCCCCTCATCCTGTTGTAGACCACGATGAAGAACGGGGCCCCTATCAGGGCCGTCAGTATTCCCACGGGTATCTCGGAGGCGGTCGCGTTGCGGGCCACCGTGTCGATGGCTAGCATGAAGACCGCACCCATGATGCAGGCCGCGGGCATGCTGTGCCCATGGTTCGGCCCGACCAGCGAACGGCTGATGTGGGGTATGACCAGGCCGACCCATCCTATTATGCCGGACTCCACCACGCATCCAGCGGCGCATAGGGCGCTCATGGCTATGACTGTCCAGCGTATCCTCGAAGGGTCCGCCCCCGAGGCCCTGCACTCCTCGTCGCCCAAGGACAGCATGTTTATCTTCCATCTGACGGAAAGGAGCATGATCGTCCCCACCAGTATGGGCACCGCGCCGTAGACCATGGTGCTGAAGCTGGCGTTCGTGAAGCTGCCCATCAGCCAGTAGGTTATAGCTGGCAGCTGGTCGGAGATGTCGGCCACGTATTTCGTCAGGCTGATGAGGGCTGTAAAGATGGCCGACACTATGATCCCGCTGAGGACGATCGAGAGCATGTCGCTCTGCCTCTTGGCGCCGCTGAAGAAGAACACGAGGACTATGCTCCCAATCCCAAATATGAAAGAAAGGACGGCGGCGGGAACGCCGATCTCGTTGAACAGCAGTATGCCGAGGGCGCAGCCGAATCCGGCCCCCGAGCACACGCCGAGCAGGTCCGGGCTGACGAGCGGGTTCTGGAAGGCGCCCTGCAGCGACGCTCCGCAGACCGCCAACCCCGCGCCCACGAGCGCCGCGAGCATTATCCTGGGAAGGCGGATATCGAACACCACCTGATGGGCCAGCTCCTCGTCCGGCCGCAGGCTGTTCGTGACGGTATCTGCGATGACGTCCAGGAATTCCCCGTTGGTCATATCGAAATGGCCGATGCGCAGGGCGAGGACGATGAGCGCCACGAACAGCACGGAGCAGACGAGGACCGTCTTCCTATACATGTTCGCCGAGCCCATCGTCCAGCCCCGTGTCGTTTCAGTACCCCAGCACCGACGAGATCTCGCTGTCGGTGAGGGTTATCCCGTACGAGTCCTTGTAGTACTTCGAGAGGTAGGACTTCATCTCGTCCTGGCCGTACAGGTCGGGATACGCGATCGAGATCATCCACAGCTGCATCAGGGGGGAGTCCGAGCACGTCACGTACCAGCTGTACGTTGTCCGTGGCGCGTCGTAGATCGCCTTGTCCTTGAACGCCTTCACGTTGGACCAATCCTGTCCGGGGATGCTGTTGGACAGTATCGCCTTTGCTGAGCCCTGGAACACTATCACCATGTCCGGGTTCCACTTCAGCACGTCCTCCATGGAGCAGGCCATGGACCCTGCGAATCCCGTGTCTATCTGCTCCAGGCCGGCCTTGGGCATCACGGACCATATGTAGTCGTTCCCGGACCCGGTGGTTCCGGACGCCATCAGCGATCCGTTGTTGTCCATGAATAGGGCCAGGACCCTCTTCTTGCTTGCTACATCCTTGGTCTTCTCGGATGCCAGCTTGTCCGCCGCGTCCCACTGGGCCTTCATGGTTCCGGTCTCCTTGCTCTGGAAGACCTCCCTCAGCAGCTTGTCCCATGCCACGGTGACGGTCTCGGTGTCCCAGTTGCCCATGAAGAAGAAGTCCACCATCGGGACGGAGACGTCCTCGATCCCCTCTATCTGCGTGTTCCCGTAGTAGAGGATGATGTCAGGCTTGAGGTTCAGGAGGGACTCCTTGTTGACTACGAATCCCGTGACGAATGAGGTGTCGACCGATTTCCAGTTGGGGAAGGTCTTCTGAAGGATGTCCTGGTTCGAGTATGCGAAGGCCATCTGGTTCACGCCGACGATCTTCTCGCTGGGGACCACGTCGAGGGCGTTGGAGAGGAGGGGTGGCGCCAGGACGACGATGCGGTTTATGTGGTCAGCGTCAGGCATCTTCACCTCTTTCCCTGCGAGATCCGTGACGGTCCTGTACGTAGGCCCTTCATCGTGGTTGCCCTGGTTGCTGGTCATTATCAATGCCGCGGCTGCGGCAATGATGACGACTGCGATTGCTGCCGTTATTGCTAACTTCTTATTGTCCATTGACATCGCCTGAGTGGTTGTTTATAAGCTCTATCGCGTGAGAAAGGAATTTCTGTATGTCTGCCAGAGACGTGACCGGCACCTCCGATACGAAATCGAAAAGCCCCTTGTCGTAGCGGTTGTGGTACTCCTCATGGAACCTGTATGCCCTCTGGCCTTTCTCCGTGAGGTAGAGTTTGTAGATCTTGTTGTTGGCGCGGTCCATCTCGCTGCGGATCAATCCCTTGGCGATCATCTTCTTGATGGTCGCATGGATTACCGGCTTGGAGATCCTGAACTTCCTCGCCAGCTCCGCGGAATAGGTGCCGGGGGAATCGCCGATCATCTTGATTATGTGGATCTCTCCCCTCGTGAAAACCATGTCCTCGCTCCCGAAATCGAGGACGTTGGTCTTGGAGTTGAAGATGGCCTCGGTCAGCTGTATGAACGAGTCTATCACATCCTGCGTGGACACCTCGGAGGGGTTCCCGAGGACGTACGACGACGTTTCGAATCCGCCCACGTCCTGTGTGCTCTCCAGGAACAGCCCGTTGCCTTGGAGGGCGGCGTTCAGCTCCGAATGCGTCACGGGCAGCGGCAGTCCGTTCAGGTATCCGGACAGCCAGCTGAGCATCCCGTTTGGGTCCCCCTCCACGGCCTCCGGCTTCTGGCCCGCTATGATCAGGCGTCCGCCTTCATCCAACGAGGAGACGGCCTTGGCGATGAACTCCTTCATGGGGGCCGTGACGAAGAACAGCACCCCCGAGGCTATGATGAGGTCGTATTTCCCTCCGAGCGGATCCACGTTGAAATCCCCCGACATGAAGGATATGCGCTCTCCGCCGTGCCTTCTCACGATGTCCCTGGCGACATTGATCACCCTGGGCTGGTCGAATACGGTGGCCTTGCCGTGCTGGTATACCTTCATCAGCTCGACGTCTAGTATCCCGGAGCCGCCGCCGAGATCCAGGACGGAGAGGGCGCAGTCCGTGTCTGGGTAGAGGCCCATGACGAACTCGACGAAGCTCTGCACCCGTCCGGAGTACATCTCGGGAACGGAGGACTCGATCAACTTGACGAAATCGTACTCCTGCCCCCCGCCGTGATGTCCGAGCATCTTCTCCTTCAGATCGTCCAGAGAGGTCATGGCCTCGCGGAACAAGATCGAGTCGCCCAGATACACGGGGCTGCGTTTGGAAAGGTACAGGGACGACTCCTCGGTGTTGAAGTAGGCGTCCCCTTTCTTGACGACGTACCCGCGGGAGGCCAAGGTCATCAGAAACAGCTCTGCATTCCTGGCGCTGCAGCCGAGGAAACGCGATAGATCCTCGGGATTGTGTGGCTCGTCCAGGAATGTGAACGCCTCCATGTCGATCGCCGTGAACAGCAGTTGCATCTCCTGGTGCTCGTCTATCAAGCGGTAGTACCTCTGCGGATCCATTTTACGCCCCGACCATAATTGGATTCATCATCCAATATCGTTAGGCAATCAAACTAAAGTTGGTATTTAATACTAATGAATATTTAAACAACGGTTAGTTTACCTAATATTTCGTGACCTAATAGTTCTGAATACTAACTTCCATGATATCATGTAAGTGGAAATATGCCCAATCACAACAATGTGCATAATCCAAAAAGCCACGGAAGCAATCGCCATGACGAATCGTCCTACCCAGAATCGGGTCCAATCGAATGGAACGGTCCGAAAAATTGAAAGAACGAAACGCTCGATAGAAAAGATCCCGGATCATTTGCAGGAGGCCGCTGATCTTTGTTCCTGAGTCAGGGACGCCAAAGCGCCCTAGGGACTCTGCGCGGCCCTGACGGAAGCCCACGTCGGCCAGGCCGGCACCACGATATACAGAGTCCCCGAAACCATGTCCAAAAAAGGTTTCGGAATCGTCACAGCTTATTAGGGGTTGTATGAGACGTAAGGGATAGCCAGTAAAATCACTCACACACATTCACACCCCTTCCGCGTCGGGTATATATCTATCTTCGGAAGCCCAAAAAAAAGACAGTTTTCCAAAGGGCAGTGTGAATCACAACCTCAAGAGAGGCCGCTAACTCCGCTGAGGGCCATTCGCATTCCACCGTTCTCGGAGGCGGACTCAGCAAAGCTTCCATCTTGTAGGCACATCCGACGGCGAGGCGATCGGAAAAGGCGCCCCCGTCCGGAGAGGGGTCGGAAAAGGAGGGGGTCGCCGGCCCCCTCGGGGATATATAAACGAAGTTGCGGTCGGAAAACGTCCGCTTCCCGACCGTAAAAGTCGGGGCCCTGCGGCCCCGTGGTTTCAGGATACGAGATACAGCCTCCCGCCGTCCCCAGCGAACACGTGGCCCCTCAGGTTGTCCGGGGTCGCCTTGAGTCTCGTCTCGCCGTCGTAGAAGGACAGGCCGTAGAGGGCGTAGTCCCCTATGGACCTCAGGCCGTCGCCGAAGGCTATCCAGGCGACGCCGGTGCAGTTCCCGAGGGCCTTGAACCCGAGGTCCACGGCGCCTCTGAGGTCCGCGGACGCCAGCGTGGAGCACCTGAGGAGGGCGCTGTCCCCTATGGACGTGACGGCGTACTCGCGGCCCCCGTACTCGACCGCGCAGGGCACGGCGGAGACCGCCCCCTCGTACCCGGTCGCGGCGACGGCCCCCGCGGAGGTCACCGCGTAGCTTATCCCGCCCGCGGAGAACTCCGTGACGTCGCCCGGCCCGGCCTCCATGCGGAGGACCTTTCCAGACCCGGCGAAGTCGTGGCCGCGGAGATTCTTGGCGGTGGGCTCGAGGGCGTTCCCGTACTGGTCCGCGAACCTCAGCCTGTAGAACGCGTTCTCGCCGACGTAGGTCAGTGACTCCGGCAGGGAGACGCTTTCCAGGGCGGTGCACTCGCTGAAGGCGCTGGGGAGGATCTTCCCGACCCCCTCCTCCGCCACGAGGGCCTTGAGGCCGGAGCACTTGTAGAAGGCGTACGCGCCGACGTCGGATACGCCCCCGGGCACGGTCAGGGACTCCAGCCCGTAGCAGTAGGGGAAGGCCTTGGTGCCTATGGAGGCGGCGCCGGACAGGTCCAGGGTGGACAGCCCGACGTTCTTGTAGAACGCGTTCTCCCCGATGGCGGCCCCGCTGCCGGAGAACGTCACGCTGGACATGCCCCTGCACTCGCTGAAGGCGCTCCTCCCGAGGACCACGCCGTCGCCACGGACGTCCAGGGACTCGATGCCGCAGCCGTAGAAGGCGTAGCCGCCGATCTCCCTCACGGACTCCGGGACGGTCAGCGCGGTCAGCGCGGAGCAGTTGGCGAACGCCTTGAACCCGACGGACCCGACGGACCCGAGGTCCAGCGAGGCCAGATCCCCGCACCCGTAGAACGCCTTCTCGCCCACGGAGCCCACCGGGAAGTCACGCCCGGCGTAGGCCACGGAGGACGGCACCGACAGCTCGGAGAGGGCCACTGTGTGCCCGACGAGGGACACGGAGCCCGGCTCCAGGGAGGCGACCTCGTAGATCAGCCCGGAGACCTTGAACCGGTCCCCGACCTCGGCCTCGGCCTTGGCCGCCGTCACCTCGAGGGTGCCGGGGACGTACCTGAATGAGTAGTTGTCGGCGGACCCTCCGGACGGCGTAAGCGTGTGCCTGCCGACGGAGGGGTCGGAGCATGACACCGTTGGCGCGGAGTAGCCGG
>JAEEGF010789550.1_pt1 | contig 23631 bp, 11 predicted proteins | sample 9134171 | NCBI WGS metagenome assembly JAEEGF01 (sample SAMN16246542, study PRJNA631951) | gut metagenome | biome: gut microbiome; feature: rumen; material: AP-attached | host: Bos | place: Iran: Karaj | collected 2018-10
CGAATTGGACAAAAAGGTTGTTGAGCGGAGCAGGGATGCGGGGGGTGATAGAAGAAGCACCACCGCCCGACTGGATGCAGATGCCATAACTGGTGGTGATGTAGGGATAGCTACTGCTGTTCTGGATGCGTGTCCAGCAGTCGGGGAAACTGGAAGAAGAATAGCTGTCGAAGTTCTCGCTCAAAGGCAGAGGACCGAATTCACTGCAAGGAGTGCGGACAGCCACGGTTGCGGGAAGGCTGGTGTCGCCACCATCGCAGAGAGCGTAGACGTAGAAATTGTAGTTGGTGGCAGGCATCAGACCCTCGAAAAGATAGGTGGTGTCGTACACGTCATAGCTGTTCACACCGTCGCTGACAATCCAGCTGCTCTCGGAGCCACCGGGCTGCCAAGTGATGACGACGGTGTCGTTGGCAACATAGGAGGCTGTCAGATTGAGGGGACCAGGGCAGGTGTTGTGTGTCAAGAACACATTGTCGACTGCCATGGGAGGCTGGCTACCGCCACCGCCATCGTTGGCCCATGCAAAGACAATGCTGTAGGTGCCGGGGGTGGTGATATAGAATGTACCCGTGACGGTTCTCCAGCTGCTTGAAAGAGACATGGTGCGAGGAGAAGAGAAGTTCTCGGTCAGTTCAATCCAGCCGGAAGGCATTGACCATGAAGCAAAGGCATAGGTGCCACCTGCAGGATTCGTGCCTGCAGTCCATTGATAGGAAGCAGGAGCAAGGAATGCACGGCAGAAATCGTAATTGTGGCTTTCGCCCTGGCACTTCCAGTCATATCCGTAGGCATATTCGCCAGAGTCGGTCAGGTCGAAAGTACGGAAAGCGTAGGTGTAAGAAGTACTGCCAGTGCTATAGCTATTTGAAGTGCCACCGTTGTCGGAGATATAAAGGCTCTGGTTGCCGCCATTGTTGGTGGCGCTGCCCACACACCATTTGTTGGTCTGCGAACCATTGATCAGCTCCCAGCCATTGGGGCCCTCCTGCTCGAAGTCGCAGGCGTAAGGCACTTCGGCGGGAAGAGCTGCCAGGGTGGTAGCAGTCATAGAAACAGCATTGCTGTAGTCGCCACCACAGTCGGCATAGACATAGAAATAGTAGGTTGTAGCGGTGTCAAGGCCATTAATGGTCGTGTTAGGCACACCTGTCACTGTTTCTTGACCGGCCACACCTTGACCCAATTGCGAAGCGGGGATAGGCACTGTGTCGTATTCGACCACCCAGGACGTAGCCTCACCGTTCTCCTGCCAACTAAGGGTAATCCAGTCAACACTGCTGCCTGTTGCAGCGAAGTTGCTGGGGGCAGGGCAAGTGGGAGGAGTGTGGACATTGATAGCTATCGGCAAGCTGGTGTCGCCGGCATCGCAAAGAGCACGCACTACAAAATGATAGGTGGTATCGGGGGTGAGACTGTAGACAGTATAGTTGGTGTCGTAGGCAGTCTCGGTCATATTCCCATAGGTGATTTCCCAAGACGTTTCCGAACCACCGGGATGCCAAGTGAGGGTTGCTTCGTTGGGCATCACATTGGAAGATGTCAAGCCATAGGGAGTCGGGCAAGGGTTGGGATAAATGGCAATATTGTCGATAGCAGCAGGGCCACTACCGCTGGAGCCATCGTTACGCCAGAGGTAGACCAGTTTGTAGGTACCGGGGGTGTTGATGCGGAAGGTACCCGACTGGGTCTGCCAAGAATTAACACCATTTAAGCGATAGGCTCCATCGAGAGCGATACCGCCTGCAGGCATTCCCGAAGTGTTGTTGAAACCAGAGTAATCGCCGGCCGTCAACTCGGTGCTGGCGGGTACTAAGGCCACACGGATGAAGTCGTATTGGCCTTCGCCATAGCAATTCCAGTCGTAGGTGTAGACATATTCGCTCGCCACACTGAAATTGATTGTGCGGACAGCAAAGACATGCGAAGTACTTGAATTGTTATAACCGTGGGTAGCACCGTTGTCATTGGATACATACATACTGCGGGTGCCACCGTTGTTAGTGGCATTGCCAACATACCATTTGTTGGTCTGAGTGCCATTGACGAACTCCCAGCCATTGGGACCATCTTGCTCAAAGTCGCAGCTGTAAGGTAACGCAGCAGGGAGACCTGCGAGAGTGGAGGCAATCATCTCGACTGCATTGCTGTACTCAGTACCGCAGTCGGAGTAGACATAGATGTAATAGGAGGTGGCGGTGTCAAGACCGACCAGGGTAGTATTGGGTGTGCCAGATACATTAACCGTGTTGGCAATATTCTGACCAAGCTGAGAAGCGGGGATGGGTGAAGTGCTGTACTCTACCACCCAGCTCGAAGCAGAGCCGACCTCTTGCCAATGCAGAGCCATCCAGTCAACGCTGGCGCTATCCATTACCAAGTTGATAGGTGCGGGGCAGGTGGGGATATAGTCGACTGTCAGGTCGTCGATCATCAGTGTGTAGCTGGTGCTGCTGCTTGGGGCGGTAGCACGCATGGCGATGCGGTTTCCCGTGCCTGTGTAGTTGCTAAAATAGACCGTGTAAAGGTAGTATGAGCCATGCCAGTTGCCACCGCTGCCGACGGTAAAGGCAATGGTGTCCAGCGGGACGAAGGTGGTACCCTCCATCACGCCCACCTCGAAGAGGAAGTTGTGGTTCATCACCGAGGCATAGAACGAGAGCTGCAACTGGTCAAGGTCGTCCATCTCGGGCAGAGCGGCAAGCTCTGTCTGTCCCGAGTTGCTCTCAAACTCGAAGTACACGCTACCATTGCGGGCATTGTTGGCGTACTGGTACCCTGCGGGGAATGTGCCAGCGCCGCTGCTGCCTGACTGGAGCTGTTGCCAGCCAGTAGGCAACTGACCCGTGGTCAGCCCCTCGAAGCCCGTGGAATACGGAAACGTAATCTGGGCCATAGTCACTCCCGAAGCACATAAAAGCGCTGTCAAGAGCAACCATTTGCGTAAGTGTTTAAACATGTTATTAATGAATTTAGTTAATAAATAAAAAAAATGTCTGATTTTTTTCAATATAAACAATTAGTTATCCCTGTACTTTTTGCCAAACAATAAGTACACTGTGCCGCTTTTGCGGCATGCAATAACATACAACTGCCTATAAACGAAACCATTAGTCTTAAAACCAATTATATGTAATAAATGCAAAGATACATTTTTTTTACCAATTAATGCGGTTTAATCGACAAAAACTACATGTGTTCATACTTTTTGACAAAAAGGAAGCACTTTTTATCATTGGTTTTAAAAGTGTCATTCCGCCATGCATACAGAAACGCTCAATTTCATAACTGCGACCATACATCTCACCAGACAATGACAGATGTGGGTTCAACAAAAAGAGAGGATACCCGACAAGGGTAACCTCTCTTTTTAGAAAATGGCCACAGCAGCTGGTGCGGATGCAACCTTAATCTCAGTACTAACGGACAATCAACTTACGCACCACATTGGTGTTATCGGCTGTGATACGCACGAAGTAAGCTCCTTGTGCCAGCAGCGAGGCAGGCAGCACTGTGGTTTCCATTCCGGGAGCCAATTGCTGGCTGAAGCGCACACGGCCGGTGAGGTCAATGACTTCCACACGGACTTCGCTATTGGCAATGGGAACGGTGAGCGTGACATCAGTGCTGGTGGGATTGGGCACGAGACGTACACCGCCATCGTCGGTAATGTCGTCAATATTGCTGAAGGGTGTAGTTATTGTAATGAGATTGGACCAGTGTTCACTGAAGAAGTTGTCGCCACAAATTGCACGGACATAGATATCATAACTGCTTTCGCCGACAAGGCCTGTAAGCGTGTAGGGATGGGTGTCGGTCTGAACGACAAAGCCTGTACCTTGGTCGAATCCAGAATATCCATATTCGATTTCCCACCGAGAAGCACGGCCTCCCTCAGTCCAGTCGAGGACTACGCTGTTGCCCTGCAGGTCGGAATAGGTGAGGTTGGTGACATCGGGACAGAAGTCGGTGGTGAAGGAAATGGTGTCGCTCCACTCGCTGGGATCGTCTATATCCTGACACGAAGCCTGAACAGCGGCGTAGTAGACCATATTGGGATCAAGACCGGAAATGGTTTTGTGGGCGACATAGCTGTTCGAATATCTGTCGGTATAGCTGTTGAAGAGGTGAACACGGTAGCTGTTGTTGTTCTGCTCAGGATCCCAACGGAGGGTTACTTTGCTGTTGGTCACTTCGTCAACACGAAGTCCATTGGGCGACAGACAGGGGATATCGTCTGAATTAAAGGTACGGACTTCCCAGTTGGAAATACCTGTGCTGTCGCAGATTTGACGCACTTGATAGACGTAGTCGGTTACCGGTAGGACATTGTTTATCACGTAGAAGGTGTCGTTGACAACGTAGTCGTTGGTTATCCAACTGGAAGTAGAGGCTAAACGGTAACCAATTTGGTAGGAACTGCCGGTGTTGCGCCAACGGAGAGTGACGGTGTTAGGCCTGATAACAGGATTGAGTACAGTCGGTTTGGGACAGGTGGAGGGAGGACAGAATTCGAAGGCCATCAGGTTACGATAGGCATAGACAACACGTGTACCGGTAAAGGCTGGAAGTGCGTTAACATTGGGATTCTGGGAATCGGAGTAAAGAACCAACGATTTTGCATCAGCGGTATTGGAGACATAGAAGAAATAATCGTCGCCGTCGTAGGCGTTACTATTGTCATCAATGGCGATAACAAGATTGCTGGCCCCATCGTATTCGAAAGGATAGTTAAGAATAAAGCGATTCCACCCCTCTGCGCAGTTGAGGGTTCCTGTGTAAACAAGTTGCATACTATCGGGGTTAACATAGTCATTGCTGGAACTGAAAGAAGAGAGTGTGGTGTGACCCATGTAGATAGTGCAGTTGGTCTTCGATGACATAGCGGTAGTATAAGCATATTTGAAACTGATGGCGGAGATAGAACCTGCACCGCTCAGTTCGTCGCTGGTAATAATTTGCTGACTATATGTGTATCTGTAGTAGTTGTTAACGGGCAGGTTATAGGAAGTAGTAGTGGTGGCTGTGCTGCCAATGGTGTCGAAATAGCTGTCGTTGCATTGTTTGGTCATGAATTGATAGCTGAGAGAAAGGGTTGAACTGTCGTTCTCGCTACATATACGACGTACATAGACGTTATAGCGCACACCGGGGGTGAGGCCAGTGACGTGAATGTGATTTGTGTTGAGACGTTCGTTGGCAACCACATTACCTGTAGCTGTGCGGCAAAGGAAATGATAGTTGGCTTCTTCCGGCCCGATCCATTCGACATCGGCAGTAGTCATGGTGGTATGGGTAGCCTGGACTGCAACAGGACGCGGACAATCGACATAGTCTATCCTGACATTGTCAACAGCAGCAGGACCTCCCATATAGGGGGTGCTGGCAGTGGATTGGTTGAACCAGAAGAAGGCCAGTCGATGAACACCGGAGAGGGTGTCGAGAACAACGCTATAGGTGTTCCAGACGGTGTTTAGACGAACCATGGCCAAGGGAGTAAGGTCATTGACCATGCCCCATGGGGAAGTGATGTTGCTGTTAGAGGCAACAACAGGGATGTTGGGATCGACGAGGAAGACCATTAAGGCATCCCATCCTTGAGTAGGAGTACCTCCGGCAGCAGCACGGAAGGAAAGAATAAAGCTGGAGTCGTTAGTGCCGAAATCTATATCGCGATAAGCGGAGGCATTGACGACCTGATTAAGGTCAGTACTATAGGTACGTCCTGAGTCGGCCGACACGTACATGGCATAGCTGCCGAGATTAGTGTAGCCGGGAGTGCCGTCGCCAGCACCAGTGCCGCGGTACCAGTTAACGGTCGTGTTACTATTGGTCTGCCAGTTTTCCCATTCGGTGGCACTTTCGAAGTCATAGAAATAGGGAACCGAGGCAGGCACCTGCTGGGTGTTGAAATAGCCCACAGCAACAGCCCAGGCCGAGGTGTCGCCGATACCACAGATTGTCCGGATGTAAATGTCATAGAAACTGGAAGGTGTGAGACCTGTAAGAGTGACAGGGTTGGTCGAGACGACCATTCGTGTGCCTGTCCCGAGCATAAATCCATGAGGACCATATTCCACTTGCCACTGGGTAGCATATGACCGTGGATTCCATCCTATGACTGCAGAATTATAGGTAGTGTTGCTTACTGTGAGACGGTTAGGTGTCTGGCATGCCGGTATCAAATCAATGTTGACACTATCAATATAAAACGGATTGTTTGACATGCCAGCAGGGGTTACGCTCACAAAAGTAATATACTTACCTGCATCAAGAGCCTCCTCGAACGACACCTCGTAGAGAGTGGGATTGTTATCAATAAGGATGGTATCAACAGGGGTAAAGGTGCTCAGATCACCCGCAACAGAGCATACTCCTACAATACACTGGGGAACGGTAGTGGTCTGATTAGTCCATGCCTTGAAAACGGCCTGAACCATATTGACGGGATAAGATATGCTGTCGAGTTCGGGCATGGAGGCATACACCTGATTGGAAGAGTATGTATACATGTACAGTGTACGATGGGTGGTATGGTCGGCATTGCATGTCACATCAATAATATAGGGATAGGAGCTATAGCCGCCATAAGTCCAACAGTAGGGATGGACGGAAGAACCCACATGAGCAGATGAGCCAAAGCTGACCGAATAGGGCAATGAATCAATAATGCCGCAGAGCGTATTGAAATAGGTTGCAAAAGACCAGTTGGAGGTGTCACCTATGCCGCACAAGCCACGAACATAGACTTCGTATTGGGTCGAATGGTTAAGACCATAGAGAGTCACACTATCCACCACACTGGTGACCAACATTCCTGTTCCACGGCTGAAACCGACAGGGCCATATTCTATCTCGAAGAAGTTAACACCAGGAGCATCCCAATTGACCGTAGCGGTGTTGGCAGTGATTGTGCTGACCGTTACATTTCGGGGGCGAATGCAACTGGGAATATACGTAACTTCGATATCGTCAAGGTATGGATAACTGCTGGCTCCGTTGCAGGAAAAGGCAATATACTGACTATTGGAGTCGGCATTGGTGAGGGGCACCTCAAAGTTTTCCCATGTGCTGATTGTCGAAGGTGTAACCATTGCCACCTGCCTGAATGTGGAGAAATCGTTGGGATCGGACATTACACCCACTTGAATGTTGTATGAACTGCTGGTTTTATAGAGTGCGAACGACACCTGAAGCGAATCCAAGGAAATACCGATGGCGGGAAGAGCCAAATAGGAATAATAAGTGGAGGAAGCATAGAAATACATGCTGTGGCTGCCACTGTTGGAATAGCTGGTACTAAGGTATGGATAGGAAGAACTACTATTGGTACCACGAGTCCAACAGGGGGTGATAGGTGAACCTGCAGTAGAAGCCGCTGTGAAGTTTTCAAAATTCTCGGTGAAAGGCAGGGTAGTAAGAGGTACGCAGGGAGTGGTGGCCGTAAACATGGCATAAACATCACTGCTGTCACAATCGGGATAGATACGGACCTGATAGGTGGTCATGGGAGTCAGGTCACCAATGGCATAACTGTTGTCGGTAGTATTGCTGACGGCCGTAATCCAGTTGGTGCTATCCTCTGCCTTATACATGATGGTCCACATGGTTTCCCGATAACCCGGAGCCCAGATGAACTTGATGGTGTCGGACAATACCTCGGTGACGATGGGATTGGGTGGCACACAATTGGTAAGTGTGTCGAGGGGCATAATGAAACTTACATTAGGACGCGAAGTGCTGTAATAGATTGACGAGGAAGTGAGATTACTGACGGTGTAGGCTGTATTGTCTTTGTAAGCATAAATGGAACGATTCACGCCACAACTGGTGCTGTAGCCGTTAAATCCCGAGCTGTAGTGTGTGCTACCTGAAGGCTGATTGACAAAGGAGGTAAGGACAATACTATGGATACCGTCCCACACAAACGGGGTGGTGAAGGGGTATTCAATCGTACCGACATCGGAGGTGGTGCGGGTCCCGGAATAGACCTGAGTCATGCTGCCGGTGAGCGGAGTGTTGGTGGAGAAAACGGTATTGGTTGTATGTCCCATAAAGATGACAATATCCTTATTGTATGAACCGCCGGAAGCCCATGTATAGGTAATGCCTTCAATCGGACCAGGAGCAACACCCATGGAAATCAGTTCTGCAGGCGTATAAATACTTTGACAGAACGAGTTGCCATAGCTGCTCATAACGGGGACACCCGATGTTTGCAACGTTCCATTGCCCGAGGGTAATGAAACACCACCGGAAAGCGAACGGGTGGTAAATGAAATTGAATCGCCAAAGACAGTGTCACCATTGCATATTGAAGAAATTGTTGCCCTATAAGTGGTAAGCTGATTGAGCCCTGAGAAGAAATAGAAAAGGTTGGAAGTAGTATCTTCGAAAGAGCCGAAAGCAGGATTTGTCAGATTCTCAATCCTGACCACATAATACGAGGGTATGGCGGTGCTTCCAACCAAATCCCACTCCACGAATGCCGAGGCTCCCGCGATGTGCGATATTTCGGCATGGTTGACACTACGGCACGGGGGAGCAGCAACGCAAGAGACAGACAAGGCGAAACCACTTCTGACAACACTACCGTCTGAAATAAAACGGATGGTCAACGGTCCGGAGTATGAACTAATAGTAGGGATAGTGGCCGCACCATGGATTTGAGACAATAATGCGCCAGACGTACCGATTCCATCATATATATAAAGAAAGTCGTAATTGGTCTCAGAATTGATCGTACCACTTATAGTTACCAACGAGTCGGGTGATGTCGGCATGATGACAAGTGTAGAATTGCAGTTGACGGAATAGTCTCCAGTAGCTCCGCCATCGTCATAGATGGTACCACCACAGGCATATATCGTGTTATAACCTGATACCGGCATATTGTACGAACCGGGAGTGACAACCACAGGCCCCACCCAGAAACTCTGCTCGGAGCCACAATCTGTACGCAGATAAGCTTCATAAACGCCACCGGCAACCATTGTGGAACACACATATATGGTGTCGGTATAGTACTGGACAGTATTCTGCATACTGTCAACAGGGGTGCCTACAGTATCATAGCGCAACTCCCACATGTCGGTGTATGGAGCCGAATTCCATGCAAAACAGACACTGTCGGGACGCGAAAACGAACGGCAAACAAAATTCAGCGGACGAAGACAACTACGTTCGTCGCGGACAAACGATAGTGTCAACCCTTGAGCAGGATAGTCGGTAGATGAAATTTCAACGGGTGAAATATTTTGAGACACTACAGGGTTACTCCATGAACCACTCAACGAAAGGGCTTTATTGGCACCATGCTCACGCACAAAAATCCAAAAATCCCCAGCCACGTTTTCGTCCAACTGGCAAGTATCATAGATGAAATCAATATCGCCAGTTTCCCACAGCACCACTTGAAATATCAATGTATTCGACATTATATTATTGATAGCAGGGTCGTTATATTCAATGACCACGCTGCGGCTCGGAGCCGTACCCCTCGTTTCATAATACACATGCCCTGAACCACCATCAGAAAGATTATATGATGCACCCAAAGGGGAGATAATGCTCATGTCATTGATATGAGCGGAGTAATAACCTCCAACGCACGGGTCGTTGGTACCAATTCCTATCTGTCCATTGGACCCTACAGTTATTACCGAACATGTATCCTGACCGAAGGGGAAGACAAAAGGTAACGAAAGTTGCTCAGACACATTAAGTCCACTACGCAAACTGGTCATCTCTGTTCCCGTCAGCGCAATCGAACTGAAAGTCGATGGATATGCGCTGAACACCAAATCGGAGACATACACTTGTGCACCTGCCATAAACGGCAACAATGCCATAGCCATTGCAATAAATAATCTAAGTCGTCTCATATTCTTTAAAGTTTTTTTTTTATTACATAACAATTATCCTGTCAAATCAATAGCAATCACCCCGCACAATAAAACCAATAGACAAACACCTGTTAACCATCGCTCTATTTGTACATCAACAGATTTGCTATGTTTGAGGATGCATATTCATTGACATTGCAAAGATACAATTTTTTTTTATTATATTGCATTTTTTGTCTATTTTTGCATTTTGAAAATGGAATCACGCTGTCATCTCAAACATTTACTGACCCTCGTCGGTACCATTCTGGTTGCCCTCTCAACATGGGGACAACCATACGTCACCAAATCAGGTACAATTGTCACACCGGCCGACAAAACAATGCTTTCCACCCCCCTATTCCCATCTGCCAAGACACCCATTGCCGACTCCTCGGCAGGTCTTTTCCTGATAGTCACCACACACGACCTCCTGCCTTCACTCCACCCTTTTGTACAATGGAAATGTCAACAAGGATTCCGGGTAAAAACGATAACCCCTACCGAGCCTCATCCCGACAGTATCCGTACCACCCTTTCGCACCACTATGCAGCCAACTCCAGCATACCTATGTACATACTCCTGGTTGGTGACGTAGACCGCATCCCGGCGTTCACAGGCAAACACACACCCGCTGGGCTGAGCGGTCATTTCACCGACCTCTATTACGGTGAATTCTCGGGCGATTATGTTCCCGAAGCCATGGTGGGACGCATTTCCATCACCGATACGGCACAACTCCTCCCCGTACTCTACAAAATCATTGCTTACGAACAGGGGATTTTTGCCACCCACTACAATCAATTGCTACTCGTAGCAGGCAACGAACAACGCACACCTGCTCCCTTAACCACCAACGGACAAGTCAACTACCTTGCACAACTTTCCAACCTCTTCCGACCCGAAGTCGACACAGTATGCTTCCACAATCCTGAATCCGGTACACAGCGCGACAGCATCGTTGCAGCTTTGCGACAGAACAACACCTTGGTAAACTACACTGCCCACTGCACTACCCGGGGATGGACCAATCCGTCCTTCTCAATTTCCGACATCGACTCACTCAACAACCCCATCCCCACACTCTTCTTCAACAACTGCTGCCGTGCCAACGCCTTTGCCGGCCAGTGCCTGGGTGAAGAACTGCTTCGCAAACCCCTTGGAGGTGCAGTTGCCGCCATCGGAGCCTCGAATGAGACTCTCTGGGCCGAAGACTACTATTGGTCCGTAGGAGCCAAATACCCCATCACCACCACCCCGCAATACGACAGCCTCCTACCGGGAGCCTTCGACCATATTTTTCTCCGTCCCGACATTGAGCCTGCCTTTACAACCGACAACCACACCTTGGGAGCTCTGCTCATCCAAGGCTGCCTTGCTGTCACCACGGCCGGCTCCCCCTTCGACGCCTTCTATTGGGAAATATACAACCTACTCGGCGACCCATCCATGACACCCTACTGGACTCATGCCGACACCCTCTCAATCTCACTCGATGACAGCATCCTTGCTGGCAGCACAACCCTCCACCTGCTTTGCACCCCCCATGCCCGCATCACGGCGACAGCCGACACCCAACTACTCGGCACGACAATTGTCCCTGCAAACGGTGAAGTTGAACTCCTGCTTGACCACAGCATCAATGCCGACAGCATCACGCTCACCGCCACCCGCCACGAAGCCCTCTGCACCACCAAGCATCTCAAAGTCTACCATCCAGCCCAGCCCTACCTTGCGGTCACTCAATACCGCCTTGATGACACCCTTCTCTTCCTCCGTATCAAAAACCAAGGTCTCACTCCGGCCCGTCAACATCGCATCTCGCTGACCCGATACAGCGAACAAGGTGTCATCCTGCCCACAGACCCCTTCCTCGACATACCATTCCTTCCCAGCTTGGCTGACACCCTTGTCTCTTTCAATCTAAGCAACTGCTATCCAGGCTTTGAACCCCTACTCTCCGTCATCATAATGATACAAGACAGCGACGGCACCTACTACAACACCTTGCCCGTCAACATCCCTATGCCCGACCTCCGTCCCGTACTCACCCAACTGCAAATTCTCGAAACCGACACCACTCCTTGTCTCCACCTCATGCCCAACCACACCTACTTGCTGTCCGTCACACTGGCTTACCCTGCCGATTCTTTAAACCTATCCATCACCCCATACGAATCCACGTCACTCACCCCATGCCCTCAACAATTCACCACCCCCTTCAGCACCCCCGACAACCCATCCTACCTGCAAATAACTCTCACACCCCATTACGGCATGTGGAACCAGACCTACACCTACTACCTTATCGCCTACAACACCCTTGAACCATTCGAATCAGCCGATTTCACAAACCTGCCTTGGCAGCATCCCAATCTCTATCCCTGGCAAATCGACTCCCTCCTGCCCCACAACGGCCGCTATTGTGTCCGTTCCGCTCCCATCGACCACAACTTGCAATCCGTCCTCGCACTCAATATCAATGTCCTCTTCGACGACACCCTTTCGTTCTACTACAACGTCTCCAGCGAAGAGAAAGACTGGCTCTACTTCTATGTCGACGGTCGCAAACGAGGCTACTGGAGTGGCAACAGCGGCTGGCAACGCCATGCCCGGCTCATCACTGCCGGTCAACACCGACTGGAATGGGTCTATCAAAAAAACGCCTCCATAAGCCAGCGCGACGACTGTGCCCGCATTGACGACATCCGCCTGCCCCTTGCCCTTTGGCAACAGCCCAGCGGCACCCCTGTACCAGACACCCTGCTCTCTATCTCTCCTCAGCCAGACGTCGGCCTCCACGATTTTTTCACCATCTTCCCAAACCCCGTATCCACCCACACCAACCTGCACTACACTGAAAGCCCCGAAACCAGCACAATCACTGTCTTTGACAACATCGGGCGACCCGTCGACAAAATAAATATTGCACCTCACACCACTTTCACACAATATTCAGCCACCCATCTACGTTTTGGCACTTATACTCTCGTACTGCACGGCAGTACGGGCATACATGTACAAAAAATGATAGTTATACGATAGTCCATGCTGCAAATAGACACATTGCCACCCTATGCCTCCTTGGCCGACTCCACAGCCGACAGCCTCCAGATAATCTGCGCCTACGACACCCTCTTCACCCCCATAGGACGTGTGGAACCCACTCTGCATAAAAGCCTTTTCTCCCACCACCTCCTCCCTGTCGAGAACTCCCACGAAATCTCCATCATGCACCAGGGTTCCCCAGGCTGGCTACTTGCCTTCATCGCCTTGTCCATTTTCCTCATCTGCACTTTCCTCCGCAACAAACAAATCTCCTTTCTCGATCTGCTCCACTCTGCCATCGACTCTCGTGCCATGGACCGCCTGCTGCGCGACTCCAACCTGACCCACGCCACCGACCAAGCCATCATCGCTCCCCTCATGCTCCTTCCCCTCGCGCTGGTAGGATTCCACTCCTTCATCCCCCATGTCAGCAACCTTTGGCTAAACATCCTTCACTACATCCTTCTCCTCGCGGGATGCTGCATCATCTACTACTCACGCAACGGCATCATCCGGCTCCTTGGCAACGCCTTCGACAACACCGACTCCGTCCACCTCTACCTCTCCAGCAACTATATCTATCACCTCCTCTACGGCATCGCTGCTACAGCCATCTCCTTCTTCATCTTCTACACCGACCGCGTCGGACAAACCTTCCTCTACATCCTCTTCGGCACAATTGGACTTCTTTTCATTATGCGTCTCTTCCGGGGCATGCAACTATTTTTAACAAATTCAAAAACACCCAAATTCTTTTTATTTTATTATCTTTGCATTCTCGAAATCGTACCGATTATCATCGTTACAAAGCTTGTAATATCTTTATAGTAAGAGAGTTGAGTAAATAGAACAAGATTCATGAAAGTCAAAAAAATCCTCGTTTCGCAGCCCGAACCAGCCGATTTAGAGAAATCGCCCTATAAGAATTTAGTGACAAAATATGGTGTCGACATCACTTTCTATAAATTTTTCGAAGTCGTCGGCGTAACTGTATCAGAATTCCGCAAATCACGCATCCACCTCGCCGACTACACGGCTGTTATCTTCAACAGCAAAAACTCCGTCGACCACTTCTTCCGTCTTGCCAAAGAGCTCCGCGAAAGCATCCCCGACACCATGAAATATTTCTGCTCCTCCGAGGCCATCGCCCACTACCTGCAGAACTACATACAATACCGCAAACGCAAAATCTTTTTCGGCAACCAATATTTTGCCGACCTTATCGAGATCCTGTCTAAACACCGCGAAGAGAAATTCCTCTTCCCATGCTCCGACGAAAAACAGACCGAATACACCAAGATGCTCGACAAGGCAAAATTCAAATACACCAAGGCCACGATGTACACCTCCGTACCCCGCGACTTGACAAAATTCAACCTCAAAGACTACGACGTCATCTGCCTCTTCTCCCCCATCGGTGTCCGTTCCCTGCTGCAAAGCTTCCCCAACATAGCCGACAATCCCGGCACTATCGCTGCATTCGGCACCTCAACCCATGCGGCTCTCAAAGCCGCAGGCATAAAGCTCTCCATTGCCGCCCCCACAAAAGCCTCCCCATCGATGGCCATGGCCATCGAAAACTACATCAACGGTAGAGGCCAAGACGAAGCCGTCATCTCACGACCCTCTTCTCTGAAAAAAGACGGCTCCCACAAAGGCACCAGCACAATCTCCGGCTCCACCAAGAAACCAAAATCGGTTTTCGCCAACAAAGCCAAATACAAACAACTGCAAGAAGAACGCAAAGCCCAGGCCGCTGCACGCCGTGCCGAACGTCTGGCCGCCAAAGAAGCCGAAATGAAAGCCCAGGCCGAGACCAAAGTCAAAGTCGAATAGCATAACATGTACTCTTTCGGCAAAGAGGAACGTCTCTGTAGCAAAAAGCTAATAGACTCCCTGTTCCAATCAGGTCAACGATTTATTGTCTTCCCCTACAGCGTACACTGGATGACCTGCCCTCCCGACGCCCTCCCGTCAGGCATACCTGCACAGGCTCTCATCGCAACCTCCAAGAAAAAATTCCGCCACGCCGTCGACCGCAACCGCATCAAACGGCTTACACGCGAATGCTACCGCACACACAAACCCCAAATCTACCAGTTCCTAAATAGCCACAATGTCACCATCGTCTTGTCACTGAACTATGTGCACAACGAAATTTTTGACCATAGCACACTCAACCACAAATTCGACCGCATCACCGACACTTTAATACAGCACATTTCCACCCACCTTGATTACCACCCCAGCCAACAATCATGAACGCTCCCTCGCTCATCTGGAATACCCTATGTAAAAGCGCCTACAGCTTTTATCAACTACTGCTGAAAATCCTGTCAAAGGTGATGCTCGCCCTCATCTGGTTCTATCGCAACTGCATATCGCCCCTCAAACCACCCACCTGCCGCTACACCCCCACCTGCTCTCAATACGCCGTTGAAGCCATCAAGAAACACGGCCCCATCAAAGGCGGATGGCTTGCCTTTAAACGAATTCTTCGCTGCAATCCCTTTGGTGGCTCTGGCTACGACCCAGTGCCTTAACCAATCCCCTGCACCGACATCTGTCGAGCCTTATCATTCCAGATTGAAGTTCATTCTATATACGCCTGTTCTTCGGTATTTGACCAAAGAACAACCCTTTCTGAAGTGAAGAATGGACGCGGGAATGAATTTGGGTTTTTATGTATCCGTAACAGCATGGCACACCTAAACCCAATAACTGATTTGGGCTAAACCCTTCTTCAAAGGCATAACAATAGAGATTATAACAACTGGATAGCAATGGCTGCACACGCCTCGGCATCAGCAAGGGCATGGTGGTGGTTCTCCAGACAGAAACCGCAAGCCTCGGCTACCGTGTGCAACTGATGGTTAGGCAAGTATTTCATCTTACGGCGGGCAGCGCGACATGTGCAATAGAACTTATAGTCAGGCCAGTCCATCTGATACACCCGCATCACAGCCCTTAGACACCCCTCATCGAAAGGCGAATTGTGTGCCACCAACGGCAATCCCTCAATCAGCGGTGCCACCCGTGCCCAAACCTTCGGGAACACCTCAGCACTGTCGGTATCCCTCGGCCCCAACCCGTGCACACGCTGGCAAAACCAACTATAATAATTTGGCTCAGGCTGGATAAGACTGTAGAACGTGTCGCAAACCTCGCCTCCGCGCACTACCACCACCCCGACACTGCACACACTGCTACGCTCACCGTTGGCCGTCTCAAAGTCTATAGCTGCAAAGTCCTGCATAGTATTATCCTTTTGATTCTTCGTTTGGGCGGTCGCCACAAAGGTTCTTGTGCCTGCAGCGACCGCAGTGACAGCTTTGCCACACTCCATCCAGATGGTCGGCAGCCGCATCAACCAAGGCAGGATCGTCGGTAAGGATTCCCGCCTCAAAATTGCGTCCGTCGACACTCTTCATGCCCATGCCTGCACCCGTCAGGTTCGCGGAACCAATATAGGCCGTCGTGCAATCAAAAATCATTATCTTGAAATGCACACGCAGGCAAAGTCTCCTGTCCAGCTTCGACCACAGACCAGGGTAGCGGTCAAAATCCTCCCTAAACCGTTCTCCAGGCTCCTTGGCGTGCAACAAGCGCACTTCCACACCTCGGCACAGCAGACGGTTCAACACTGCAAGGAACGGCTCGGAATCCCGTCCCTTGGCGACGTAGAGATCCTTAAGATCTGCCGTCGCAATCCAAAGGTCGTGTTTCACGCCCTCGCACCGCGACAGCACCTCCGTGTAATGCTCCTTATCTGCAATATATTTCAGCATAACCGCATGAATTTACTGCCTGCAAAAGTACACATTTTTTACCAATTAGCAGCTTTTTTTCTGCCACCAAATGATAAAAGAGCACTTCCCTCAAGATCCTCCCATACCCCTCACCAGTACGCTATTCCCAGCACCACCACACATCATGAAACAAAAAGTTATCGAACCAAAAGAAAATTATTATATTTGCAATTATTTAAAAAGTAATAATTGATTATTAAATAACGTATATTATAATGAAATACAATAATATAACAAACCCATTTATTATTTCAAAAGACATCCCGGAAGCGTTTTTTTGTGACCGAGAGGAAGAAACAAACTTTCTCATCAAGCAAATCGACAATGGACGAAATACGGTGATTGTTTCACCCCGCAGAATGGGTAAAACAGGCTTGATACACCACCTGTTTCGCCAAGAAACAATTCAGGAACGGTATACAACCTTCTTTGTAGACATCTACCCAGCATCCTCTTTACAGGAGATGTGCTACATATTGGGGCGGAGTGTCTTCGAAAGACTAAAGGCAAAGAAGACCCAGCACTGGGAAACCTTTTTCCAATACATGAAATCCCTGCGGGCAGGTGTCCGCTTTGACGCTGTCACCGGCGAACCCAAACTGGAGGTAGGAATTGGTGCCATTGAACAACCTGCAACAACGCTTGAAGAGATTTTCGACTATTTAGAGTCTTCATCCATACCGTGCATTGTAGCACTCGACGAGTTTCAACAAATTGCCGAATTCCCTGAACAGCGCATTGAGGCACTGCTGCGCAGCATGATACAGAATTGTCGTCAGACCACATTTCTGTTCAGTGGAAGCAAACAGCACACCATCAACCAAATATTCCTCTCGAAATCACGCCCATTCTATCAGAATGCACAACTAATGGACCTGAAGCCTCTCAAACCGGATGTGTACACAGCGTTTGCCACCAGACTCTTTGCCCAGTATGATAAACAGATTGAGTCATCTGTTATTGCACAAGTCTATACGGACTACCATGCCACAACATGGTACATGCAAATGCTCATGAACGAGTTGTTTGCCCTCACTGAACCAGGCGGTACCTGCACACTGGAACACCTTAACCAGGCACAGAAAAACATCATACAGGTGCAAGAAGGGTCATACATGATGCAACTCAACATCCTGTCGTCCAAGCAAAAGAGGCTGCTTCAAGCCATTGGCAAGGAGGGTAGCGTGAAAGCTGTCACTTCGCAAGCATTTGTCAAAAAGCATGCATTAGATTCAGCCAGCACCGTCCAATCGGCACTGCGGGTACTACTTGAAAAAGACATCGTGACAGCAGACAACGGACAGTACCGCGTCAGCGACTTCTTTTTCGGTCACTGGCTACAGGAGAATTATTAACAAAGAATACCCGTCTATCAAAACAAAGGACGTAAACATCGCCTGACTGAATAATAGATTGCAAAGGTACGCATTTTTACCAATTAACAGCCTTTTTCTGCCCCGAAAAGCAAAAAAAGTATGCCACAGTCGCCCTTACTTTCAAAAACAGCATAAGAAAGGTTCCGCCATTCCCTATTTCTTTTTGCCCCCCACCTCCCTCACGCACATTGAAAAGATTTCTAACTCTAATTACAATATTAAGTGATTATCAACGTTAGTTAAAAAATAGTAATAAATAGCCTATGGAAGATAGAACCGATTTTATTGAGTCACAATCAGATGTTATCCAAAACATCAAAACGCTATATGCTTATCTAAGCGATAATGATGACAATACTGTTAGGTGGGCATCAGGTATATTGAAAAATGGTCATAATTATGTGGTAGAGGTCATTGACGAACAGGTTTTCTTTGCTCCCAGTAGGTTTGTGGGTTACAAGAATAATTCTATCGAAAAACATCAGCAGCATCATGGAAATGGGAATCATACCGACAATAAACTGAGGCAGTATTACCGAATGGTGGAAGATGAAAGGTTAGATGTCCTCTTTCAAAAACGTCTTGCCCAATTCGGCTTGTCGTCCCAGGGGAAAAAATACTGGATACCCAACGATTCTTCAGTTGACGATATTTTGAAATTTGATAATCATATTCTCGTATCTATGGAAATAACGCATGACAAATACTGGCATATTCAGATGCACTTGCCAGAGGGAAAAGATGGAATAGAAATAGCTCCCCGGAAATTGCTCCTCGAAAATGAGCCTGTAATTGGCACTGGAGAGTGGGATGATGCGCAATGCACAAACTTTAAAACAATACCACGAGGGAGCATCGTTCTGGTAAGAAGAGGCAGTGAAGCTATAGCGTTGTGTGAGATTATTGGGGATAATTATTACGACAAGGAGCTTGAAGCGAAATATATAAATGTGAATTATAGAAAGGTTCGAATTTTGGGATGGGCAGAGGATTATAAACAACCTAGACCCTCACTTTTTTCGCAGGGGACCTTTAAGTCTTGCAGTTCGACCACAGAACAATATTGGTATATCAACGACTGGTTAAAACACATTAGAAACATGACATTCATTAACAGTTGTAGCAAACTATTAAAAGAGAAAAACAACATCATCCTCCAGGGTGCACCGGGGACAGGTAAAACGTACAATACGGCTGCAATTGCACTGGCTGCATTAGGAATTTCTGATGTTGACCTGACCGACCATAAGGCCGTTATGGAGTGCTATGCTTCCTTGCAGGATAGCCAGATTTTCTTTACGACTTTTCACCAGTCGCTCGACTATGAAGATTTTGTTGAAGGCCTTAAACCTCGCATCCAAACTGATTCCGATGGCAACAGCGTGGGGGTGACATATGAGCCCGAAGATGGCATATTTAAACGTGCATGTTATGCGGCACAGAATGATGATACCAAAGATATTGTAGAGTGTATAGACGATTACCTTCAAACTATAAAAGGATTTGAAAACAAAAAGGAAATCCCCACAATCACTGGAAAATCTTCTCTATATGTCTGGTGGAAGGACGGCAATACTACAGTTAGCGTGAGAAGCAAAAACTCCCAAAGCAAAAAAGGGGAGGATTACACTCCTTCACCTTTAAACATCGAAAAAATCAAGTTGCAAGCACAAGGAAAGGGGGTGGAGAACAACTGGCAACAATATGCCCAAGCGTTTATTGACGCGGTGAAGAAAGAGTATAAAACTCAGAAAAACAAACCTGTAGTGCTGATTATCGACGAGATTAACAGAGGGAATGTCTCTAAGATATTCGGCGAACTCATTACGCTGCTCGAATCCGACAAGCGAAGTCAAGGAACCCATCCGATTAAGGTGATGCTCCCTTACTCGAAAACGCTGTTTGGGGTTCCGTCAAATCTATATATCATTGGAACCATGAACACCACTGACCGCAGTACGGGTACGTTGGACTACGCTTTGCGCAGGAGGTTCGCTTTTGTGACGCTGAAATCAGACAAATCGGTCGTGGCCAATTACTATGAAAACTTAGGAGAAGATAAGTTGCGTGATACAGCATTGGCTCTATTCGATGACATTCGAGATTTCATCAGTAACCCGAAGCATCTTTGCGGAGATTATGGTATAGATGACCTCATGGTAGGCCACAGCTATTTTATGGCAAAGACCAAAGAGGAACTTGCAAATAGAATAGAGTTTGAGGTTATTCCTCTTATCGGTGAGTATATTAATGATGGCATACTTAATGTCAAAACCTCCGAGAAAGACCGTGCGTTTGCCTCATGGGTAAATCTAACACCTGATGTAGAAGAAGCGGAATTGCAAGACGATTACGAGTAGTTATGATACGGCTTCAGGAACACGACATAATAGACGGTATTGTCGCCCCAACTTCTCGCCTTGACCAACTGTCTTTGGTGTCTTGGGAGCAACCGTTGAGCCACTTGCCTTGGGGTTATTATGCGTCTTTCAAGATTGGAGCGGAATGGATCGACAACAAAGAAGCATTGGTCGTGACTACTAAACGAGGAATGGAGAATATAGATTTCCTTGGAATGTTCATGACTTGTTTCTCGTCGAATCTGGCTGTCGAAGAGTTCTCAAAAATATATACTATCAATGCTGAGGCACCAAGCATTGAAGCGCCATCGTTGAAAGGTATCGTCAGCCCATTAATCGTACTCCATTTTTTGGGTGTCGTTAGCCGAATAAAAACGCTTAAGAAAGGATATGTACCCCATTGCGAAAACTTGAAGAAGTTAAAAGGGCGCATATCTATCCTAAAGAATGAACGTTCTAATGTGGCTATAAAACGCTTTGACCGCGTTTATTGTAATTATGACGAATATTCTGTGGATATACCAGAGAACAGGGTGCTCAAAAAAGCATTGCTATTTGCTCAACGTTTCCTCGGAAGCATGAGGGAATCGTACCATTCTTATGAGGGTATCAATCATATGCTATTTCGCAGTTTATCCTTATTTGATAGTGTGAGTGATAATGTTGAGATTAAGGATATTCGCATGATTAAAGGACACAAGATATACAAAGACTATGCAGAGGCAATACGTTTGGCCAAATTGGTGCTAAGACACTTTGACTACAGTATTAACAATGTTAGTCAGAAGGAAGATACAATTGTGCCTTTCGTGCTGGACATGTCGCTTTTATACGAACACTATGTCTACGGGTTACTGTATGAGGCGTATAAGGACAAAATTGTATATCAGTACAGAGGTCAAACAGGCTACCCCGACTTTCTATATTGCTCCACTGACTTTAAAGCCATCCTTGACACAAAGTATATCCCCAAGTACGAAAAGACTTCTTTAGACAACTATGTTGTTCGCCAATTGAGCGGATATGGTAGAGATATAAGCATCTTAAAAAAACTCGGATATAATGATATTGATGAATCGACTCCCACTCCCTCTGTACCCTGTATGATAATATATCCAGAAGAAGCCGATGATTCCCATAATCCATTTTTAGGAAAGAAGATAAGCGAGTTATTTAGTAATAATGTGCAAGGTCTATCTCTCTTTTATAAAATATCCATTCCCTTACCTGTTGTTGAACGTCAATAACGACAAGATATATCGATGACCAACGGATACAGAAAAGATAGAGTCTCACAAGAAGAGTGAACGTCCGCCAGCAGTTGACCCAGATCGGTCATTAGGCCGACTTTTCAATCAATCTCTCTTTTTCCGGTCTGTTTATGCCATATCAGCATTTCTTTATGTTCCATAATGTTACTTGGGCTTGGCAGAGCAAGCAAGCATCCTCTGCTCTCGAAAATAACGTAGCACCCATTCGGTCGCGACGTTATTTTACGTAAAGTTCGACAGCGATGCGGCCAATCTGCTCGAAACAAATACTAATCTGCCATAAACCCTAATGACCGATTTGGGATAATACAAAAAAGCAGAGGCGACAAAAAGCGTCACCTCTGCATAGTCATGTAAACAAAAACCTATTTCAGGAATGTCTCGTAGTAGTCGAACATTTTTTCGTAGAGGTGAATGCGGTCGTAGCCACGGACGTTGTGCTCGTGGTGGGGATAGATAAAGTAGTCCACCTGCTTGCCGGCTTTGATGCAGGCATCGATGAACTCAATACTATGCTGCCACACAACGGTGTTGTCCTCAGCACCATGGATGACCAATAAACGGCCTTGCAAATCTTTTGCCTTATTGAGCAACGAGTTACCCGCATAGCCTTCGGGGTTCTCCTGAGGCATATCCATATAACGCTCGCCGTACATGATTTCGTACCACTTCCAGTCAATGACGGGGCCACCGGCACATCCCACCTTGAACACTTCGGGATGAGCCAACTTCATTGTGATAGTCATGAAGCCGCCGAAGCTCCATCCTTCCACACCCATGCGGTTCTTGTCAACATAGGGCAGGGAATGAAGGAACTTGACGCCTTCCATCTGGTCGGCCATCTCGATGGTGCCAAGCTGACGATGGGTGCAGCTCTCAAACTCGAAGCCGCGATTGTCGGTACCCCTGTTGTCAAGGGTAAAGACCACATAGCCCTGTTGTGCAAGGAAGAGGAAATATAGATTGCCACCGCCCAGCCATGTGTCGGTAACCAGTTGGCTGTGAGGACCACCGTAGACATAGACAAGCGTAGGATATTTCTCGCCAGCCTTTCTGTTCGGAGGGGTGATGAGTCGGTAATAAAGGTCTGTCACACCGTCAGCAGCTTTGATGGTGCCCATCTTGATTTCAGGCATCGCATAGTCGGCCAAAGGATTGTCCAGTTGATAAAGTGTGGCCAAGGTTTTGCCTTTCTTAATATCAATAACCTGCGCGCATCCAGGGTTCTCCACACTGTTGTAAGCATCGATGAGCATAGTACCCTTCGAATTGACAACCACAGAATGGGTACCCTTGGCAGGAGTGAGAAGGACCATGTCTCCCGTCGTCAAATTGACACGATAGGCGGCAAGACCAATAGCACTTTCCTTGTTAGCGTACACATAAACATTCTCGCCTTTGGCATCAAATCCGATAATTCCTTGCACCTCGTAGTTACCTTTGGTAACTTGACGGAGCAATTGACCATCGGTATTGTATAAATAGAGATGTTTATAGCCATCACGCAGGCTGAACCAAAGGAACTGGTCGGGATGCCCGGGTACGAAAGTCATGGGATCGCAAGGCTCCACATAGCGGGAATTAGACTCAACAAAGAGGACAGTGTCAAACTCGCCGTCACCCACATAGTAACGTTCTAACCACATGCGATTCTGCTCGCGGTTAATTTTGGCAATGTAGAGATACTCCTCGTTAGGATCCCAACTGATGTTGGTAAGATAATTCTCTCGCTCAGCGACAGACGACTCATCACGACGGGTATCAAGATAAAGTACCGACCCTTGCGACGCATCATAAATACCCACAGTGACTTCATGACTCCTCATACCACCCATAGGGTATCTAGAAGGCTGTTCCCGGGCGAGACGTGCGGGGGGGGTCC
>JAEEGF010246474.1_pt1 | contig 23624 bp, 17 predicted proteins | sample 9134171 | NCBI WGS metagenome assembly JAEEGF01 (sample SAMN16246542, study PRJNA631951) | gut metagenome | biome: gut microbiome; feature: rumen; material: AP-attached | host: Bos | place: Iran: Karaj | collected 2018-10
TTACATCAACCGTACCGACTATCAACGCGATTGCCAGTACAAATGTAATTAAGCGATTGACTAAGTTTTTCATAACTTGCTCCTTTCACATCACACGATTGCATTGTAGCCTTTTAAAAAAAATCGTGTAAGCGTTTTCATCGCCAGATTGTGAAAAAATTGTGAAAAACGAAACCGTATTTCGTTAATTGGTTTCCAAGTGAAATAAAATCTCGGTTTTCTTCCTGTTGACACAAAAGAGTCTGTCAATTATACTAGCTTTTAAATAATTTTCTGAAAGAGAACGAATATGTTAGACACATTACTCATCAACTCAATAACACCATCCAATAAACCCGTGAATAATAATCAGGGGTCTAATAATGCTGAGTTTGATGAGGATAAGCGAAGATGTATATTCAATTAACGAATATATATATGATCCATTGATAAAGACCTCATCAGACTATAAGGGTTTGATGAGGTTTTTTTATATTATGATCAGGAGGAGAAAATATGGAACTAATAAGAGTACAGGATTCAGATTACCCAAAAACCTACGAGCTTTATATGTCTTTTCCCGAAAACGACAACGGATATATGAACAATGTGTATGGCTATAATTATGATCAGTTCCTTGCCTGGATAGAGATGAAGCGCAACTGGTCTTTGGGAAAGGAGCTCCCGGAAGGATTTGTGGCTGACACAACATATGTGCTTGCTGATGGAGATACCTATGTAGGAGTATTTAACCTTCGCCACTACCTGAACGATTTTTTACGAGAAGGCCCCGGTCATATAGGCTACTGCATTTCCGAGAAATACCGCGGAAAGGGCTACGCCACAAAAGGCCTTGCGCTCACACTTGAAAAGGCAAGACAGATCGGTATACATGAAGCATATTTATCAGTAAACAAGGATAACCCCGCAAGCCTTCGTGTTCAGCAAAAGAACGGCGCATATATTCATCATGAGAATGAAACCGAGTATTTCACCAGGATAAACGCTATTACAGACGGTGAATCCAGAGAAGAAATCGTAGGGAAGTTCTACACCCAGTATGATGAGGATACACGTCTTGAAAGATCAGTGCATGGAAGACTTGAGTTCGAAACCACCATGAACTATATCCACAGATATGCAGGGAAAGGTTCAAAGGTTTTAGAAGTCGGTGCAGGTACAGGAAGATATTCCATCGCTCTGGCAAAAGAAGGAATTGACGTAACAGCCGTTGAGCTGGTAGATAAAAATCTATCTATATTAAAGGAACGAAGTAAAGATACAGATAATTTGAAAGCATATCAGGGAGATGCCACAAGACTTGATGCTTTTGCCGATGAGTCTTTTGACGTGACCCTCGTGTTCGGGCCTATGTATCACCTTTATGATGCGGGGGAAGTAAATAAGGCTATTGATGAAGCCATAAGAGTCACCAAAAAGGACGGCGTTATATTGTTCGCATTCATCTCAGTCTTCGCCATCATGTACGCAAACTATTTCTATGGTAACTGGGGAGAAGGACAGGAAGAGAACTTTACAGAAGATTACAGGATAAGGCACTTCAAGGAGCAGCTCTTTACCGGATACGATATAACCGAATTCGAAGACCTGTTCAAGGATAAGCCTGTGACATGGATCACCACAGCCGGTGTTGACGGCCTCTTAGAGCCCATCGAACACAGAGCAGACTTTAAGGTGTCGGAGGAAGACTTTAAAAAGCTCGCCGACTGGTATCTCGCCTTCTCAGAAAAACGCGAACTCCTCGGCCACACCAACCACCTTCTCTACATCTGCCGCAAAAAATGACCCCAAGGGACGGAGTCAAGGGACCATTTTGAGTCACCGGGGACGTTTCAGTTTGACTCACCACATAAGGCAACAAAAAAGGACATCCGATCGGATGTCCTTTTCTCAGAGCGATAGACGGGGCTCGAACCCGCGGTCTCGACCTTGGCAAGGTCGCGCGTTACCAACTACGCCACTATCGCATTTCGCTGTTACAATAATAAATGTGACAACGAATTGATTTTAGAATAATATTGTTGTATTGTCAACATATATTTCAAAACAAATCAGATTTGATCGGAGTAATGATGAGCGCAAAGGTAATACTTAGAAAAGGCCAGGGTAGAGAATTCAAGTCAGGCGGACTTTGGATTTATGATAATGAGATTGACAGAGTTGAGGGAAGCTTTGAGAATGGTGACATTGTTGAGCTTCACGATTTTGATGACTTCTTTTTGGGATACGGTTTTATAAATGAGAATTCCAAGATCAGGGTTCGCATGATGTCCAGAAAGAAGGAGAACCCCGTTACGGATGAGCTTATTGAGACGAGGGTTCGCGATGCCTGGGAATACAGGAAGGCTGTAATGGCTGATTACATGGCAGAATATCTCAAGGGAGATGATGCTCTGACAAGACTTTCATGCAGACTTATATTCGGAGAAGCTGATTTCCTGCCGGGGATTACTATAGATAAGTTCTCAAATGTGCTTGTTATAGAATCTCTTGCGCTGGGAACTGACAGAATGAAGGATAAGATCCTTGATGCATGTAAAAAAGTACTTGCAGAGGATGGCGTTAAGATTCGCGGAATCTATGAGAGAAGTGACGCCAAGGTTCGTGAACTTGAAGGCCTTGCGAGAACCAAGGGCTTTATCGGAGAGTCTTTTGACACCAAGGTTCTTATAGAAGAGAACGGCGTAAAATATTATGTAGATGTGGAAAATGGCCAGAAGACTGGATTTTTCCTCGACCAGAAATTCAACAGACAGTCAATCAGAGGCCTGTGCAAGGGCAAAAAGGTTCTGGACTGCTTCACGCATACAGGTTCATTTGCACTTAATGCTGCAGCAGCCGGTTCTGCTTCGGTTTTGGGCGTAGATGCTTCAGACCTTGGCTGTGAGCAGGCCAGAGAAAATGCTGCACTTAACGGTCTTGAGAATATCGCAAGCTTTCAGTGCGCCGATGTATTTGAGCTTCTTCCTGACCTTGAGAGAAAGGGTGAGAAGTTTGATGTTGTTATCCTTGATCCTCCGGCATTTACCAAGTCCAGAGCATCCATCAAGAAAGCTGCTACAGGCTACAAAGAGATAAACCTTCGTGGTATGCGTCTTGTCAAGAACGGCGGATACCTGGCAACCTGTTCATGCTCACACTTTATGGACGAAGAGCTCTTTCTTAAGACTATTGCAGACGCTGCAAGAGACGCTCACAAGCGCCTCCGCCAGGTTGAATTCAGACAGCAGGCAGCAGACCATCCTATCCTCTGGGGTGGAGCTGCTTCATACTATTTGAAATTCGTCATCTTCCAGGTATGCGATGAAATGTAAAACAAAGCCCTCAGATCATTGTGATCCGGGGGCTTTAACTATCTGTTATTTGAAGCAGTGTATAAAAGTAGTGTCACTATCCACTATTATCACACCATCTTTTTCTATAAGTCTGTCAAAACACTCGATCATCTTGTCCTTTACAGAAGCAAGATATTTGCTTGCGCCGGGATACCTTCTTTCAACTCTCTCAAATAATAGTTCGGAGTCGTCATAGGATATTGGAGCAAGAAGCCGTACCTTCTCCACCTTGGAGAAGCATCCTGAAATTTCAGCTATCAGCGCATCCTCCCTTTCGGTAAGCTCTTTTCTTCTTTTTACCGGAGTAGATTTATCAAATCCATTTTCAGAAAAGAACCTTTCCCAATAGTCATGTTCTCTACTGGTTCCTACATAGGTATATGAAAGCATTCCTCCATCCTTTAGAGCTTTAGAAGCCTTATCAATGATCCTGCCGGGTTCTTCAAAATAGGAAAGCAGGTAGTGCGCAATAATTCTATCATATTTCTTTTTATAGATATTATCCCAGGTCTGTTCCTCTTCAAGATTCTCAAATATTACCTTGATATCTGAACCTTTCGGAAGAGTGTCTTTTTGTTCCTTGAGGTAATCTGCAAGATCATCTGCCCAGCTATCGTGTATGTCTATGCCGTCCACAACGAATTTCTCAGGAATCCGGTCCCAGTTCTCGCGCCACAAAAGTCCGTAGCTGCAGCCAAGATCAAGAACATCTTCTCCTTCATTAAAGTCCAGTGAGTCAAATATCTTTACATACCACTCTATACCGTCAGCCGCATGGTTTGCTGCGTACCATCTTCTTTCGTCCTGACCCTGGGCCATTTCCATCTTACGGATGACATCAGCCACGTTGTCCCAATCCGGATCTTCTTTTAGTCTTGCCAGCGCCACCTTTATGCATTCAGCAGACTTCTGCATCTCGTAGATTTTCTTTTCCATGAGTGCCAGCTGTTTTTTGAGGGTTTCTTCTATTGTTTCCTGACTGTCATCTTCAAGGTTACTCTTGATCTCCTCCAGGCTGAATCCCACATGCTTCAGCGCTATGATCTTTTCGAGGATCATTAAGGAACTCTTGTCGTACAGCTTATAATTCCCTTCAGAGTAACCTACAGGTCTCAAAAGACCTTTTTCATCATATATTCTGAGCGCCTTCTGGGATACACCTGCCTTCCTGGCGATCTCTCCCGATGTCATAACTTCCTTCATGCATGTGCCTCCCTTTTACTGCTGGTATCTATTATTAGTATGATTTCCCCAATATTCATTCGCTTTCTCATCCTTTCTGAAGTCAACACTATGTTCTGTACCTGATGATCATCTTTAAGTAAAGGATAAAGCGTGCCCCAAGGGCGAAGTCAACAACAAAAAATATTATATTTTTTAAAAAATCTGTTGACAACCCACTTAAAATAATATAATATTTACTTTGCTGTCGCGAAAGCGACTTTACATATATGCGATAGTGGCGTAGTTGGTAACGCGCGACCTTGCCAAGGTCGAGACCGCGGGTTCGAGCCCCGTCTATCGCTCTTTAGAAGGACATCCGATTGGATGTCCTTTTTTGTATCATTTCCTCCCCATACATTCTATAATGATTAAAAAGGTATATTTTCGCGGGGGACATAATGATGAACGACAGAATTGCGAAACTTAAGGGAAACATCGAGCAGAGAATTGTCGGAAAGGGAGACGTGATCGACAAGATCATAACCGCCCTTTTGGCTGGGGGACATGTCCTGTTGGAAGATGTTCCCGGAGTCGGTAAGACCAGTCTTGCCAAGGCCCTTGCAGACTCACTCTCACTGTCTTTTTCAAGGATCCAGTGTACGCCTGACACCATGCCATCTGACATCACAGGCATTTCCATATACAACAAAGATACAGGAACCTTCTCGATTATGCCGGGACCGGTTCTTAACAACATTGTTCTGGCAGATGAGTTAAACCGCACATCGCCCAAGACTCAGTCTGCACTTCTTGAGGTAATGGAGGAGCACAAGCTTACCATAGACGGAACCTCCTACCCTGTCCCAGAGCCATTCATGGTCATTGGAACCCAGAATCCCACAGAGATGGCCGGCACTTATCCCCTTCCGGAATCTCAGCTTGACCGTTTCATGATGAAGCTCTCCGTAGGATACCCGGAGGCAGAAGCTTCCAAAGAAATGGCAAAAAGATTTCTTGACGGTGATCTCCACTCAGAGACCGACGCCGTTCTCACCGGAAAAGACATCTGCGACATGAAGGAAGAAGTTTCCAAAATCAATGTCCACAGCAATCTCCTGTCCTATGCATCCGACATTGTGGATGCCACACGCAGCAAGTCCGAGATATCTGTAGGCGCTTCACCGAGAGCTCTTTTATCCATGATCCGCTTCGCCCAGGCTATCGCATATCTAGCAGACAGGGACTACTGCATTCCCGAAGACATCGCATGTGCTGCGGAACTCACCCTTCCCCACAGGCTGATCCTCACCAGTGAGGCAAGACTCAGCCGTATTACAGGAACTGATCTGTTAAAAGATATTCTGAAAAAAGTCAAAGCGCAATGAAAATTACTTTCGCAAAACCAAACCTACTGATCTATCTTGCAGCGCTGGCTGCCGTCACCGTTTTTGCGAGCTTCTACGGCGGACCGGTTGCTTTTGCGCCGCTATTTGTGCTGCTTTTACATATCCCCGTTTCCATAATATACATCCTGATAAGCTTTAAGTTTCTGATGATCTATCAGGAGATAGAAGTTCACAAGCTCACAAAGGGTGAAGTCCACAAATACCGGGCTTATTTTGAAAACGCCGGACTCCTTCCCATACACAATATGGCTCTTGGCATATACACAGACCGCTGCACTCTGTACGAGATTCCATCTGAAACCCGCATATCTCTTGATGTACACGAGGGAAAAGAGCTTTTGTCCGGTATCAACTGTCTTTTTGCGGGAGCATACGATGTGGGAATTGATAACGTCTCTTTTAGCGATCCTTTCCACATTTTCACCATCACACTGAAGGTCCCTTATTCTTTCAGAGCCATCGTAAATCCCAGGATCACAGATATCGCCGGCAAGTCTCTTGACCTTGAGAACCTCGTTAACAGCACCGGGCAAAAGAGCTACAGCCTCTTTGAAGATACTCCCGGAAATGACATGCGCCCCTATCAAAAGGGCGACAGCATGGCAAGCATCAACTGGAAGGTATACGCCAAAGAATCCGAGCTGATGGTCAGAGTTCCGGACAAAATGGAAAAGAGATCCGTATCCATCATCATGAACGCGCGGAACATCCCTGAAAGAGACAGGGATACAGAGTTTTTAAGAGCACGCGATTTCTTCCTTGAATTTGTGGTCTCTTCGGCCAAGCACTTCACCGATCAGGGAATCCCCCTAACCATCATCTACCCTGCCGGTACGATCCGGGAGGAAATAATTGATTCAAACAGAAGCTTTACAGAGTTTTACGGAAGCGTCTCCGACAGACTCTTTTACTCTACGGATTCAGATTATAAACAGCTGCAGGATCTGATCTTAAAGCACAGGAAAATGAGCGATGACAGACAAGCATGGATCATCATTAACGAAGCCCCGGGAGAGGGCGAGCATTTCATCAATATTTTCGAATGAGGTGGCAGGCCATCTTCTTGCCTTTTCTTTTGCTGCGCTTTTTTCCGAGATATATCTGCTCTATAACGAGGATGCAGACCATGCCCTGATATCTCTTTTCCCACTTCTGGTTACGGGGATATTCCTTATGTGCTGCATTTTAGAGAACATCTTCAGCCGCTTTGTATCAGGGGCTGTTTCCATTGTCTTTTCGATAATTCCTTCCCTGGTCCTTGCGTTTATGTTGCGGCGCTTTAATGTGCTTTTAGTTCTTCAATCCGCAATTATTATGGCTGTTATTCTAAGGCTGTGTCTTTCTCCCATATTGAGAAAATGGCAGCTTCTTATCACGGTGATCCTGCTCCTTGATATCGCCGCTTTATATCTGTTCTTTTCTGAAGATGCCTTTAGCAATCATTTCCTATCCGAAAAGCTCTTTTGCATAAACCTTGTGATCCTTACTCTGTATGCAGGACAGGCCGTTCTTTTTCCAAAAGAGAGATCTCTTTTCCCGATACATTTCTTCCTGTGTGTCGGGATCCTTGCATCGCTCATTTCCATGAAGAAAACTCCCATTGACTGGTCTTTTGCAGTTCGCCTCGGACAGAAAATTGCTGAGGGCATAGAGACTGCTGCTGACAATACTTCCTATTACTTCTCTTCTGCTTTTGGAAGCACCTACTCCACAGGCTACAGTTCTTTATCCGCAAACGGCGGAAAGATCGAGCGCTCCGACAGGCTGCAGATCATTCTTGAGACTGACGAAATGCCCTATCGCACATATCAGGATGAAGAGACAGGTGAATTTGAAAACGTGCGCAAAACACTGTATCTATCCGGTGGTATCGGCTCAGACACCACGCAGTTTGTACGTTTTCTGGGATTTCTGAATCAGAACGGCATAGACAAAGATACGGCAGCTTTATTCACACAGCCGTCAGCTGTAGACATTGAATATGTATACCTTGATACCCACGATGAAATCGCGCCCCGGTCAGCTTTTCTGCTGACAAGATGGGATCAGAAGATCACAGGAGGCGTCAGTACATCTCTTCATAAAAAAGGCTATCGCATAAGCGCAAAGTATCTGGACGTAGACTACGCAAGCCCTTATCTTACTCATCTTCTCAGATCCGGAAAGGGCGCATCAGCCCTTAACTACGAAGATGCCTGTGCTTACGCAAAAGACCTGTGGGATATTGAGCTTAGTGAAGTCCTCTCAGCTGATGAATATGAGAAAGCACTCGCGGGGCAGGCAAAGACTGGCAGCGACTTCAGAAAAGAGTATCTGGACATAACCGGTACCGATAACAGGCTCCTTTCTCTAGCCGATGAGATTACTTCAGGCTGCAGCTCAGATTATGACAAGTGCAAGCAGATAGAAAGCTTTCTCAGACAATACGCCTACTCCACCGACTCAGAAGGTGGCTATGACGAAAGCTCAGATATGAGCAGCTCAAAAGGCATGGCTGACATCTCCGAAAGATTTCTTTTTGATACTGGCAAAGGTTACTGCGTCCATTTCACATCATCCATGGTGATGCTCCTAAGGCTCTCCGGGATCCCGGCAAGAGCCGTAACAGGCTATAGATATGCCTTTCCTTTTGAAAAAAATGATGAGTACCGGATAAACGCAAAATGTGCCCACGCCTGGCCCGAAGCCTACATCGGCGGCGCCGGCTGGATTCCCTTTGAGCCAACTCCGGCCTATTATACCCAGGCTGACAGCTCCTGGCACAAAGCTCCTGCTCTTTTGGAAGAAACTGAAGAGAGTCCTGTAAAAGATGTACCAAGGGCTTATGTTCAGCCGCAAAACGAACCCTCCCCGGAAGACTCTTTTGCCCAAAACTCGCTTCTGGCACTTAAAGTCCTATGGCCATTTATCCTTTCAGCAATCCTTCTTGTAGTTCTGCTGATAGCCGGCACAAGGCTCCTTAAGTATCTGCGCTACAAGTATGCCTCGCCCACAAGGCAGCTGCTGTTTGATGTAGAGCAAATAAAAAAGAGCCTCGTCAAGAACTCCGGGCTCCAGGTCTACGACAGAGGCCATTTGTCAGACTATGTCCCACTGGCTCCCGCCGACATGCAAAGTGACCTCAATGATATTTTTGGCGCATGCTACAGACTTATGTACAGCGCAGGAAAAGACAATGCTCCTACCCCGGCAGAAAATGCCCTGGCCAGAAGCATTAGAGAAAAGCTTGAAAAGAACAAAAGCCACTAATCCAGTATTACTTTATTTCTTCCGCTTTCTTTGGCGCGATATAACCTGTCATCAGCTATCTGCAAAAACTTATCCAGATCCAGACCACTTTCATAAGCCGCAGCACCTATGGATGCTGTGGTTTTTATTGTCTGTCCGCCCACCGTAAGCTCGCAGCTTTCAATGCACTTCCTGATTTCCTCAAGCATTTTTCCGAACTCATCGTAGGAAATCAGTTCGGGAGATATCAAAAGAAATTCTTCCCCACCCCATCTTCCGTACAGAAGGCCATTTTCCTGATACTTTCTAAAACAACCTGTTATCTCTTTTAAGACGGCGTCTCCTGCCAGATGGCCATAGGTGTCATTTATCTTTTTAAAGAAATCCACGTCAAGAATGGCAATTGACAGTTTTCCTCCAAAACCTTCTACCTTCCGCGAGATCTCAGCCTCAAGAATGTTCTGTATCTTGTACCTGTTATAAATCTCAGTAAGTGCGTCGTGCTCAGCCACATATTGCAGCGCTTTGTTCTTCATGGTCATTCGCTGGTTGTAAATTGCTGTATAAATCATTATGGATATAAAACCAAAGGCTGCATTCACGTAATACAGCACAGATGCCAATTGCTCATCCGCTCTGAACTGTGTAGGTAAAAAGCCATGTCTGTCCAGATATACCAGCAGCTCAAACCCCAAAATTATCGTAAGTGAATATATGCCGATCTGCTTTTTGGGTCTCTTACTTAGATTTGGAATAAAAAACGGAAGAAAGACACTGGAGAGAGTTCCGAAGAGCCATAGATGATATCCACAGGCAAGACCCATGAACATACAGGCAAAAATCACATGCCAGAAAATCTCACTTTCCATGATCCATACAGTGACCAGATGACGCCCCTTAGCTATGAGCATGGCACTTACAACATATATCAGAATACTGATAATGTTGATAAATATCATCGGTGTACATCCAACCCATATATAGAATATCTCCATCAGGCTATGTACCACGCCAAGAGAAACAGCCACCACCATATACTGGCTGTTGTCCAGATAGTCACCATTATATATTTCCTGATAAGTTCTGTCTCTTAAAGGTTCGTTTTCCATATAATAATTGTAATTCCGTAACAATATTTATTCAAATAAACAAACCATGAACTTTTCACTTGCTAAAGAATCGATAATTGCATATAATATCTAAGTTGACATATTTCATCGAGGCGTGGCTCAGTTTGGTAGAGCGCTGCGTTCGGGACGCAGAGGCCGCAAGTTCGAATCTTGTCGCCTCGACTCATTAAAAAAGGAGTTTGCAAATCTGCAAACTCCTTTTTTGCATTCATTTGATTCTTTTGATCATCAACCTGCCATGTAGCCGTCGTTGCCCAAATTGCTGATCTCGCTTTCAGCGCGCTTGCAGAGCTCTTTGAACTTGCCTGAAAGCTTGCTGAGCTTGCCATATAAGTCAAAGGATATCTCAGTTGAAGGTGCAACTTGCATATATGTGCTCATCATTCTTACAAGGATGTAGCTGTCAACAAAAGCATATCTGACAACACAGCCGACTACAACACCTGCTACAAAACCTATAACCGTAAACCAGCCAAGCGCTCTAAACAGCAGCACAAAAGCATAAACAGGTACAATACTTGCTACTACTGTGCCAAGGATCACAACAAGAGAAATCTTGACTGCATCCTTAAGAAGTGTCTTCCAGTTCTGGAAGTAAATAACAACACCGTCTGCTGCGCTCTTAAAAGCACTCTGTTCTCTGTTATAGAATGTATAACCAAGGCAGCATTCATCGACATATCCAAGTCCGATCCTGATTAGAGACTTTGCAAATCCGGCTATCATACTCATTCCTGGAACAAAATCAAGGAGGCTCTCCACCCTGCCTACAGCATTCTGAAGCTGATTTACTGCTCCGCTCACGAGCCTGTCAAGCAGGAAATAGATGTTACTTGTAGCAAATCTTGACTTAACCATGCCTATTCCATAATGTACTTCATCGGAAGGAACCTGACCGGTTCTGAATGTTTCGGCAATTACTGCGACATGTCCGGCCTTAACCAGATATCCGAAATATGTATTTATTACGTAACTGATCGCCAGAGTTCCCGCCAACCAGATTCCAAGGCCGATAAGTCCAACCTCGGCACTCTGCATCAGTACGCTTATCCCCATGATTATTGCAAAAAGCAGTACTGACAAAAGCACTGTTGCCATACCCATTCCCAACTTGATCCAAGCGAATTTCAATGTTTTTCTGTATACTTCATTAGCTTTCATACCTTCATTCCTCCTTTAGCGTCTTTAGTAATTACCTTCGCTTCGTGTTCATTATATGGAGACATATATTCTTATTGGATATTTTTCCGCGAATGGTTGAAAATCTGGTGTGAATGGTTAAAATAATACTGTTTATCTTATTTTTTCAGTTTTGAGGTATTATATGCGAGTTGCAATACTTGATGATGAACAAATATTCGTAGACAGTTTATATAAGCTTCTGTTTGGAGACATGAACTATGAGCTTTTCACTTACACCGATCCTGAAAAGCTTCTTTCAGACTACTCTCAGGGCAAACGGTTCGATATAATCTTCTGCGATGTTATCATGGAGCCCTATAACGGCATTGAAGTCGGAAGGAAGATCCGCAGCTATGACTCGACATGCTTTATTATATATCTCACCAGCGACTTATCTTCTGCTCCCAGAGGCTATGAAGTAAATGCTTTCAGATATCTTTTGAAGCCTATTGATGAAAAAGCTCTGTCAGCAACACTTGGGGATATTCAGGAAGAGATCCGCAAAAAGCAGAAAAATCTCCTGTGTCTTGACACAACATTTGGCTCAATGATCATGAACACCGAAGACATTCTTTACATGGAAGCCAATGACAAGGAAACAACTGTCTATACGGATGATGATTCTCTGACCGTGAGAAAGAACCTGACTGACTTTGAAGAGCAGCTTTCGGGGCAGCATTTTTTCCGTATACACCGCAAAACACTCGTTAATCTTGGACGTGTTCAGCAATATGATGCTCTGCGCGTAACGCTTGATAACGGGAGCACACTGATTCTCAGCAGACGCAAATACAAGGAATTCGTATCTGCTTTTAATGCATATATTTCAGGAGAATTTTAATGGGTTACCCTATAGTTTTTCACAGCTCTGATATAATTAGCGCACTTGCAAATTCAGCAGCCTACATCGAAATCATACTGTTTCTGCAATACTTTTGCGGAGGGCATCTGGATATTTCGGGCAAGAGACTTTACATACTCTGGCCTGCCTGCTCTCTGGCATTTTTTCTTGCGTATGTTTTTATTCCGGGATCACATACCGATATGATATCGGTTTTTGTGGCAATATATCTGACTGTCCTGATGCTCAGCTCATTGAAGCTTGTAGATGCACTGCTGACTGTTCCGGCATTTTTCCTCTATGCCATTTTTTCAATATTTCCGACATTCATATTCAATGCTCTTTTTCCGTATGTGGATGACACTGTCGAGATCCTTGGCATGCCGCTCCAATACTCTGATATCATTACAGATCTGACCATGTTGTTGATCCTTATCGCAATACACGTCATTTCTCTGAAAAAGGGTCTGGTTTTCCATATCAACATCAGAGAAATTGTTCTGGCTTTCATTTTATTCTGCCTGGTAATGCTTATAACAGCACTTTATTCAGTAGCCACGATTCCGGAAAGCACTCTGAGTTATGCAACGGTATTCTGGAACATCTTTTTGCCGGTCTCATATTTACTGTGCCTTATCTTCTACATCTACAGTTTGTTTGAAAAGAGAATCCGGCTTCAGAATGAGGCTCTTGCGAGAATACAGATGACTTATCTGCAGACACAGTTTGATGCCATGCAGAACCTCCAGCTTCAGGATAATGAAATCAGGAAAAAGAGACATGACCTGAAAAAACATATGGTCGTCATTGAAACTCTGGCAGAAGACGGTAATTACGATGAGATCAAGAAATATACCTCAGAGCTCACATCCAGCCTTCCTGCTGCCCCAGTTGCCATCAGCGGCAACAATATTGCGGATATAATTCTTTCTAACAGAATGGATACAGCCCGGGAAAGAGGCATCAGATTTAATTATGAGGGCTCACTTGCAGGCCTTTCGGAAATGCCTGCACCTGACATCTGCTCCATTCTTGCCAATGCCCTTGATAACGCACTTGAGGCCTGTGAAAACGTCGAGGACCCCTATATCGATATTAAAGCTGTATGCACCCGCAACTTCACGTCTATTTCAGTTAAGAATCCTGTGCTGGTACAACGCCATATCCACGGAAACACCATTTCCACCACCAAAAAGGATAAGGCCAACCATGGCTATGGTCTTAAGATAATTCAGGAGCTGGCAGGTAAATATCACGGAAAATGCCTCATATCCTGCAGTAAACTTGAATTCAGCTTAAGGGTTCAATTGCAGAATCCCTAATAAAACACATGGCAACAATTTGCCGCATCAAAAAACCAGCCTACATCAGTAGACTGGTTTTATTATGTCTATTTATTCTTCTGTTGGCTCAATCGAAGGCTCAGCATCCTCTGCGGGAGCATTCTCCTCTGCAGGAGTCTCCTCTGCCTCAGGCTCTTTGGCAGCTTCCTCTTCCTTCTTATCTTCCTCAGGCTTCTTAACCGTATCGGTAAGATCTTCCAGAAGAATGGTCATCATATCCTCTTCGCTGGGTTCTGCCATAGCAGCAATTCTTCTGGCCTGGTTGGTGATGATCTCCTCAAAGAGGTTTCTGACTTCTCTTGCGTTAGCGAAGTTATCGATGTTCTCAATCTTCCTTGCTGTGATAAGAGCTCTGATCTGGTGCTTAACATCTTCAGGAACTATGTAGTCATACTTCTTGCAGTTCATGTTGAAGATCTCTTCAAGCTCATCAATGTTGTAGTCAGGGAACTCAATGTACTTGTTAAATCTGGACTTCAGTCCCGGATTGGAATCGATAAACTTCTTCATAGGCTCTGTATAGCCTGCTACGATAACAACAAAGTCATCTCTGTTGTCTTCCATAGCCTTGAGGATCGTATCGATGGCCTCCTGACCGAAAGCATCATCCTTCTGAGCCAGCGCATAAGCCTCATCAATGAAGAGCACTCCGCCCTTGGCCTTGGCAATCTGCTCCTGAGTCTTGATGGCTGTCTGGCCTACATATCCGGCAACAAGTCCGGAGCGGTCCACCTCAACCAGCTGTCCCTTGGAAAGAACACCGATCTGTTTGTATATCTGAGCTATGATCCTGGCTACAGTTGTCTTACCTGTTCCGGGATTACCTGTGAATACCAGATGGAGAGATACGGGAACTGACTTAAGTCCCTGTTCCTGTCTCGCCTTCTGTACCTTAACAAAAGCCGTGAGCTCTTTTACATCGTCCTTAATTGTAGTAAGGCCTATGAGCTTATCAAGGGTCTCCATGGGATCCTCTTCTGGCTCCTTGGGCGCTTCGGGTTCTGCGTGCTTTACATTTCCGTCTTTTGCAAAAAGAGCTTTAGCCTCCTCGAGAGCATCATTGGCGCTTGTTACTGCATCCTTGTTTCCGTTTTTGGCCTCCTCGGCTCTTGCCTTATCTTCCGGAGGAATATATACGCTTCCGTTCTTAGGACCTTCCTGAACCGGTTTGCTATCCGGTGCACCCGACTCCGGAGTTGAAGAAGGTGCTGTGAAGAAGTCTCCGTACAGACTTCCAAGAAGGTCTCTCTGCATATTTGTGATCTTATTAAGTGTTTCTAATTCTTTATTTCTATCCATATCAGTCGTTCAAAAACCAGCCGTTTCTAGACAGGAATGTTCTGTTTGTTACAAGGGCATTTACGTCCTGTCCAATAATCTGTGATGCCTGTGCCTTAACTGCAGCAGCATTTCCTGTTCCAAGATTTTTGTAAGCATCATAAGACATCTTCTTGCTGCCGTCAAGGTTCTTAAGTCCCTGAGCTATATGACTCTCCATCTCGTGGGCATCGTCAGTCTCTCTAAAGAGAATGAAGCTTGTGATGTAAGGGTTGTTCTCAGCCATTGTGTAGGCATATACGATAGATGCCAGCTGTGCATCCTCGCCAAAGCTTGATGTATAACCAATCTCTGAGAGAGAAATATTTCTGACCTGTCCCGCAGGATTGAGGAAGGATGCCTGACACATGTAATCTGTAAGGATGTAAACGTTCTCCATTGTAATGTATGGAGTTGAAAGTGAAGTGTTTACATACTGTGACTGCTGCTTCCAAGCGTATGGATCAAAGAGAGGTGCATTGTAAGGATGAACTGAAAGTGACCAGTCAATGTTACCCTCACGGTTGATGTAATAGTTGAATCTGTCCATGTACTCCTTCGAAAGGAAGCATCCAGGATTTGACTTTCTGTTCCACTCCTGATCGAAAGATGTGTAAATTCTTGCATTGGCGTTTACAGACTTGATCTCGTTGTAGAAAATACGGAAAGCCTTAACATACTCACTTACGTTGAGCTCGATATTTGTTGAATTGAGGTAATACCACTCGGTTCTTGCGTTTACTTCGTTGCCGATAACCCAGTTATCAACTGTTCCGTAAGCGCCGCCTGAATATCTCTGTGCAAGGAAAGCTGCAATAGCCTTAAGATGCTGTGTACCGCCGTCCTCCTTGGTATTCATGGCATATCCCGGGCAAACATGTGCATCCCTTGAAAGCGGATGGATGAGGTCTGCAGCAGCTTCTGTCTTGTTGTTGAGGATTGTCATTGTGAGCTGGAAGTTGTTGATGCTGCACCAGCGAACAAAACCGTCATACTGAGCAAGAGCTGCTCCGTTGAACTGATAGTCAACGCCGTTATATGAGAAAGGAACTACATTTGATCCGTCTCCGGGTCCTACGATATCGCCCATGTAGAGGTTATAAACCATCTGAGCAACACCGAGGTCTTTGAATGTAGCTGCATCTGCACTGTTAGGAAGGATACCCTTCATACCATGGTCATTTCTGGCTACAGTCTTGGTTGCCTTGGCTTCCGGATTGGTGATGTAATGCTCATCACTTACCTGAACCATTGAACCACTCTTAACAGCTACAAGGAATTTCTTGGAAAGATTAGACTCAGCAGTGTAATGATTGAGCGGGAATGTAAAGGTTGCATTTGTCCCCGCTGCAGTCTCGGCAACAATCTTGCCTACACAGCCGTCCTGATAAACCTCATCTGCATAGAGATAAAACTTACCGTCAGATGAAGACGGAACTGAACTACATGATACATTGACAACAACGTTGTCCCCCTGAATTGTGCAGGATGTGATGCTGACCGGTCTGCCTGCTGCCTCAGCAACAGCCCCCTTATATCCGGCAGTTACAACCGCACTCTTTGCAGCAACAGTCATAGTAACTGCAACCATTGCACCTGCAAGAATCCTTTTCATTAAACCTTTTTTCTTCACAACAAACCTCCAACTTGTTACACTTATGCGTTTACTATTGCATCAGTGAAGTTATTAAGCGCCTCTGCATCTGTCGCATGAAGTGCGCTCTTGATTGTTAGTACGTTCTCAAGAACAGTTACATTCTTAAGTGCGGAAAGCTTCTCACTCATGAGCTTTCCTGTTACCGGCGCCCATGTGCCGTTCTGAGCAAGGGCAAATACCCTGTTCTGCACACCAAGTGCCGCCATATCGGTGATGAAGTTCTCCATTGGCGGATATACTCCGTTGTTGTAAGTAGGGCACATCAGGACAATCTTCCTCGCGCGCCATACCTCACCGATCAGATATGACACATCCGTTCCGGACACATCATAAACCTTAACATTACCTGCACCCTTATCACGGAGCTGTGCAGCCACTGCCTCTGCAGCGCTGGCCGTATGTCCGTAAAGACTGCCATATACTACTATAACACTATCTTCCTCAGATTCATAGGTGCTCCATTTCTGATATTTCCCGAGGATAACATCAAGGTCTTTTCTCCATACGGGACCGTGAAGAGGAAGGAGCATCTGAATATCAAGTCCTGCTGCCTTTTTGAGAACAGCCTGGACCTGAGGTCCGTACTTTCCAACTATATTAGCATAATATCTTCTGGCTGAGGCAAGAAAATCTTTCTCGAAATCAAATTCATCGGCGAATATTCCGCCGTCCAGAGCTCCGAAGGTACCAAAAGCATCTGCGGACAAAAGAGCTTTATTCTTGTCGTCATATGCAAACAATACTTCAGGCCAGTGAACCATGGGCGCTGCCACAAAGCTGAATGTGTGAGATCCTGTTGAGAGTGTATCCCCCTCTTTGACCTCGAGTTTGTTAAAGTCCGCTGTCTGAGGGAAGAACTGCTGCATGAATGTAAATGTCTGCTTGCCGCCAACTACGGTTACCTCAGGGAAAAGAGCTACCACCTTATCGATAAGTGAACAGTGATCCGGCTCCATATGAAGCACTACAAGGTAATCGAGCTTTCTGCCTGCAAGAGCATCCTTAAGATTCTCGATATACTGATCGGCTACGGTAATGTCTGCCGTATCGAATACTGCAGTCTTATCATCATCTATAAAATAGCTGTTATAAGATACCCCCTCCGGAATCGGGAAAATGTTCTCAAATCTCTCAAGTCTTCTGTCACTTCCTCCGATCCAGAAAATTCCGTCTGCAACTTTTTTAATTCCCTTCATGTCAAAAACTCCTCTCTGATGTTTTATTTTTTGAACTCGCTGATAGTCTTTTCAACCACCTTAATGTCGATAGGCTTTGTAACATGTGCATTCATTCCGGCATCAAAAGCCTGCTGAACATCGTCTGCGTATGCATTCGCCGTCATGGCTATGATAGGAATTCTCTGGGCCCAGTCGGTACCCAGCGCTCTTATGGCTGCTGCCGCCTCATATCCGTTCATAACAGGCATCTGAATATCCATAAGTATCATATCATAGTCGCCTTCATTTGCGGCTTTAAACATTTCAACAACTTCTTGACCGTTAACGCCTCTTGTAACTTTAGCCCCGTACATATCCATGAGCTCGATGAGGATATCGGCGTTGATATCGTTGTCCTCCGCAGCAAGGAACTTCATGCCCTCAAGAGGATTCTTGGGTTCTTCTTCAGGCCCTGTCTCTATCTTGGCTATCCTGTCTATTGTTGATCTTAAATTGTACGGCAGAACAGGCTTTTGCATAACCTCATTACAGCCGGCCTCTCTGAGAGCATCCTCATTTTTCTCAAAGAAGTCAGTTACTGCAAGAATTACACTATGATGGCTCTTATCTTTCTTTCTGATATTCCTTATCAGCTCGGCAGGTTCCATATCATCATAGTTTTCATCCACAATTATAAGATCGTAAGCCTTTCCCTCAGCCGCCATCTCTTCTACCAGTTTAAGGGCTTCATATCCGCCGGTGGCCACCGTAGAATCAAGCAGATCATTTTTGTATTTTTGCTTATAAACCTTATCATCTGACATGCTTCCGTTGACAGTAAGCAGTGTCTGCATTCCATGGGCCTTCCAGAAATCCACGTTCTTAGTCTCTACAGCCTTAAGACGCAGATTTACAATGAAGGTACTTCCCTTTCCTTCTTCTGACTCAACCCTGATGGTTCCGCCCATCAGCTCAACCAGACTCTTGGTTATAGCCATACCAAGTCCTGTTCCCTGAATAGTCTTGGTTGCGCCTTTTTCCTCTCTGGAGAACGCATCAAATATCTTGTCCTTATACTCAGGCTTCATACCGATTCCATTGTCAGCTATTGTAAACTTCACATTCTGGAATCCTTCTGAAGAAGAATCCGACTCTGATATTGTAAAATCAATCTTCCCGCCTTCAGGTGTGTATTTCACTGCATTTCCGAGAATGTTCATAAGGATCTCATTGACCCTCTGCTTGTCAGCCATGAAAATATCATGCTGCATGTTTTCAATCTTTACAGTATAGGTCTGATCCTTGGCCTTGGCCTGGAAGCTGATTACAGAGTTGATCTCCTCAAGAAGCAGTCCTATAGCCATCTCCTGAATATCCAGAGTGGTCTTGCCCGACTCGATCTTACTCATATCAAGGACATCATTAAGAAGCGCCAGAAGATTATGAGACGCCAATGATATCTTATATGTATACTCTTTTACTTTATCAGGCTCATCCGCATGTTTATCAATAAGCAGATTAAAGCCTGTAATGGCATTCATAGGTGTCCTGAAGTCATGAGACATGTTGGCCAAAAAGCTTGTCTTGGCCTTGTTTGCGGTCTCAGCTGCACTGAGGGCTTCCTGAAGCTGGTGATTACGCCTGAACTCCTGAGTTCTGTCATAGAGCGCCACAGCCATTCTTTTGCCGCCGTCATCAATGGTGGATACAATAACACCACGATAGTACAGATGCTCATTTGTCTTGACGTTCTCAAATCTTATCTCGTCAAATATCTGTGTTTCGCCTGTTTTCCTTACGTCTTCAAATCCTTCGCTCAGCCTCTTTTCCTCTCCTACTCTCTGAGCCTTAACAAGGTTTCTTATATCTTCCTTAAGCTCATCCATAGGAATTCCAAGGACGGTCTCAGCATTGGCTGTTATAAAGCTTGGCGCATACCCGTCTCCGCTGATAACGGCGAGGATATCATTGTTCTTCTCAACCACAAAGTCAAAGAGCCACTCTCTGTAATGGATATCGTTATCCTTGAGCATGAGCTGCTCTTTATTCATCTTGTCAATCTCCTTAACCATGTTGTTCAGGGTTATTGCCATGGATTCCATGGAATCGGAGAGCTGTCCCAGCTCGTCTATGTGATCATCATGATTTTTGACATCGAAATTTCCCTTTTCGATCTCATGTGCCATATCGTTGATCCTGGCGATTCTCTTGCCGAATTTGTTTGCAAACCTCTGACCGAATATAAATGCCGCCAGGAAAAGAACCACCGCAATTACAATGACCGAAAGAAGAATGCTGTAAACGTCAGCTGTGATCTCGTTTCTGTCAACATAGTAGTATAAGGTCCAGCCGTTTGCTGTATCCTCCGACTCGGCAATGAAGTATTCACTGGTGGCATGGAAACCTTCCACTTCCCCTGTCCTGATATTTTCTAATATCCTCTCTTCCAGGTCCGAATTGTCTATCTTTCTGTGATTGATAGTCTTTCCTCTTCGGTCCAGAATTATGATTCCGTTATTGAGGTATCCCGACTTGTTGACGATAGAAAAGAACTCACTCTCTTTGACCTTCAGAGCGATCATGCCGATGCGTTTTGAGGAAGTTGCTGAATCTAGCAGCGCCTTTATCAGATACACTCCGCCTTCATCGTCAACATCCCAATAAGCTCCGTACTCATGCCCGGTCTCCTCATACCACTCCTGTTCTTTATCGGTTACAGGCTTAAGAAGGAAATCTCCCATATGCTCGCCATCAATAAGGTCTGAATATATGGTAATGGACTCAATATTGGTATCGCTGCTGAGATAATACCATATAAGGGGCTCTATCTCGTCGTTGAGCTCCTCCGTCAGTGTGTATGGATCAATGCTCACTCTCTCCAGAGCTTTTCTGAAATCATCCTCATAGGAAAAGAACTTTACGACGTCATTTTCTTTTTTGACACCGTTTTCTATACCATAGGAAATAACATCCACGTTTCCTATCATGGCAATCTTGGTCTGTTCGATAAGATTGTTTCTGGCAACGATATAGGAATAGCTGCCCAGCAATATGATGGGAATAATGATAAGCAGGGCAAAGACCCTTATAAGAGTCTTTCTTATGCTGTCCGCGTATCCGAACTTTCCGATCCTTTTAATCCTTCTCATATCCTTTGTTGCTCCTTATTTGTCACTCATGAAGTATCTCATACACAAGCTTGTCGACATTTGACAGTGCCATTTCAAGACTCTCTCTCTTTAAAAGAACCTTTTGAAGCTCTCGGCCGTAGGTGTAATGAACACGTCTGTTGAGGTCCTGTCCCCAATCCATCCATGGCGTAAATACCAGTTCCTTTTTATAACAGTCCTCTATTCCCTTAAAAGCCTCATCAACGTTAAAGGCTGTATCCTCGAGATATGTCTGGCTTCCCGGTCTGTCCTTCCAAAGAGCCTCCTGGCCCTTAACTCTTGCAAGGGATGCCAGTACTTCTTTTGCCTTATCATAATTCATGGCGTTTGCGTTGAGTGCAAATCCAAGATCGCATCCGCCAATTATAGCCATTCCTTCGCCTTCGGTCCCGAAATACGGAAGTGTTCCGATATTCATATCAGGTCTTGCCTCCCTGATAGCAACGTATGTTTCCGGAGTTCCTACTATCATTGCTGCTTCTTCGCTTACAAACTCTTCAATAGCTCTTTTGCCATCTATGGTGTACATATCAGCCGTAAGCACCTTGTGCTCTATAAGAGTCTCCCAGTCCTTCATGTATGGACGCAGCTCATCTGAAAATGTAGCTCTGCCGTACTGGAGCCTTGCGCCAAATCCGCTTCCTCTGTCAGTTGAGAAATAATTGGCAGAAAGCACTCCCAGTGCACTGTTCGCAAATCCGTAAGGATCTTTTAAGCTGGCTGCAAGGGGTCTTATCTTGCGCACTACCCTGAAGTAGTCACAGGCACCGATAAAAGTGTTAAAATCCGTTGGGACACCGGCACCCTTTGCCGAAAACATATCTTTGTTGTAAAAAATGCATTCAAGGTCCGAAGTGTTGGGAACAGCATAAACTGCATTTCCGTAGCCGAAAGCCATCTTGGCTTCCATGTTAAACTTCTCGGTAATATCCGACAGATTTGCAATATATCCTGTCCTGGCATGTTTTTCTGCCATCTCTCCGGTAACGTAAATAATATCCGGAGCCCCCTTATATGAGAGCTTCGAATCCATAATGGGCTCGTAATTACTCTTCCCGATATATTCAAATACAAAATTATAATTTGGAAATTCTCCGGCCAGATAGGCCTTAAGATTAGTTAGATTATCTTCGGTATACCATGTACCGATCCTGATTGTTGTAGTTTCATCAGCAGATTCCAAATCCGCCTCGGAATCTGCTCCTTTAAGGACATGAACCTCCTGATTCTCCGCACCAAAAGACAGGCTCGCTTTTGTGGGGATCATGCCACTAAACGCACCTGTCAGAACAGCTACTGCGGAAAAAACACTTACAAAGATCTTTCTTGGATTCCTGCTCTTCATATGTCCCTCATAAGGATAGACTTATCTGATCATGATCTTCTTAATCTCCCCAACGTAGACGATATGATATTCACCGTTTTTTTCAAACTCATCCACAAGACTCTTGTCTACAAAGCCATCCTCCCTGAACTCTTTTTTGTAGAGTACTTTTGCTGTTATGACATTGTCGGCTTCATCAATAAAAGGTATCCCATCATCGTAGTTAACTGTCAGACGGGCACCTGCAATCTTATCTTCCGCTCTTCCGGAAACAGCCTCAAGATACTTAAAGGCTCCTCTGAATTCCTGCTGATTAAGAAAGCTCAGCGAAAATTCACCGGACTCATCAAGAAGCTCACTTGTGTACCTTCCACCGCGAAGGAAAATGTAAACCACTCTCTTATTCCAGAGATAACCTGCGCCACCCCATTTGGCCGTGGTTGTGTTTACCTTGCCTCCGCTTCCTGCTGTCACAAGAAATTTGGTACCGTCAAAAGTATAAGCTCCCTGCTCGATATCGACAGGATCAACCGGCTGAAAAACGTGCATGTATACCCTCCATTTCTCATTAGAGCGCCGAGTCAGAAGTCCCTGATGGTATCCTCCTCGGTAAGTCCTGTGTTCTCTATGCTCATTATCGTTACATCGTAACTTATTTCACTGTTCACTATAATAGTAACACGGTCTCCTACCCTATGTCCAAGCAATTGTTTGCCCAGAGGAGATTCTATGCTGATAAGGCCTTTTAAGGAATTTTTCCTCATGGTGGTCACCACCTTGTAGGTCTCAATGCTGCCGTCATCTTCCATTCTGATGGTCACAGTCTTATTCATTCCCACTTCGTCATCTTTAGTATTATCGTCAATAACGCGCGCTGTCTTTATCATTCTCTCCAAAAATCTGATCCTGCTCTCATTCTGATTCTTGGCTTTTTTGGCTGCGTAGTACTCGAAATTCTCTGAGAGATCGCCCTGGGCTCTGGCCTCTTTTACATGCTCGAGAAGCTCTTTTCTGACAACAACCTTGCGATGTACGATCTCCGCTTCCATGTCTTCGATATCTTTTTTGGTAAGTTCGTTATTCATTTCATGTATACCCCTGATCTGTAAACTTGTAAGAAAAAAGAAGGGTAAAGCCTTGGCTCTACCCTTCCGGAAAATTCTGCTATAACCTGAATCAAGCCTTGCCAACTGATCCAAAGAGCTCCATCTTCTCCTTAACTGTAGCCTTGATAGCCTCAGCGCCGGGAGCAAGAAGCTTACGTGGGTCAAATCCCTTTCCTTCAAGATCCTTGCCTGCCTCGATGTATTTACGAGTTGCATCTGCGAAGGAAAGCTGACACTCTGTATTTACGTTGATCTTGGATACAC
>JAEEGF011726206.1_pt1 | contig 23614 bp, 18 predicted proteins | sample 9134171 | NCBI WGS metagenome assembly JAEEGF01 (sample SAMN16246542, study PRJNA631951) | gut metagenome | biome: gut microbiome; feature: rumen; material: AP-attached | host: Bos | place: Iran: Karaj | collected 2018-10
TTAAACCACACCCACTACCCACACGGAAAACGATAAATACTCAGGCATCCGCATTCTATTGAAAAACAACTGAGCACATCCTCTTGCTGCATCAACGCCCCCCGACCCCCTCTAGTCTTAGAGGGGGAGCTGCTAGCGCACTTTTTTTTGAAAAACAACTGAAACAAAAGCCATCGCCACTGTAGGGCCTCGCCTTGGCGTGGCCGTCATGGTTTTAAAAAACAAGAAATACAAGAAAAACAATATATTGATTATCAATAAAATATATTTGTCCTTTTTTTGTATTTCTTGTTTTCTACCCCCTGCGGATACCTCACTAAACTCTAAACTTTAAACTGCGGGCAGCGCCCGCATCTCCTATCTGTCATTTTTTTTAGACATAAGCATTATCTGGGTTGATTATTCGTGATAACACGGAAAAACTAAAAATATTTGGCATAAAAATTGCACATAACAAATTTTGGCAGTAATTTTGTACCTTGATATAGAGGAGAACTATCATAGATTAGGAGATAGGTCATGCAGTAAAGGGTGTAACTGAGAACAAACCGCTACTTCATCAAGAGCAGCTAACTAAGTGTTTTTTTCAAGCCACAAGCCTGCAATGCGCCGCCCCCAATTTGATGATAAGTTACTGAACACGAGATTATTTAACCTTATTTAATTAATTAAATTGTGGATAATATGAAAATGAAACTATCAACTTTGTTGTTCGGCCTGCTCCTGGCAGTAGGCTGGGCAAGTAGCGCATTTGCACAGTCATCCCCGAATAATCATTCGGACGCCGTGCATCCCAAGAGCTACTACGACGCGCTGACCTACACGTGGGAGAACCCCAACGATGGTGAAGGCCTCCGTACCAGCAAGTCAACCGACTTGGCTACCGATCCTTACCAGATCTACGAACTCCTCAGGTTCGTCTATGGTAACCCCGCATTCCCCGGCCCCAAGTACGCTGGCTACAACTATGACGGCACCGTACGCGAGGATCCCGTTTCTTATGGTCCCATTCGGGGCTGCTGGAACATTGTCGCTGCTAGCAATCCCAGGGACATTACTATTAACATAAGCCAATACAGTGCACGCTATCCTGTCCTTATTAACTCGATTGAAGTCAGGGCTGGAAATAATGCCATTGATGGCTGCAGTTGGACTTATAATTCAATCACAGGGCGCTTCGCCCCCACAAGTTGGAATTTGACTACTGGCGATTACACAACTTATGGCAATAGTGATTACCTCTATTTTAGGAGCACTGGAGGTACCATCACTATCCCTGCTGGACTTCTTGAAGACTACACCGATGTCCAGGTTGTGATAAGAGCTAGAAGTTATGACACTGACTATTCTGACTACAAAATCACTGTTAACGGCTCACAGCAAACCCTCACTTCCACATCATACAGAAACTACACCTGGAACGTCACTCTGCCCGCTAAGACTGAAATTCCTTTTGTAAAGGGCACTGTAGCCACTCCTTATGAGGATGGTTACACTGCGCTGATGGTTTCAGTTTATGATGATGCTAAAAAAGATACATCAGAGCCTTCTCAAGGTTCTTATTTCTCTACTGTACAGCAATTCATTAATTACATCACTCCGAGAATCAAGTCTGTACAGTTGTTGACCGATGGTCTGCGCATCGGTAGTGTTGAGGAACAGACCAGTGGCACCGTGTTTAACTGCTCGGGCACCTACAACAAGTTCTTTATCATCGGTAAGGGACAGGCTCGTGAGAAGTCTGATTTGAACAAGAACGATGCTTATGGCAATAATTGGGAGATTGGTGAAGCCTATCCTTTCCAGACCATGTTTGAGCAGTTCAGTCCCACCACGACCGACAAAGATGCTGATATCAAGGACTTCTACACCGAGATGCAGGACGGTCACGTCTATAGCGTTGTTCACGATTGCGGTACTATTCTCCAAGAGGAGCACCAGTTCTCGATGTCGGGTAATACCGGTACGCAGAGTTACGCCATGTCGGGCCTGAACTTCTTTATCCCTGACTACCGTCTGAAATTCTGGACCACCAGGTCAGGTTCTCGTACCGTTGACGGTCGTGACATCACTCCCTATCAGACGGCTGACTCTCAAGGCAAGGATGGAGGAACGTTCTCTTCTAATAGTGACTGGCATGCTTGGTGGGCTAACTACAATCCCGACTACGCTCCCAAGGTTGGTATCTACAAGATTACCCTCGAGGCTAACGCCAAGAAGGCTGCCGGTTATGACATTGATGATCCTGATTCCCGCCAGTATGACGTAACCCTGAACTGGGTATCGTCGCTCAACGAGTTGTCGGGCGAAATGGTGCCTCAGACCTATGAGATCTACATCGTTCACTATAACGACGACGGTACCGAGACTCAAGAGTACCTGACCACCGTAACCGATGAGACCACTTACACCTATCAGGTACCACAGGAGGACGAGAGCAAGACAATCACTTACATCATCAAGGGCTATCCCACTCCCTCTAACGACAGCAACTATCCCTCGTTCGTGGCTTGGAGTAACCTCGACGACGTGGTTATCCCCGGCTTGAACGACTTCCTGAACCTCATTCTCGACCACTACGAGAGCGACTTCGTGATCGGCGACGCCATTGGCACCGAGAAGAACTACTACCGCAACTTCATGCATGTGGCTGCCGAGAACGAGGACAATGCCCTCACCCGTGAGCGCATCAACGCTGGCGAGAACCTCTTCACCCTCTATCGCTATGAAACGGCCAAGCCCGATGCCTTGACTGCCGTCGGCAATCTTGAATTCTGGGATAGGAATGACGGCAAGAGGGTTGCCTACGGCTTCTCCTTCAACAATGATAATCCTCAGGTAGTTGAGGACTACACCCTCAAGACCAATAACAACCAGACCATCACCAATGCCTACAGCCACGATAAGTTGGGCATGCCGATTAACACCTCTGGATTTGACCTGCGCATCAAGGGCAACGGTGACGTTGTCATCCAACCCAACGGCTATGATGTCAACTTCTACGAGATCAGCGTTTACAACGAGAGTAACACCCTCGTTGCACACTGGCAGGTAAGTAACGGTGATGTCACCAGCCTGGGCTGGTATCTGTCACCCGGTTCAAAGTGGATTCGTGATGCCGGTACCGACTATTACTACCTGGAGGGTGGCGGCTTCATCGCTATCCCCGACATGCTCAACAACAATGAGCTGAGAGTCGTTGTCAGGGCATCGCGCGACGAAGGCAAGCTCGGTCAGATCAAGGTCAACGACCACACCCTGACCGTGAACTCAACCAGCGCACAGAACTACGAGTGGACGCTCACCGACAAGTATTACAAGTATGTCAGGGTTCTCAATAGCAACGAACTCACCGCTGGCGAGTACCTCATCGTCAATGAGGGCGAGAGCGTAATCTTTGACGGTTCTAAGGGTGTGCTTGATGCTGCTTACAACAACCTCAATGTTGATATTCTCACGACGGGTGATACCCATGAGATCTTTGAGAGCGCACTGATTGATAATGCCACCTTCACCATCGACCCGGCTGCAGGTACCGTCAAGAGTGCCAGTGGTTTCTACATTGGCTTGACCGCTAACAGCAATGGCTTGAGGCAGAGCACCGAACCTATCATCAACGTCATCTCGGTGGACGGTATTGAGGCTCACATCAAGAACCAAACTGCTACTGTCAGGGAGCTGCGCTACAACGCTTCGAGCGGTGCCACCGGCAAGCGTTTCCGCTACTACCCCGAGGGTACCCAGCAGGCCATCCAGCTCTACAAGAAGGTAGAGACCACCAAGCCCGCTGGCGAGAGCATCGTTCGCTTGGGTAGCCTCCCGATCATCGACCAGTTCGCTGTCAGCGTTGCCGATAATGAGCATCCTAACCGCTACGGCTACGTGCTCAAGTATGAGCCCAAGCAGGGTGCTACAGGCGAGGCCGCCAAGCCCAAGACCAGTAGCCACATTGAGGTTCCTGTTCAGAAGACCGGTTCGGTTGTCAACGGTTTCTATACCGAGAGCCAGGTTGCACAAGACGTGGATCACAACACCATCACTGTTGACAACATCACTGCCGACATGCAGATGAATCTGTCGAACACTAACTCGGCTATCTTCTACTACTCGATCCTGAACAAGCAGGAGGCTGTGCCTCACATCACCGCCGACTCGGTTGACTACGTATCCAACCTGCAGAACGATAACTTCGTTTATCAGGAGATGTTCAAGAAGTCACCGAATATCAACGACAGGTACAATGCCGGTGAGCACCACTACTTCGATGGTAAGGTCGTTCAAGGCGAATATGGTGACATGGGTATGACTTATGTTCCCTTCATCACCACACGTGCTATCGAGCGCTTCTACTTCGTTGAGGACTCCTTGCACAACACCTACGGCTCACCCATCTGGGTCACCAGTGTCGGTAAGGTTGACCTTGATGGTACCGAGGTACAGCGTCAGATTGGTAAGTGGTCAGGATGGACTTACACCGAAAACGGCAACGAGATTGAGTGCAGTGAGTATCGCGTACGTATGGATGCTAAGTGCTACCTGCCCAGCCCCACCGCTTCTAACGTGGACTACGAGCCCTACTTGTGCCGCGTTTGGGTAAGTTACAACAACCTGCGCAACTACAGCAAGGGCGCCGACGGATACTTCGTTGACGGCGGTAAATACAATAGCAACCTCATGTGGCTTGCCGATGTTGACGTCAATCCCGACATGCTTACCGACCAGGGTTATTACCATGTTGTCTATGGCAACATCGGTCAGCAGGAAAGCTACACCAACCAGTTGATCTTCGGCGCTGACAACAACGCCAAGCCCGAAATCATCGTTCGCTTCTACTACAAGGCTAAGGGTGCTACCGTTGCGCCCACGACCCTGAGAGGCAACAGGGACGGTGAAGAAGGCAAGATGTTCAATGCCAGCGAAGGCTCGATATCACCGGGTGTTTTGACCGCAGTTAAAGAGGTCGTAGTCACTGGTGAGGTTGTAAGCCGTACCTATGTGAACGCACAGGGTATGAAGAGCGACAAGCCGTTCAACGGCATCAACATCGTGATCACCCGCTACTCGGATGGCACGACAAGCACCACCAAGGTGGTTCGCTAATCTAAAAAGGTAGTTATTATATAACTAACATAAGATTAATAATTTTTCATAACCACAGTAACTATTCCAGGGGTTCGCTGAGACAGCGCGCCCCTGGTTCTTTTTTATCTGTGTCCGCCCGAAAATGCCTCACGCTAAGCCGCTAAGCCGCAAAGCCATTTTTGAAAATACAAGAAAAAACAATCATTAGTGTCCGGTAAATATATTCAACATCTGCATAATTCACTACATATGAGTCGAATAAGCATTTTGCTGTATCATGGGCTTGGCTTTTGCCTCGTAGAGGCAGGTCGGGTCGAAGACTCGACTTTTATGGAAAACACCATGCAAGCTCATCGAAGATGAGCGCAGCTTGGTGGCTGCCAAATCAAGTGGAAAGTGCGTCGAAGACGAACTTCTACATACGCCCAAAGCCTGTCAATCACAAAGTTCCTCTTCGAGGCACTTGCAATATTCAGCTCATGGACCAAGCTGCGAACCTCTCCGAGGTTCTTGCATGGTCTTTCTCATTGAAATCGGTTCTTCGAACCGCTAACATCTTCGATGTTTTCCTCAGACAGTGATAATAAAAAATCATCCCACGGCAAATTGTCGTGGGATGTGGTAGATATTTGTTCGCCTCGAGATGGAGGACGTTATTTCTTGCGCTTCTTGAGCATCTCGCGGGTGAACTTAGCCTCGGTCTGCTTGAGTTGGAAGAGTTGCTTTTTGCTGAGAATCTTGGAGAATTTATCGAAGTACTTGGCTTCGATTTCGCCCTCTCGCATTCGCGTGTTGGACAGTGCCGATGCGGCGACCTCATAGTCCTTGTCACTGGGATTCTTTTTCTTCTCTACCTCGTTGGCAAGGGCCCTGGCATTGCGGTTCACCTCATAGATTTCACGCTCCATCTGTTCGTAGAGCGGCATGAACTGCTTCTGCTGCGTCATGGTCAGCCCCAGATCCTGGATGATCATTTCGTGTTTGGCCTGATACATGTCGGTGGCGAACTTGGTGCGATTGTTCTGGGCCGTCACCGTGCCTACAAGGGCAAGCATGAGAATCAATATGGATGCTATTCGTTTCATAGGCCAGTTCCTCCTTTCATTTTTCGTCTGTAGAAGTTACTTCCTCGTTGCTCATCGCTACCGAGTCCTCATAGCTGAGGATGTCGTAATCGCTAACGCCACTCATGATGAAGTCATCGACGTTCTCCTTGTCATCCTGCAGCTTCTCGGCTACGGCACGCACGCTGTCGAGGTTGCCGCTGTTGGTGAAGTTGCTGAACACCTGTATCATGCACCACACGCCAGCAAACATTGCTGCCATATAGACCAGCGGCTTGATGCGCTGCCACATTGTGGGCTTGACGTCAACGGGTGTGATCTCAACATCGGGTAGCATCTCTACCATGCGTTTGTTGAAATCCTCAAAGTAATTCTCCGGCACCTTAAACCCCGGATCCTTACCGTATTTGTTCAATATTGTGGAGTCTTCCTGTTTCATAACGCTTGTTTGACTCGTGAATGTCAAAAAAGTTTAATCGTGAAATCAAAAAATTATTCTATTTCACTTAAAAACTGTTCAATTTTTTTCACCGCATGATGATAAGAGGCCTTCAGGGCACCTTCACTGGTGCCCAAAATCTCGCTCATATCCTCATACTTCATCTCGTCATAGTAGCGCAGGTTGAACACCAGGCGCTGCTTCTCGGGCAGTGTGGCAATCGCCTTCTGGAGATTCATCTGGGCCTGATCGCCGTCAAACCATTCGTCGCTTTCCAGTTGGTTGACGAGGAAACTCTCGTCATCGTCAATGGACAGTTGATTCATCACCTTCTTCTTATTGACAAAGGTGATGCTCTCGTTGATGGCGATCTTATAGAGCCATGTCGAGAGTTTGGCATCGCCACGGAAGTTGTCGATGCTCGTCCATGCCTTCAGGAAAGTGTTCTGCAGCACGTCGTTAGCGTCGTCATGGTCTATGACCATGCGACGTATCTGCCAGTAAAGCTGCGAGCTGTAATGCTCAATTACCTTACCGAACGCTGCCTTGCACAGCTTGGGATCGTGCAGTTGCTCGACCACCATTGCCTCGTCATATTTCTCACGTGCTGCCATCAATTATACATTTTGAGCGTGTAAAGATAGCAAAAATTTTGCCAAACTGTCCCAAAACTCTTATTTTTTATAGTTTTTTTAGCTTTTCGCTGCCCAGTCGTCGCAGTTCAACCAATCCTTCCTCCTAAGCCGCCAAGCTGCATTTTTTAGTCGGCGGTGAGGCGGTGGATGAGGGGAATCAGCACCTCGTTGATGACTGTTGCGTTCAGGCGGTGCCCGCCATCAAAGTAGTCGATGTTGCGGTAGTGCTCTAGAAAGGCGCTTTGGCAGTTGACTTGGTCATCATCGCGGCCGAACAAGCCCCACACGTTGTCACGGTCCCAGTCGGTGATGCCGTCAAACTGGTGCTCTTCCATCTCGGCGAAGTGGCTGATGATTTCGGGCGTTATGGTGAACTGGGTGGCACCGTCTTGGCGGGCATTGAGGAAGTCGAAGGTACCTGTCTGCAGTACGTGGGAATACTTGGACATGAAAAATGCCGGATTCACACAGATGCGCTTGAAACCGAACATCTGTTGGCAATACATGCCTCCCATGCTGGACCCGGCAACGATGTCGGGCTGGGTATAGATACACAGGTCATGCAATAGTGGCAAGGCCTCGGCAGGATCTACTGGTATGTCGGGTGCAATGATTTCAAATTCGGGCAAATACTCGCGGAGCGTCTTGATCGTACTGCTGTTGGCCGACGACGCAAATCCATGAAAATAAATCAGTCTCTTCATCGTTGTTCGCTATTAATTATGCTGTAAATTTGTACAATATCAGATTAAAAAAGTTGAATGATTCATGTGCATCTCATTGGCTGCTCATAGCCAAGAGTACGAGCACACCAGGCACATTGTTGGCGGCGTGGAGTAGCACGCCCCACCAGAAACCCAGATTGACGCGCGTATAGGTGATAGCTGCACCGAGAAATGCCGGTCGCAGACAGACGGTCAGGCAATAGGGCAACAGCATCCATGTGATGACCGAAAACGCCCTCAGGTGTATCAGACCGAAGCCGATGGCCGATAGCCACATCACAGGTCGCAGGTAGCGTGCCCGCCATCGGTCCCACTGTGCATCGGTCGTGAAGCGCATCACCAGCCCGTACATGATAACTCCCGCAATGATGGTAACAGCCATGACCATCCAGTTGTCGTATGCGTCATGGAAATAGGCGGCTATTGTAACGGGTAGCAGTCCTACCCATAGCGCCACGGCATGCCGCTTGAGTGACACACCCAGTCTAAAGATGATTTCCTCGGCGATGGGGGCAATTACCATCAACAGGAGGATGGTTTGTCCCAATGGCTTGTCCATTCGTGTTGAGACGTCTCCTCCAAACTTCGTGAGTTGGGTGGGGTCTATGCCTTGGCTTGTGTAAGCCATTTGGCAAATTAATATGGGGATAATGCTCGCGAAAGTCAAGAGGATAAACCAGATGACAGCCTTTAGAATGATTTTCTTCTTGGGCAACGTCGCCCAATCATTGGTACAGTTAAGAATAAATTTCATGTTCATGCTAATTGATGAACAAAAATAACTAAAATTTCTGATTACGCAAAATGTGTACCACAAAATGTGTAATGAGTTTTACGCAAAATGTGTAATGTGCCTCCTCGGTGGATTTCTGGACTAGTGGCGGAAGTGGCTGGGGGTCACGCCTGTCATACGCTTGAAGAACTTGACGAAGAACGAGGGGTTGGGGAAGTTCATCTCGTCGGCGATGTGGGCGATGGGCTTGTCGGTGTGCTTCAGGTCAATCTTGATGCGGGTCACCAGTGCCTCGTCAATCCACTGCTTGGCGGTCTTGCCGCTCACCTGCTTGACCACGGTGCTCATGTAGCGCGGCGTGATGCACAGCCGTGATGCGTATGGCTCAATCGTGTGCCATGCGTGGGCCTGCTGGTTAACCAGTTGCACAAACTCGGTGAACAGTTGCTGGTCGCGTGACTGCATGGCGAGTCGTGATGATTCATCCTCGCTCCACAGGTAATCGACTTGCCACAAGAAGGTGCTGATGAGGTGCAGCATCACCTGTGGGCTGTATTCCTGTTGTTGCATCTGCAGGTACAGCAGTTCATGGATGTGGTCGAGAAACGTGAGTTGCTGGGGTTGGAGGTGTAACTGGAAATCCCGCAGGTGTCCGTCAAGCGCCTGGGGAATCTTGTTGCCGATGGCGAGCGAGAACAGTTCGGCGCTCATCGAGATGCCGATACCCTTCACGTCGGTTGCAGCGTCACGATACTCAACTACGCCATTGGCGGCGAGAAACACCAGGTCGCCAGGGACAAGATGACGTTCAATCAGGTTGATGGCAGGTTGGACCCAGCCCTGCTTGATGATGAGGATACGCATCTCGGGCATCATGATAGGGCCACTTGAGAATTGTTTCTTGACCATTTCCAACCTGATGTTGCGTGCAACGGCCAGGTTCTGGGTGATGTAGTTGCCCATTAGGGACTCGTTCTGATTCTCGATGAGTTCCTTGAGCTGGGTCAGGGTGAATTGTTGCAGGTCTGCCATGGGTAGAATGTTGTTGGTTTGTGGACGTAAAGGTAATATATTTTGGTGAAATCTGCCTTAAAAAGTCGATGGATTGTACAAAAAGAACATTTTTCTCTTGTTTTAGATAGCCTTTATCTTGAAATGTCAGCGTAATTTTGCATCAGTCAAACCAATCATTGTTTAAGAAGATTATGAAACGGCTTCTATTCATCATTGCCACATTCATGGCGCTTACTGGCATGGCACAGACCCTAGAAGAGTGTCAGCAGGCCGCCGAGCGCAACTATCCGCTCATCAAGCAATATGACCTCATCGCACAGACGACCGATTATACCGTGGCCAACATCCACAAGTCATGGTTGCCACAGGTCACTGCCGGTGCCCAAGCGACGTTGCAGAGTGATGTGGCCGCATGGCCCGAACAGATGCAGACATTGCTTAACCAGATGGGCGTTGACCTCAAGGGCTTGAAGAAGGATCAGTACCGTGTGGGCATCGATTTGAACCAGACGCTCTATGATGGCGGCTCTATCGGCAGTCAGGCAGCTGTCGCCCGAGCTCAGGGTGACGTGGAGAGTGCTCAGACCGCAGTCAGCCTCTATACCATCCGTCAACGTGTCAATGAAATGTATTTTGCCATGCTGTTGCTTGACGAGAATATCTCGCTGACTCAAGCCAAACAGGAACTGCTAGTCGCTAGCGAGAAGAAGTTGGAGTCGATGTACAAGCACGGCACAGCGGCCCGCAGCGATTATGATGCCATCCGCGCCGAGCGTCTGTCCCTTGAGCAGCAGTTGACCTCGCTCACGTCACGTCGCCAGGCGATGTCGAGAATGCTCTCTGCCTTCTGCGGCATTGAGGTGGCCACCCTGGTCAAACCTGCCGTCACCGATGTGTCACTGGCCGCCAATCACCGACCTGAGTTGACGTTGTTCGACTCCCAATTACGCCTTGCCGATGCCCGTGAGCGCCAGCTCAACACTCAACTGATGCCGCGAATCAACCTCTTTGCCAGCGGTTTTTACGGCTATCCGGGATATAACATGTTTGAGGACATGATGCGCCACCGCTGGTCGCTCAACGGCCTGGTGGGCGTGAAACTCAACTGGAACATCGGTGCCCTTTATACCCGCAAGGGCGACAAGGCGAAGGTCGGCTTACAGCGTCAGATGATCGAGGCTAACCGCGAGACGTTCCTGTATAACAACCGAATGGACCAGATACGCCTGGACGAGGAGTTGGCTCTATATCGCGAGCTTGCTCAACAAGACGCTGAAATCATTGATTTGCGTACTTCGGTTCGCAAGGCTGCTGAGTCACGTATGAATCACGGTATCATCGATGTCAATGACCTGATCAAGGAAATCAACAATGAGCATGCCGCCCGTGTGACCCATTCCACTCACGAGATTGAGGCGCTCAAACGCATCTATGACATCAAGTTCACGATGAATGATTAGGTATTTAGGAAATTAAACAGAAAAAGGATATGAAAAAGTTAACCGTTATCGCAACCATGCTGCTGGTGCTTGCATCATGTGGCAAGAAAGAGAAGGAATTTGACGCTACAGGTACCTTTGAGGCCACCGAGGTCACCGTCTCAGCCAAATCGACAGGCGAACTAGAGATGTTCAATCTCACCGAGGGTCAGACCCTTGAAGCCGGTATTCAGGTAGGTAACATCGATGTCACTCAGCTCACCCTGAAGAAGAACGAACTGGCGACAGCCTCTTCACAGCTCGCTGCCAACAAGGAACAACTGCGCTCCAACCGTCGCGCTACCGACAGCAAGCAACTCGACCTGCAGAAGCAGGTGGCTTCCCTCAAGCAGCAGATCGCCAATGCCCAACGTGAGCGCCAGCGTTTCACCGAACTGGTCAAGGACGGTGCTGTGCCGCGCAAGCAGCTCGATGACATCAATTACCAGATCAGTGTCCTCGAGAAGCAGTTGTCTGCCACTACCGATCAGCTGGCGGCAACCAACCGTAGCTTGGCTGAACAGAGCGCAGGAATTGGTGCCCAGATTTCAGGCATTGAGGCCCAGCAACAGGGCATCAACGTGCAGCAGGCACAACTTGACGACCAGATAGCCAATGCTACAGTGAGGACACCTATCCGTGGCACGGTGCTCGAGAAGTATGTCGAGCAGGGCGAATTTGTCTCGGTGGGCAAACCGTTGTTTAAGATGGCCGATGTGGACAATATGTTCATCCGGGCCTATGTCACCTCTGCCCAATTGCAGAACATCAAGGTGGGGCAGGCATGCAAGGTGTTTGCCGACTATGGTAATGGGCAGAAGAAGGCCTATGAGGGAACGATATCCTGGATTTCGAGCCGATCGGAATTCACTCCCAAGACGATCCTCACCGACGATGAGCGTGCCGATCTGGTTTATGCCGTCAAGATCGCTATCAAGAATGACGGCTTTGTGAAAATCGGCATGTATGGGGAGGTGAAGTTTTAACCGCTAGAATCTCTAGAAAATCTAGATGGTCTAGATTATCTAGAAAATCTAGAATCTCTGGATTACTGAACGCTCATGAACGCGATTGAGGTAAATAATGTTTCCAAGTCCTATGGGACGGTCAAGGCGCTTGACCAGGTGTCATTCACCGTGGGCAAGGGTGAGATCTTCGGCCTGATCGGGCCTGATGGTGCTGGCAAGACATCGTTGTATCGCATCCTGTGTACCCTGTTGCTGCCCGATGGCGGCACGGCAACGGTCGATGGCTTTGATGTGGTGAAGCAGATGAAGGACATCCGCAGCAGGGTAGGGTATATGCCCGGCAAGTTCTCACTCTATCAGGACTTGACCGTCGAGGAGAACCTGCAGTTCTTCGCCAATCTGTTCGGCACGACCGTTGAGGCGGGCTACGATGGCATCCGCGCCATCTACAGTCAGATAGAACGCTTCAAGGATCGCAAGGCGGGAGCCCTCTCGGGCGGTATGAAGCAGAAACTGGCCCTCTCATGTGCTCTGGTGCACCAGCCCAGCGTGCTCTTCCTTGATGAGCCCACCACTGGTGTGGATCCTGTGTCGCGCAAGGAGTTGTGGGAAATGCTGGCAGCCCTTAAGGACCGTGACATCACCATCGTGGCTTCAACGCCTTACCTTGACGAGGTGAGACGATGCGAGCGTGTCGCTTTTCTTGATCACGGTGTCATTCGTGGCGTTGGCACGCCCGATGAAGTCTTGACAGAATTCGCTAATGTGTTCAATCCTCCTGGAATTGAGCATGTGAACGGTGGAGGAGTCAAAGACGACAATGTAATTGAAGTAGAACACCTTGTCAAGGCTTTTGGCTCGTTCCATGCTGTCGATGACATCAGCTTCACGGTCAAGCGCGGTGAGATCTTTGGTTTCCTTGGTGCCAATGGCGCGGGTAAGACGACAGCCATGCACATGCTCACCGGATTGAACCAGCCCACGAGCGGCACGGGTCGTGTGGTGGGTTTTGACATTCGCACCGAGCATGAGCAGATCAAGAAACACATCGGCTATATGAGTCAACGCTTCTCGCTCTATGAGGACTTGACGGTAGCCGAGAATATCCGCCTTTTTGCCGGCATCTATGGCATGAAGGATGAGGAGATTACCCGTAAGACCGATGAGTTGCTGGATCGCCTCAAGTTCACCGAACACAAGAACGATCTGGTGGGATCGCTGCCCCTGGGATGGAAGCAGAAGTTGGCATTCTCGGTCAGTATCTTTCATGAGCCTGGCGTGGTGTTCCTCGATGAGCCCACCGGTGGCGTTGACCCGGCGACGCGGCGTCAGTTCTGGGAACTCATTTATGATGCTGCCAGCCGTGGCATCACGGTATTTGTCACTACCCATTACATGGACGAGGCAGAGTATTGTGACCGCATCTCTATCATGGTTGACGGCAAGATCAAGGCCATAGGCACCCCTGCCGAGTTGAAGCAGAAGTTTAACCAGCCCGACATGGACCATGTATTCACCCTCTTGGCGCGTCAGGCCACCCGTTCCAGCGATTAATCATGTAGGTCTTCTAGAAATAGAAATCAAAAACTGAGAAAAGTGAAACAGTTCATCTCATTTGTCATCAAGGAAGCCAAGCACATCCTGCGCGACAAGCGCACGATGCTTATCCTCTTCGGCATGCCGCTGGCCTTGATGCTGCTCTTTGGCTTCGCCATCACGACCGACGTCCGCAACGTGCGCACGGTGGTGGTCACTTCGTCACAGGACCACCTGACGCATCAAGCCGTTGACCGTCTCGCTGCCTCAGAGTATTTCACCCTCACTGCCCTTGTCTCTACCCCTCAGGACGCCGAACGGCTCATCCGCAATCAGGAGGCAGATTTTGCCATTGTCTTCGGCCCCGACTTCGCGTCCAAGCGCAGCGGTGTGCAGTTCATTGTTGACGGTGCCGACCCCAACATGGCTCAGATGTGGACCAACTATGCCACGGGTGTGCTGCTAAACACTGATGGGGGATTGGTCAATAGCAAGATGCTCTATAACCCGCAGATGAAGTCTTCTTATAACTTCGTGCCAGCTATCATGGGCATGTTGTTGATGCTCATTTGCGCCATGATGACTTCAGTTTCGATTGTCCGTGAGAAAGAGAAGGGCACCATGGAGGTGTTGCTTGTCTCTCCTGTCAAACCCTTGATGATTATCGTGGCCAAGGCCATCCCTTATCTGGTGCTTGCTGTTGCCATCTTGGTAATCAGCCTGTTGATGGCACGATATGTCCTGGGCGTTCCTCTTGTGGGCTCACTGTTCTGGATCATCGCCATTTCGGTCGTTTACATCTTGCTGGCGCTCTCGTTGGGCCTGCTCATCTCCAATGTTGCCAAGACCCAACTCGTTGCCTTGTTGCTCTCGGCGATGGTGTTGCTGATGCCTATCGTGATGCTTAGTGGCATGCTGTTCCCCGTGGAATCGATGCCTCGTGTACTGCAGTGGGTGTCGGCCATTATCCCGCCACGTTATTACATCGAGGCGATGCGTAAACTGATGATTATGGGTGTTGGCTTCGAAGCCGTCCTCAAGGAGACGCTTATCCTCGTTGGCATGACGGTCGTGTTGCTAGCCATCGCTCTGAAGAAGTTTAATACAAGATTGGAGTAAGTCATGACGCTCAAATATCTCATACAGAAGGAATTTACGCAGATTCGCCGCAATGCGTTCCTGCCGCGTCTCATCGTGGCATTTCCCATCATGATCATGTGTGTCATGCCATGGGTGATGAACATGGAGGTCAAGAACATCAAGGTCGCTGTGGTCGATAATGACCGTTCCACCTTGTCACAGCAACTCGTCCATCGCATCGAGGCGAGCAGCTATTTCATTTTTAAGGGCCAGAAATCCACTTATCAGGCCGCTGTCAAGGAGATAGAAAAATCTCAGTCCGACATTGTCGTGGTGATTCCTCAGGACTATAGCCGTGACTTGGTCAATGGACGTCAGCCGCAGGTGCTTATCGCTGCCAATGCCGTCAATGGCACCAAGGGCTCGATGGGCAGTGCCTATCTGAGTCAAATCGTCACGGCCCATGTCAATCCCGACATGAATGCGCTCCAGTCTCACGTTTCATCACTGTTTTTGTACAACAAGAACTTGAATTTCAAGCTCTTCATGATTCCAGCCCTGTTTGCCATCGTGGTGATGCTGATGACGGGTTTTCTTCCCGCCTTGAACATCGTGGGCGAAAAGGAGGCGGGCACCATCGAACAGATCAATGTCACGCCCGTGAACAAGTGGTCGTTTATCCTTGCCAAACTTATCCCTTATTGGATTATCGCCTTGTTTGTCATCACGGTTTGTCTCTTGCTGGCATGGGGTGTGTATGGCATCACGAGCAAGGGATCAGTGGCGCTTATCTACCTGTTGGCGATGCTGTTGGCCTTGTTTTTCTCGTCATTGGGACTCATCATTTCCAATTACAGTGACACGATGCAGCAGGCCATCTTTGTGATGTGGTTCTTTGTGGTGATGATGCTGTTGCTGTCGGGTCTGTTTACGCCCACGCGCTCTATGCCGTCATGGGCCTATAGTACGACCTATGTCAACCCCATGAGCTACTTTGTTGATGCGATGCGCACTGTCTTTGTCCGTGGCGGTGGCTTTTCCAGCATCTGGCATCAATTGCTGGCTCTGCTGGGCATCAGTAGTCTGATGGCCGTTTGGGCCGTCGTGAGCTACAAAAAGAACTCCTAACGGTCTGGCCCACTAAGAAAACTATCCCCGGTAATGCGATGTGGTGCACTGCCGGGGATGGTTATAATATGGGATGTTGTTGTCTGTGAATCAGAAGGGCTCGGCCAAGTTTACAATGGGGAACACCTTACCCATGATGGCGAAGTCAAGGTCTTTGCACTTGAAAGATCCGTTGATGACTTGGCATTGACTGCTGAGGTTGACGTTTAGGTCAGTGATGGTGTAGCTCTTGTTGCTGGCTTCAGCCTGGGCGGCAGTGATGGTGTAGCCCGTTGCGGTGGGTGTCACGGTCAGGTCGTTGAACTGAACCTCGCTTGCCTCGACCGAACCGGCAATGTTGGGGATGAAGTTGCTGATCTTCAAGATGCACTTCTCGCACTTGGAGTCGAGGACAAACAGATAGGCCGAATGCTCGTGACTATTGTGGTTGCCGTTGTCGGGGTTGTTGACCGAGGTAGTGGTGTAGGCATACAGCAGTTGTGATGTGCAGATTACAGGACCGGCATTGTCGTTGATGATGAACCATGTCATACCGGTGGCAAAGTCAATATAACCTGAAATTTCACCGTTGTTGCTTGTTCCGAAAGAGTAGACCGATCCGCCCATGTTTATCAGCGCCATCGTCGGGGTGCTGATGGTGTGGGAGTGTTCGGTGACATCCTTGTATTCGGTATTGATTTGGATTTCCATGTCGGTGTAGTTCATCTCCACCTTGGCATTAGCTTGTGAGAAAACCACTTGATCGCCGTCGATGGCGCGGTTATTGATAACCATCGAGACGGTCTGCCTGTTTTCAGGCTTGTCATCATAGCCGCATGCGGTAAACAGGGTGACTGTCAGCAATGCTAAAAGCATAAAAGATAATTTCTTCATTTCTTCAGTTTTTGTTGTATTAATTACTTGTTTTCCAAATTAATAAATTTTCGACTAGTGACTAACGGCACTTGACTAATAACTAGTATAATCCGGATAGGTCTTGCCGGTGGCCACGACGGTAGCGCTACCGCCCATCATGAAGTTGGCGTCAAAGTGGTCGTTAGCAATGTCAATGGTGGCATTGAACGTCTTGAACGGATAGTCGTTGGTGGTACCGACACCAGGGGTGACATCGGGAATTACAGCAGAACTGTCATAGCGGGCAACATAGTTCGCTATTGTAGTGATGTTCTTGCCGTTGATGGTGAAGCCGTTGGGCGTGACAGTGTAAGGCACGCTGTTGGCAGTGATGTTGTTGAAGGCCTTGTTGTGCTTGGCGTGAATGATCTTTGAGACCTTGATGATGGCGGTCTTGCTTGACGGAAAGACGTTGAATTCATACATGGCGTCATCTAATTCGGTTGTCTTGGTCGTGTCGTCATAGGTGATGACGGAATGTACCTTGTGGAAGAAAACCTCGGGTGTCATTGAGATTACGCGTAAGCCTTCGGCAGTCATATAACGATAGCGGATTGACGACTCGTTAATATCGACGTAGCCGCTGAAGGAGTTGTCGCTGGGTGATGACAGTACATAAAAGCCGCCACGCTTGGGTGTAGCGGTCAGGTCATCGAGTTTGAGCATCTTGTTGCCCTGTCCGTCATTGTAGTTGAGTTCCAGCGATGCCTTGTGCTTCACAGTGTCTAACGTGAGTTTGTTGTGGGTGGAGCTCAAATCCAGTACCTGGTCGGCGAGGACGTTATAGATGTGGTTGACCATAGCTGTGTTGACGGTGAACACACCGTCGCCGCGCTTGGGCTCATCGTCATTGCTGCACGAAATGATACCCATCAACACACCCATCATTGCTATCAATAATAAAATCTTTTTCATGACAATTGATCAATATATACGGTAGATACAGGCCGCAAAGATACACCTAAAAAACAAATGGCGCATTGCGTCTTGCACCATTTGTATGGTTTTTTATATTAAATCTCGTTAAAACGGTTTAGAAATCAATGATGACGGCGACATATTGTCCATCTGTTGTACGATAGATAACTGGGTAATTCTTGGAAATCGAGCCATTGTAGTCGAAATACTTGCCGCGGCAGTCAAATGAGATAGAGTAGGACAAATCCTTGACGCAAACATCGCAGAACAGATTGTTCACGGTATAGCCTTCGTAGGTGACATCTTTACCGCCTGATTTGAAGATGGGTGTGATGTTGGTGCCTCTACAGCTATAGATGCCTGTGGCTGGGTCAAAGGTGACTTGAACGTCAAGCCTGAAGTTCCTCTCGTAGGTGTCATCACCGCTGCCAAATACCGCCTTGCCCACGCCTATTGAAGCAGTCCCTTTATAGAGGTTGAAATGAAATTCAAAGAAGGTGGAATCCTCCTCGTTTTCGTAGACGCTAAAGGCATACACTATTTTAGGCGAATCAGTTTTCGGAATGAGGATCTTTTTGACGGTGGTCTTACTGATAGGCTTCCCCGGCTCTTTAGCCGTAGCGGCCATCGTCTCGTAATAGTCCTTGAAATCACGTCCGAAACTGGTGGGATTGGCGGTCTCGTCCATGTCATCTTCAAAGTAAAGCTTTACTTCGCCATCACCTACGGCCTTTACGGTCACTACATCATCAAGAACTTGGTCGATGATTTCGGGCGCGTTGGTTTCGCCGGGCTCGTCTTCTCCACTACAGGAGACCAGGAGTGTGCCAGCGCATAGCATGGCAATAATTATTGGAATATTAAACAGGTATTTCATAATCAGTTGATTTTAAAAAATGGAGGGTTAAACTTTTTATATTCCTTTGACTGCCGATTGTTAAAATGGTTTAGCGCCATTGGCGTATTTTGTTCATTTTGTGGACTATATGTAAAGAATGGCGCACCCTTTGGCACGCCATTCTTTATGATTCTTTCAATTAAATATAGCAGAAACGCTTATTCCAGCTTGCCGCTCTCCTCAAAGTGGCCGCCATGGCAGTCAAATTTGATGGAGTAGGTCTTGTCGCTGGGATTGACCGTACTGGTCAGGTTGTTCACCAAATAGGAATCACCAGGCATGGGCATCCAGGTGGTGCCGCGCAGCATTTCGGCTACGATGCCGGTGCCAGCATAGGTATAAGTCTTGTCGTTGACGGTTACGGGCGCTTTAAAGCGGAGGGTCATAGCGGGAGAAGTGGCTTCACCGATGCGGAACACGATGTTGTAGATGCTGATCATGCTTGAGTCCTGATTCAAATCGACGTCAAACTTGAAGTGGGTTTCGGTCTCGCTCTCATAGGTGCTCTCGACTGAAAATTGAACAAGCTTTTCATTTTTCGGTATGGTGATCTGAAGAGTTTTAATCTCGCTAATCCTTTGGTTTGCTTCTTGAGCGGTAGCTGTAAAAGTGGCTGTATAATCCTGGTGGGTTCGTTGCAGGATTGTGGGGTTAGTAGTGCTTTTCCCATCAAGATAGAGTAAAACTTCGCCCTGCCCCTTGGCAGTGACAACCACTTGATTTTCCTGTATTTCAAAGGTTATTTCAGGAGTAGCGGTTTGTGCGGGCTCATCTTTGCCGCAAGCAGTAAGAACCAGTCCTAACAGGCTGGCAATAAATAACATAGAAAAAATCTTCTTCATTGTTTTAATGATTAATTGATGTTAGTTTGTTGCTAATTTTAAGGCGCAAAGTTACTTCTTTTGTCAATAACCGACAAATTTTCCCCGTTGCTGGCCCGTAAAAATAGACGAATGCCCCATTTCTCGTGATTAAAATATGGCAATAAACGATAATGGCATTTCCTTTTAGGGAAAGGGCTAAAACCCGGATTCAGGAAGTGTCAGTCAAGGTTGACGCGCAGGGTAGCACCCAGGCTGCACCCGTGGCCGCGTTGCAGGAAGTAGTGCTGGATGGACACGAAGTTGAAGGTCTTGTACTGGGTGTCGGTCAGGTTGCGGCCCCACAATTGCAGGCTGTAGTGCTTCTGTTGCCACGTGACGGAGGCTCCCAGCAGGGCATAGAAAGGTTGGCGTATCGTGTTGGCCTCGTCCCAATAAATGTCGCCTACGGCCCGCAAGTTGGCGGCGAGAGTCAGCAACTTGTTGGCATCACCACCGATCTTGACGGATTGGCTGGCTTCGGCAAACAGGGTGTGTATCGGAGCGTAGGGGACGCGCTTGCCGCTGTGATCGGCCTTCCCGTCGTTATAGTCCCTAAAGGTGGCGTGGGTAAAGCCGTAGCTGATGTTCAAGTGGGTCAGGTCTGTGGGCGTCACTGACATGGCGAACTCGGCGCCCCAGCTGTGGGTCTTGCCGGCATTGGTCATCATGCGGCCTGTGGTGGTACCCAATGGGAAGATGGTTAACTGGCGGTCGCGGCAGTCCATAAAGAAGACGCCTAAATCGCTCTGCACGCGTGCACCCCAGCACTCGAAATGTCCGCCCAGTTCGTAGTTCCATGCCTTCTCGGGCTTGTAGCCCACCATCTTGTCCACGTCATACTGCATGCCGATGCCCATCATTTTCATCAGCCGCTGCTGCAGCACGTCGCTGAACATCTGGGTGTTGAAGCCGCCCGCCTTGCTGCCGCGTGAGGCAGCGAGATAGACGGTGTGGTTCTTGCCCACCCATGGATGCCAGGTGAGGCTCACGTGGGGCAGCACGTCAAAGAAGTCCTTGTTGAGGGTTCCCCTGTCATCAATGTCAATATTCTCGTGGGCAAACAGTTCGCCTGTCGCCCCGATGAGGATACTGTAACCCGTGTGGGTCTCGCTGTGGTAGTTGAGACGTGCATGCTCATAGTCCAGCCTGACGCCTGCCTGCAGGGTCCATTGTCCCCAGCTGTAGCTTGACTCGTGATACAGGGCAGCACCCCAGTTGGGGCTAGTGAAGTTGCTTCCCAGCAAGAAGGAACGGGTGTCCCAAGCGATGGGGTATTCGGGCAGAGCATCGTTGGCATGCTTCTCGATAAGCTGACCGATGCCGTAGTCATAGAACGTAACGGGGGCGTCCATCCGATAGCGTCGGTAGAAACCGCTGGCTCCGGTGAGCCAGTTATAGCCTACGGCCTTCTCGTAGCTGCGTGCGATGAAATCCTGGGTCACGGCATGCTCACGACGTGCTTGAGTCAGAGTGAAGTAGTCATGCTCGGTAAAGTCCTGGTCCAGCGTCATGTTGTCGTCGAGATACTGGTAGCTGGTGATGCTTGACAGGATGAAGCGGTCGAGCGCCTTGCGGATGGTCAGACCGTCGGTCACCGATGTGCGGCGGTAGAAACAGGTATCGTTATAGGCAATCTTGCCTGTCTCGACCCACTCGTAAGGGTAACCGCCCTGGCGGCTCACCGAGGCCGATGCCACGTTAGAGACATACCAGCCGTCCTGGTTGCGCCACTCGAGCTTCATGCGGCCGCTGAACTGGCGCTCCCAGTCACAGCGACGACCGTTGTGCTGGTTGGTAAACTCGCCTCGCGTGGAGTTGTATTGGGCCGAAAGCGAGAGTCCAAGGTTTTCCTTGAGCAAGCGGTAATGGCTTGCCCCGACGCGCCATGTGCCGTGACTGGCTCCTTCAACGAGGGCACGTGTGCCCTGGTAGTTGAGCGGTGACAGGGTATAGACGTTCATCACGCCGCCCAAGGTGTTGCGCCCGTACAGCGTGTTTTGTGGACCTCGCAGCGCTTCAAAGCGGGTGATGTCCATCAGGTCAAAGTCATAGTTCTCCTTAGTCATCACCGGCACGTTGTCGATGGTCAGGCCCACTGCGGGCTGGTCGATGCGGGTGCCGATACCGCGCACATAGATGGTCGAGGTCATGCGGCTGCCGTAATCGGGGATAAACAGGTTGGGCACCAGGTCGGAAGCTGTCTTGACAGACAACACCTGGTTGCGTTCCGCCTCCTGACGATCGATGACGGTCAATGCCGTCGCCTGTGTGCGCAGGTCGCTGCTCTGCTTGATGGCGGTCACCGTCACTTCTCCCAAGGACAGGGTGTCGCCCAGCGATATGGTTACACCTGCTGTCTCACTGTTGTTGGCCATAGCGGCCACAGTCCACAGGCAGGCAGTGATAATCCAAAACAATTTTTTCATGGCTGCAAAGGTACTGAAACTTGGGTGAAATGCCAAATCTGTCCAGCCATTTCACAAGAAGTCATAGTTCACTTGGTCCCTTTGTAGCCCTCTCCAGGCACACTTCTAGTGCGATATAACAGAAAAAAAGTTTTTTTAGAGTTTTTTCAAGAATTTTTCTATTATCTTTGCGCGGATTTAAAGAATTCAAATTGAATTGATTCTGAAACTGAAAAACTTAAACTTTAAACGCAATGCATAGAATTAGCCTTTTGAAAACTGTGTGCAGTTTGTGCCTGATGGCCATGAGTTGGTTACCGATGGTAGCTCAAGATACCTCAATAATCGGTGACGTGAATAATGATGGTGTCGCAAGCATCAAGGATGTGACAGCTCTGATCGACTATCTGTTGTCCAGTGACGGCACGTCTGTCAATCGTTGGGCCGCCGATATCAATATGGATGGCTCGATAACCATTGCCGATGTGTCGGCCTTGGTTAATTGCTTGTTGACTGGTGAGTGGCCCGTTGCCTATGAGCCAGAGTACAAGACGATCACTGTGGGATCTGGCACCAGTGCAGTGACTTTCAGGATGCTGCTCGTCGAGGGTGGCACGTTCACGATGGGCGCCCGTGAAGGCGATCCCTATGTGAGACCTTGGGAAAGTCCTGCCCATCAGGTGACACTCTCGGACTACTATATTGCCGAGTTTGAAGTGACTCAGGCCTTGTGGAGGGCCGTGATGGGCACCAGCTCTTACAACAACCCGAGCTGGTTTACTTCCGAGAACGGCTACGAAACTAACTATCAGCGTCCTGCCGAGAGTATGATCTATAGCCAGGTTACTTCGTTCATCACCAAGCTTAACCAGAAGACGGGCATGACATTCCGCCTGCCCACCGAGGCTGAGTGGGAATTTGCTGCCCGTGGCGGTAAATGGAGTAGGGGCTACATGTATATCGGTGGTGATGATGTCTATGAGGTGGCATGGCAGTCGGACAATTCCAACGGTACCGTCTATCCTGTTGGTACCAAGGCTCCCAACGAGTTGGGCCTGTATGACATGGGTGGCAATGTTGAGGAATGGTGCTCTGACTGGTATGGCCTTTATACTGAGTCTCCTCAAGTCAATCCCACAGGTGTGTCATCCAGTAGCACCAACTCCCGCGTCATGCGTGGCGGCAGTTGGGATCAGTCCTACAGGATGTGCCGTCCCACTTCGCGCCATGATGCTAATGTAGCTTTCAAGAGTGCTCATTCGGGCATGCGCCTCGCCATGTCGATGTAAGGCTTTAGCTTTTAGGCGTTAGGCTTTAGGCGTTAGACATTAGACGTTAGATATTAGGCTTTAGATATTATAAGATGTTGGCCTCTGCACGATGTGATGCGGAGGCCAACATTGGTATTTTTTAGCAACTTGGCGTGCTGAGCGTTTAGGCGGTCTGGTCGCTGTGGTAGGCGACGAGGCCCGGCATGGAGCTGAGGACAATCTTGCGTACCGTGGCACCGAAGTCGTTGGCGACCTCGAGAAGAATCTCGCTGTAGGTCGTTGCGATGGAGCCGACGAAGTTGACGGGATAGCTCTTGTAGTCATACTGGCTCACGTTGCGCTCAAAGAAACGCCTGAATTCCCGTGCGATCAGTTCGTGGACGTAGGGACTGTCCAGGTGTTCGCTCAGGAAGAAGGAGTAGGCGCGCAGGTTGCGTGTCGCAGCCGGGTTGTTGAGCACGGCGTCGAGCACCTCGGCACGCG